>OMJG01000453.1_pt1 | contig 30907 bp, 32 predicted proteins | sample 1646431 | NCBI WGS metagenome assembly OMJG01 (sample SAMN03771674, study PRJEB25209) | food metagenome | isolation source: Cotija cheese | place: Mexico:Jalisco,Michoacan | collected 2011-12-12
GGCGGGCGGCCCCCAGCGGTAGACGGGCAGCTCGATGACTCGGGCCCCGGCATCACGCAGCCCGGCGAGCAGGCCGGCGTCTCCCCCGCCGTCGAGCTGGACGGCGATCTGGACGCCGTCGACCCCCTCGGCCACCAGCGTCCGCAGGATCTCGTCGGACAGTTCCGAGGCGGCCACCCAGGCGGCCCGCGATCCGATCTGCTGGAGGGCGCCGGAGGCCTTGGGGCCGCGGGCCAGCACCCGTGTGCTGTTGAGCATCCCGACGAGCTGCTCGCCGAGGCCGGCGCCGATCGCCGACTCGTTCCATGCGCGCAGCCCGAATCCGGTGGTGATGATGAGGATCTGCGGCGGGTCGGATATCAGCGCCCGGGTCTGGTCGAGCAGCACCGGTTCATCGATGTGCTTCTCGACGGCCAGGGTCGGTGCGATGACCACCTCGGCGCCGCGCCGGACCAGGGGCGCCGCCAGGTCGTCGGCCCGCCGCTGGGCGGTCACCAGGATCCGCCGCCCGGCCAGGGGAAGTGCCTCTTCGTGAGCTTCAGCCATGGCCCGGACACTACCCGGAGCCCCGGATCGCCCGGGCCTACAATTGGCGGCGCGACGCCACCGTCGCGCACCGCACAACCCCTGGGAGGCAGGGTCATATGACAGACGTCCAGTCGACAGATGTTTCGGGCAACGAGGAGCAGCTCGCGGCGGCCGAGGAGCAGAACCTGCCCAAGCGGCAGACCCCCTTCTCCCGGGCCTTCAAGGAGTTCATCCCCACCGACTGGGCGCCCTACGATCCCACCCTTCCCGCTCCTCTGGACTCGGTGCCCTCGGCCACCTCGCACCGCGACGCCCTGGTCGCCCGGTTCCCCGGTGAGCGGCTCGTCATCCCGGCCGGCACTCTGGTGCGTCGCAACAACGACTGCGACTATCCGTTCCGTCCGAACTCGGCGTTCGCCTACTACTCGGGGCTGGGAACCGATCGTGAGCCCAATGCTGTCCTCGTCGTCGACGGAAGTTCTGACGAGCACCGCGACATCCTCTACTTCAAGCCCCGCGCCCCCCGCACCGACCGGGAGTTCTACGCGGATTCGACCTACGGCGAGATGTGGGTGGGCCAGCGCGAGTCGCTGGAGGAGATGTCGGCGATGACCGGCCTGGAGTGCCGCGACATCTCCCGCTTCCAGGAGGCCGTCTCCGCCGGAGACCCGCAGGTCCGGGTGATCCGCGACGCCGACCCCACCGTCACCGAGAAGGTCGACGCGCTGCGTCCGGCGGGCTCGCAGGAGGCCGATGAGGAGTTCTACCAGGAGACCTCGGCCGCCCGGTTCTGCAAGGACGAGTGGGAGACCGAGCAGCTGCGCCAGGCCTGCCGCAGCTCCAAGGAGGCCTTCGACGCGGTGATCGCCGAGATCCCCGCGGCCGTCGAGAAGGGCCGCGGGGAACGGTGGATCGAGGGCACCTTCGGCCTGCACGCCCGCCACCTGGGCAACAACGTCGGCTACGGGTCGATCTGTGCCGCCGGGGACCACGCCAACACCCTCCACTGGGTGCGCAACGACGGGGAGCTTCGGCCAGGGGAGCTGCTCCTCATCGACGCCGGCATCGAGGTCGACTCCCTCTACACCGCCGACATCACCCGCACCTTCCCGATCTCGGGGCAGTTCACCCCGGCCCAGCGGAAGGTCTACCAGGCCGTCTACGAGGCCCAGAACGCCGCGGCGGCGGTCGCCACCGTCGGCCACGATCACCGCGATATCCATCAGGCGGCGATCCGGGTCATCTGCGAGTACCTGGCCGAGTGGGGCATCCTGCCGGTCAGCGTGGAGGACGCGCTGTCCCCGGAGGGCGGCCAGTTCCGCCGTTGGATGGTGCACGGCACCAGCCACCACCTGGGCCTGGACGTCCACGACTGCGCCGAGGCGAGCCGCCGCGACTACTCGGGCCCGCTGCGCCCCGGAATGACGGTCTCCGACGAGCCCGGCATCTACTTCAAGTCGACCGACCTGCTGGTGCCCGAGGAGTTCCGCGGCATCGGAGTGCGGATCGAGGACGACATCCGGATCACCGACGGCGAGTGCGAGTGGCTGTCGAAGGACACCCCCCGCCAGATCGACGAGGTGGAGGCCTGGATGGCCGAGGTCTGGAACGCCTGAGGCCTCAATTCACTGAGCATCCCTCATCGTGCCGGTCATCACGAGATTGAGGATCAGCACCGTGCCGACGGCGTGGACGACGTCCAGACTCTCCTGGGCGCCGGCCGCCGCGATGAGGATCCCGGTGACCAGCACCACGACCACCAGGACCGCCAGCAGGACGTCCCATGCGTTGACCCGGTGACGCAGTCGGGCCACGAGCACGGCGACGGTGAGCAGCTCGCCGATCGCCATCACGGCCTGCTGGAGCCCCCATGCGGCCACCGGCCCGTCGCCGACGCCACGGACGAACAGGGCCCAGCCCATGCAGCGGCTCAACGAGCCAGACCCGGAGACCAGCACGGCCAGGAAGTGGCCGGCCATCAGGGTGCCGGCCGCCGCCAGGCCCAGACGGGTCCGGGTGTTCATATGCCAGCCGGAGTCGGGGTGGCGGGCCACGAACCAGGCTCGCCAGATCGCACCCATGGAGATCAGCGCGGCCAGCAGATCCAGCGAGGCCTCGAACTTGTTGATCCCCCACTTGATGGTCATCATTCCGAACACGCCTGAGGCCAGGGCGCACACCAGGGCCACCAGGGGCAGCACCAGGAGCATCCGGTTGCGGCGCCGGTGGATCCAGCCGACGATCACCGAGGCCAGGCCGAACAGGCCGATGCTGCTGGAGATCACCCGGTGCACGAACTCGACGACCGGTTGGGTGTGGGCCTGCGGGGTGAGCCTGCCCACGTAGCAGCCGGGCCAGTTGGGGCACGATGCGCTGGCGTCGGTGGCACACACCGTCGACCCCAGCGCCAGGGTGACCGTGATGAGGACACCGGTGATGCCGAAGAGCCAGGCGACGCCGCCCGGGATCGGCGCGGACTCTGCAGCTTCATCACTGTGAGAAGGGGTCATGGATTCTTCCTGGCGGACGACACGGAACTCGCGAGCATCCTTGCACCCTCCCCGCCGCGACCCCTCACCGGGGTCTACGCGCCCCTGCGGGGACTATCCCTACTCAGCGCCCCTCCGGGGACGACGCCCCCTCCCCCGGCCCAGCACCTGCACCACCGAGGCGAGCCCCTGGTGGGCACGCCCCTCGAAGACCCGGCGCTCAACGATCCGCGACTCGACCGTGAGATCCGGCCAGTCCTCGGCGGCGTCGTCGCGACGGCTCAGCAGACCGGGATCCGACGGCCCGCCCGAGCCCATCTGCGGCTGCGCCACCGAGAAGGTCTCCATGATCAGACGCCCCTCCGGCTGCAGGGCCGGTCCCAGCACCGCGCCGATCCGGGAGCGGGCGGCACGGGGCAGATGCACGAAGATCCACACCACGGCATCCCACGGCCCGGCCGCCTGAGGGGTCTCGATCCACTCCGTGAGGTCGGCCACCACGCACTCCATCTCCACCCCTCTGGAGGCGGCCAGGGCGGTCGCCTGGCGGGCCGCCACCGAGGACTGCTCGACGGTGGTCACCTGGAATCCACGGCTCGCCATCCACACCCCGTTGCGCCCCTGCCCGTCGCCGACCACCAGGACCCGGGCGCCACGCGGCAGCAGGATCTCCGAGGCAGCCAGGAAGTCGTTGGGACGCGACCCGTAGAGGTCGGGGAATCGCCGGTACCGCTCGTCCCAGTCGACGGCCGTGTCCAGGGCGCTCATGCCCCGAACGCCCTGGCGCGGATCTCGGGCATGGCGTCGACGATCTCGCGCGCCTTCGCGGCCACCTTGTGCTCGGCGAGCACCTCGTAGTGCGTGGCCACCACCTGCTGCACCGAGTCGAAGTCCCTCCTGCCTCGGCTCATGGCGTACCCGAGTGAGGAGGTGATCAGACCGATGGCCACACCGATCAGCAGACCCGTGATGAGCATGACGACCATCCCCTGGGAGGAACGGACGAAGAAGGACAGCATGAGGCCCACCAGCAGACCGGTGCCCAGCCCCGACACGGCACCCTGACTCAGTACGGTCCCCCAGGTCTTGCGCCCGGTGACCCTCTCGACGGTGCGCAGATCGGTGCCGACGATGCAGAGATTCTCCACGGGGAACTTCTCGTCGGAGAGATGATCGACGACCTTCTGGGCGGTCTTGTAGTCCTCGACGACGACCACGGACTGCGGGTAGTCGAGTTCGAACAGCGACGACGGCGCTCTGCCTGCCATGTTGCCCCTTCCCTCGGGTCCCTCCCAGTCTAGGGATCGGCGCCCGCGGCGTCCGACGAGTAGATTTGGCGCCGTGAACAGGTCGTCGTCGGTATTCATCTCGCGGCTCCGGGGACTCCCTGTGCTCGACGCCGCCGGCGACCAGGTCGGCAAGGTCCGCGACGTCGTCATCCAGATGCGCACCCAGGGCCGGGCCCCGAGGGTCCGCGGGCTGGTGGTCGAACTCTTCGCCCGGCGCCGGATCTTCGTGCCGATGCCCCGGGTGCACGCCATCGAAGCCCAGCAGGTGATGATCTCGGGGACCGTCGACACCCGGGTCTTCTCCCGCCGCGACGCCGAGACCCTGGTCATCGACGACCTCTTCGACCGCACCTTCCCCCGCGACGGCACCCAGGTGAGCATCTTCGACGTCGCCATGAACCCGGTGCGCAGCCACGACTGGGTGATCTCCGAGGTGGCCCTGGCCCCCGGCGGCAGCCGCTTCACCTCCCAGCGCAAAAAGGCCGCCGGGGCGGTCATCGTCGAGTGGAACGAGGTGCCCGCGCTGGTGATGATGCGCCAGCAGTCCACCGAGCGCACCGTCGCCGAGATGCAGGACATGAAACCCGCCGACGTCGCCCGGGAGCTCCACGACATGACCCCGCCGAGGCGCGCCGCGGTGGCCAAGGCGCTGGACGACGACCAGCTGGCCGACGCCATCGAGGAGCTGCCCGAGGACGAGCAGGTATCGCTGATATCCGTCCTCGATCCCGAGCGCGCCGCCGACATCCTCGAGGAGATGGATCCCGACGACGCCGCCGACCTGGTGCAGGAACTGCCCACCCCGCTCGCCGAACGGCTGCTGGCGAGGATGCGCCCCGAGGACGCCGAGGACGTCCGCAACCTGCTCGTCTACGAGGACTTCACCGCCGGCGCGATGATGACCCCCGAGCCGGTCCTGGTGGGCCCCGACGCCACCGTCGCCGACGCCCTGGCCAAGCTGCGCAATGAGGACATCACACCGGCGCTGGCATCCATGGTCTTCGTCTGCCGGCCGCCCCTGGACACCCCCTCGGGCCGCTTCCTGGGCGTCGTCCACATCCAGCGGCTGCTGCGCGAACCCCCCTCGTCGATGGTCTCCGGAATGCTCGACACCGATCTCGAGCCGTTGGCCACCGACACGCCGGTCGGTGCGGTGAGCCGCTACTTCGCCACCTACAACCTCGTGGTCGCCCCCGTGATCAACCCTGACAACGAACTGGTGGGCGCCGTCACCGTCGACGACCTGCTGGACCACCTGCTGCCGGCCGACTGGCGCGGCGACCAGATGGACGGACAGCTGATGGAGGTCGCACGTGGCTGATCACGAGCACCGCAAGGACGACGACCGGCTCGATCTGCCGGGTCCCCGGCGGGGCTCGCGTGGCCCGCGCGTGCAGCTGGATTCCGAACGCTTCGGCCAGTTCGCCGAGTCGGTCGCCCGGTTCATGGGCACCGGCAAGTTCCTCGTCTACATGACGGTCATCGTCATCGCCTGGGTGGCCTGGAACCTCATCGCCCTGGTGAAGCTGCGCTGGGACCCCTACCCCTTCATCCTGCTCAACCTGTTCTTCTCCACCCAGGCCTCCTACTCGGCTCCCCTGATCCTGCTGGCCCAGAACCGCCAGGAGGACCGCGACCGAGTGACGATGGCCGAGGACCGACGGCTCACCGCGCAGAGCCGCGCGGACATGGACTACCTGGCCCGCGAGGTCGCGGCGCTCCGGATGCAGATGGGCGAGCTGGCCACCCGCGACTACATCCGTTCGGAGATGCGTGACGAGATGCGCAACGAGCTGCGCGACGAGCTCCGCTCCCTGCTGTCCGAACTCGACGACCAGTCGCGTCGGGAGGAACGGCCCCATGATGATTGAGCCCACAGCGTAACCCCTTGCGACCGCGTCCTCGCGGCCACAGAGCGGTTGTGTTCGCGCGATGGACGACACGTCGTCGTGCACAGGTGTGAGATCGACTTGCCCGTCACTTTGAGGAGTGTGTAGACAGAAACCATGAGCACCGAGAATCCGCTGGTCCCGCTCGTCCGTGAGGCGTTGTCGCACGTGGACGATCCCGAGATCCGACGACCCATCACCGATCTGGGCATGGTGGACGAGATCGACGTCGACGACTCGAACCGGGTCAGCGTCAAGGTCCTCCTCACCGTGGCCGGATGCCCCCTCAAGACCACCCTGCGTCAGAACGTCACCGACGCCATCCAGGCCATCGACGGCGTCTCCGGCGTCCACGTCGAGCTCGGCGTGATGTCCGACGAGCAGCGCGACGCCGTCAAGACCCAGCTGCGCGGCGGGGTGCCCGAGCGGGTCATCCCCTTCGCCCAGCCCGGCTCCACCACCAAGGTCATCGCGGTCGCCTCCGGCAAGGGGGGTGTCGGCAAGTCCTCGGTGACGGTCAACCTCGCCCTGGCGCTGGCCGCCCGCGGGCGCAACGTCGGCCTTCTGGACGCCGACATCTACGGCCACTCGGTCCCCGACATGCTGGGGGTCGGGGATGCCCGCCCCACTCCGCTGGACGATCTCCTGCTGCCGGTGCCGGTGCTCGACATCAAGACCATCAGCGTCGGGATGCTGAAGCCCAACCGTTCCGACGTCATCGCCTGGCGCGGTCCGATCCTGGACCGGGCCCTCACCCAGCTGCTGGCCGACGTCCACTGGGGAGACCTGGACTACCTGCTCATCGACCTGCCCCCGGGCACCGGCGACATCGCCATGAGCCTGGGGCAGAAGATCCCCAACTCCGAGGTGCTCGTCGTCACCACCCCGCAGCAGGCGGCCTCCGAGGTCGCGGTGCGGGCCGGCACGATGGCCGGGATCATGCAGCAGCAGGTGATCGGCGTCATCGAGAACATGTCCTGGCTGGAGACCCCCTGCCCGCACTGCGGCAAGACCCACCGGGTGGAGCTCTACGGCTCCGGCGGCGGCGAGGCGGCGGCCGAGGCCCTGACCAAGCAGCTCGGCACCGAGGTGCCGCTGCTCGGCCAGATCCCGATCGACATCGACCTGCGTTCCGGCGGGGACGAGGGCGACCCGATCGTCGTCGCCCATCCCGAGTCCGCCGCCGCGCAGGCCCTCACCGGTCTCGCCGAGACCCTCGACTCCCGTCCGCGCGGCCTGGTCGGCATGAATCTGGGCCTGTCCGTCGCGCAGTGACATCCGGGCCGGGGGGACGACCCCCTGGCAACCCCCGGGCGGTGGCCTGCGCTCCACACAGGTCGGCGTCGCAGGCCCGACGCTGCGGGTCCTGACTGCGACCGCGCTCGGCGCTTCGCTGGCGCCGTCCCGTGACTCACCCGAGCCTCGGGACGGCGTGTTGGGAGTAATTTCTCCCGGCCCACGACGCCGCCGTGGCGTCGTGGCCGGACCCTCAGGTGGCCTCGAGGTCGAAGGGGGTCGGGATCGTCCGCTCGGCGACCGCCACCGACGTCGCGGAGGCGCTGCTCCGGGCGTCGTCCACCGCGTCGACGGCGTCACCTGTCGCCGACCTCAGGTCGCTGCGGACGTCGGTGATGTCGTCGCGCACATCGGACAGGTCCGACTTGATGCCGTCGATGTCCTCCCGGAACTCCTCGAGCACGTACTTGCGCACGAAGTTCTTCGGATTGAGGTCCTGAATCTCCAGGTCGGCGTACTTGGGACCGAGATCCTCGCGGAGGTGGTCGCGGGTGTTGTTCGCGATATTGCGAAGATAGTGGAAGACCCGAGCCGCCTTCCTGGCGTACTGGGGCACCTTCTCGGGCCCGAACATCACAACAGCGATGATGATGAGGACCGCGATCTCGGTCGGACTGGCCATGGACATGGTTTCAGATTACCGCTGGACTCACAGGTTGACGCGGTCGAGGAGGGCGCCGAACTCCGCCGCCTGAGCCTCTGTGGCGGGGACCAGCGGCAGGCGCACCGACCCGACCGGGAATCCCTGGTGCGCCAGGCCCGCCTTGACCATCACGACCCCCTGGGCGGCGAACACCCCGGTGAGCACGGGCAGGATCTCGCGGTAGACGACCAGCGCCTCGTCATGGTGACCGGCCACGAGGAGGTCGATGAACTCGCGCATTCGACGTCCGGTGAAGTGCGTCGAGGTGCCGATCACCCCGACCCCGCCGACAGCCATGAGCGCCGGGGTGATGGCGTCGTCCCCCGAGTAGTAGTCGAGATCGCAGGCGGCCATCACAGTGGCCGACTCGACGACCTTCCCCTTGGCGTCCTTGACCGCGACGATGCGCGGGTGCCCGGCCAGCTCGATGAGGGTCTGCGGCTCGATGGGGGTCCCGGTGCGCCCCGGAATGTCGTAGAGCATCACAGGCAGATCGGTGGCGTCGGCGACCGTGCTGAAATGCTCGACGAGCCCGGCCTGAGGGGGCTTCGAGTAGTAGGGGGCGACGACGAGCAGGCCGTCCGCCCCGGCGTCGGCGGCCTGCCGGGCGAGCTCGACGGTGTGGCGGGTGTCATTCGTCCCGACCCCGGTGACCACTTGGGCGCGGTCGCCCACGGCTGCGACCACGGCGCGCACCAGCGCCGCCTTCTCCTCGTCGGTGGTGGTCGGCGACTCGCCAGTGGTGCCGTTGACCAGCACGGCGTCGTTGCGCTGCTCGTCGACGAGGCGGGCCGCGAGCCGGGCGGCGCACTCCAGATCCACCTCCCCGGTCGGGGTCATCGGTGTCACCATGGCCGTCAGCAGACGGCCGAAAACGGGTTCGGGCATGGCGGATCCTCCTCGCTGCCGGCGGCCGCCGTTCCGGGGAACGGGAGTCACCTGTGGTCAACCCCATCGTAACGAGGACCTCACGGACTACGCTTGCACCCGTGAGCCCTGATCAGCTGATCCCATCCGCACCCGACCCCAGGTCGTGGGAATACGCCGACGAGTTCGTCGCCCTCTCCCCTGAGGTCTCGGCGGCCCGCGAGGCCGCGCTGGCCGGCGAGTGGTCGCCGGTGGGCACCGGCACCGCGGCACTCCTGACCCTTCTGACGCGTGCGATCAACGCGCACACCGTCGTGGAGATCGGTACCGACGCCGGTGTGACCGGACTGTCGCTCCTCCAGGGCATGGACCGCAAGGGCGTACTCACCAGTATCGACGCGGAGACCGACCGGCAGGCGGCGGCGCGGGTGGCCTTCGAGAGCGCGGGCATGCGCTCCAACCAGTTCCGTCTCATCGCGGGGATGCCGCTGGACGTCCTGCCGAAGCTGCGCGACGGCGCCTACGATCTGGTCCTGGTCAACGGCGACCGGCTGGAGTACGTGGAGTACGTCTCGCAGGCCCTGCGACTGCTCCGCCACGGCGGCATGGTGGTGGTCAACGACGCCCTCGCCGAGAACCGGATCGCCGATCCGGACAACGAGGACGACGAGACCCTCATCATCAGGGAGACCCTGGACTCCATCGAGGAGACCGAGGAGTTCATGCCGGTGCTTCTCCCTGTGGGTTCCGGCCTGCTGCTCGCCATCAAGGAGTGACCGCCGATCGGCCCGTCCGGCCAGGGCTTTTCAGGCTGGCCTAATGTGGGCACCGCCGTGCGGACCCGATCTGCCGGCTCCTATCCATCGGCAGAAGGAACACCGGACCCATGGCAGCTAATGGGGTCGACAGACCGTCGCGCTGGCGTCGCACCACATCCATCGAGATGATCGCTTCCGGGGCGATCGGGCTCATCGCATCCTTCGTCCTGTCGATCGAGGCGTGGAAGCTGGCGGCCAACTCCAAGGCCACCTTCAGCTGCGACGTCAACACCGTGCTGTCCTGCTCGACGGTCGCCTCCACCTGGCAGTCCCGGATCCTCGGCTTCCCGAACGCCTTCCTCGGCATCCTCTTCGAGGCCGTGGTGCTCTCGATCTCGGTCGCCACCCTGGCCGGGGTGAAGTTCCCGCGCTGGTACATGCTGGCCACCGAGGCCCTGTACACCATCGCCATCCTCTTCGCCTGGTGGCTGTTCATCCAGTCCTTCTTCGTCATCCGCGCCCTGTGCCCGTGGTGCCTGCTCATCACCATCACCACCACCCTGGTCTGGGCGGGGCTCACGAGGATCAACATCCATGACGGCGTCCTCACGAAACGCAAGGGCGTCCAGGACTTCGTCAACTACAACACCGACTGGTATGTCACCGGCCTGGTGATCCTCATCATCCTGGCGATGATCGCGATCGAGCTCATCCCGTCCTTCCTCTGACCCTCGTCTCACAAGGACGATGCCGCCGAGGATCACCCCCGCTCCCAGAAGTTGCCAGGCGGTCAGGGTCTCCGACACGAGGAGCCATGCGGCAAAGGCCGAGAAGGGCACCTCGGTGAGACCCACGAATGAGCCCACGGTCGGCCCGATCAATCGCGTCCCGAGGATACCGAGGACGTAGGCGCCTGCAGTGAGGACGACAAGCAGGAGCACCGGCGCGAACCACGGCGCCCGCTGTCCGGCGAGGTGAACGTCGGAGGAGCCGAAGCGCGTGGGCATCAGCCCGGTGACGGTGGCGATGCCCGCGGCGAGCGCACCGACGCCCATGCCGAGCCCGGCGAATCCCACCGGCGGGAGCGTCACCCTTCCGCTGGAGGACAGCGCGAAGTAGACGGCCATGCATGCCGCCGCGGCGATCGCCAGCAGGACGCCGGCCCAGCTCGCCCTGGCGCCGCGCAGATCCAGCACGAGCAGGACGCCGGCGAGACAGACCCCGGCACCGATGCCCGTGACGACGCTCGGACGGCGCCCGGCGCGCGCCCAGAGCCAGAACACGATGATGAGTGGGGCGCCCATCATCTCCAGCAGCACTGCGACGGCGACGCTGAGATGCTCCAGGGCGAGGAAGAAGAACGCCTGGACCCCCGCCATCGCCGCGATCCCGTACCCGACGATCGTTCTCCAGCCCCGCAGGATCTGGACCCGGTCGGCGCACAGGGTCGCGGCCACCGGAGCCAGAAGAAGGAGCGCAGCGCCGGAGAGCCTCACGACGACCACGGCCCCTGGCGTCCACCCGATGCCGTAGAGCATCTTCGCCAATGGCCCCGAGACGGCGAAGCAGAGGGACGACAGGAGCATGAACACGAATCCGAGAACTGTTCTGCGACCCATGACCGACTCCTCCGTGATGGACAGCGCACGACATCTGCTACGCAACATTAGAGCATGTCTTCATGCATCGATTGGGGGCCCTACGTCCCCCTAACCAGTGTTAGACACTGTCTTCCGGCATGTAGCCTGAGGGTATGCGATTCAGTCACGACATCCGGGCCAACCTGCTGATGCTGGTCGACCTGTTGAACACCGCCCCCGGGGTCTGCAGTCCTCGAGACGGACTGGCATCGCCCGGCGACCTGACGAGCTTCGTCACCCGGCACGATTTCACCGGTCCGCTGGTGGCCTCGACCTTCGACGTCGCGGCGGTCGCGACGTTGCGAGAGCGCTTCCGGGTCGCCCTCGACGACGACGTCGAGCCGGTGGTCGAGGCGATCAATCTCACCTTCGCCGAGATCCGGGCGTTCCCCCATCTCGTGCGGCACGGCGACTGGGACTGGCATGTGCATGCCGCGGCGGATTCCGCCCCGCTGGGCGAGCGGGTGGCCTCGGACATCGCCCTGGTGTTGACGGGTCTGGTGCGGTCGGGCGATCTGTCCCGGCTGCGCCGCTGTGCGGCACCGGACTGCTCGGCCGCCCTGGCCGACCTCACCAGAAACGGGTCGAAGCGCTTCTGCGACGCCCGCAACTGCGCAAACCGGGTCCACGTGGCCGCCTATCGGGCCCGCCACACCCAGTGACCCGCAGCACGCAACAGGGCCCACCGACCCGACCCGTTCGGGGAGTCAGCGAGCCCTGGCGAGCGAAGAGGGGTTGCCCCCTCTTCTATCAATCAGTACGGCACCGTGATGCCCTTGCCGACGACCGTGATGCCGGTGGGCGAGACGGTGAATCCACGGGCCCGGTCGTGCTCGTGGTCGACGCCGACCTGGGCCCCGTCGGGAACCACGACGTTCTTGTCGAGGATCGCCCGGTGGACGGTGGCGTTCGAGCCGATCGTCACATTGTTCATGAGGATCGACTCGTCGACCCGGGCCCACCTCTCGATGCGCACTCGGGGGCCGAGCACCGTCCGGTAGATGTCGGTTCCCGAGATGATGCATCCCGACGAGACCAGGGTGTCGTCGCAGGAGCCGCGCATCACGAACTTGGCTCCGGGGGCCTGCTCCTGGCTCGTCCAGATGGGCCACTCGGTGTTGTACAGGTTGAACTCCGGCTCCACCGAGACGAGGTCCATGTGGGCCTCGTGGTAGGCGTCGATGGTGCCGACGTCGCGCCAGTAGTCCACGTCCTTCTCGGTGGACCCGGGCACCTGGTTGTCCTTGAAGTCGTACACCTGGGCGTCGTGGGCCTTGACGAATCGCGGGATGATGTCCCCGCCCATGTCGTGCCGGGCCTCCGGATCCTGGGAGTCGTCGAACAGCGCCTGGACCAGCGAGTCGCGGCTGAAGATGTAGTTGCCCATCGAGGCGAAGGACTCTTCGGGGAAATCGGGCAGGCCGGGCGGATCGGCCGGCTTCTCGAGGAACTCGTTGATCTGGTGGTCGGCCCCGGCGTCGATGATGCCGAATGCCGACGCGTCCTTGCGCGGCACCCGGATCCCGGCGACGGTGCAGCCCTTCCCCGAGTCGATGTGGGCCTCGAGCATCTGACCGACGTCCATCCGGTAGATGTTGTCGGCCCCGAAGACCACCACGTAGTCGGGATCCTCGTCGTTGATGAGGTTCATCGACTGGAAGATGGCGTCGGCGCTGCCCTGGAACCAGCGCGGCCCGAGGCGCTGCTGGGCCGGTACCGGGGTGACGTAGTTGCCGAGCATGGTGCTCATCCGCCAGGCGATCGAGACGTGGCGGTCCAGCGAGTGGGACTTGTACTGGGTGAGCACCGCGGTCTTGGTGAGATCGGAGTTGGCGAGATTGCTGAGGACGAAGTCGATCAGCCGGTAGGTGCCGCCGAACGGGACGGCGGGCTTGGCGCGGTCCATGGTGAGGGGCATGAGGCGCTTGCCCTCACCTCCCGCGAGGACGATGGATAGCACCTTGGGTCGCGTCATTGCCATGGTCTGAACCTATGCCCCCGGCGAGGTCCGCGACAACAGATCGCCAGGAACTCTCCACCTCTGCCTCCGATGTCGCGTCCAGGGCCCGCGACAGGCGGTGATGTGGGAGCATCGGCACATGCACGTCTCCATCCTGACCCGTGAGTATCCACCGGCCATCTACGGCGGTGCCGGGGTTCATGTCGCCCAGCTCGTCCCTCAACTGCGCAGGCTCGTCGACGTCGACGTCCAGTGCATGGGAGACCCGCGGGAGGGCGCCACAGCCCATGCCGAGACCTTCCCGCCCGGTGCCAATCCGGCGCTTCGGGTCTTCGGGGCCGACCTGTCGATGACCGCCGCGGTGCCCGACAACACCGATCTCGTCCACTCCCACACCTGGTACGCGAACCTCGCCGGGCTGCTGTCGGGCGTGTACCACGACATCCCCCATGTGATCAGCGCCCACTCCCTGGAGCCGGACCGCCCGTGGAAGGCCGAGCAGCTCGGGGGCGGCTACCGGCTCTCCTCCTGGGCCGAGCGCACCGCCTACGACGCCGCCGACGCCATCATCGCGGTGAGTTCGGGGATGCGTCGCGACGTGCTGGCCGCCTACCCGGAGCTGGATCCCGACAAGGTCCATGTGGTGCGCAACGGGGTCGACACCGAGGAGTTCCACCCGGTCACCGAGACCGACGTCCCCGAGCAGATCGGGATGGACCCCCACGCACCATCCGTCGTCTTCGTGGGCCGCATCACCCGCCAGAAGGGCCTGATCCACCTGGTACGCGCGGCGGCCGATCTGGATCCCGACACGCAGCTCGTGCTGCTGGCCGGCGCCCCCGACACACCCGAGATCGCCGCCGAGTTCCACGAGGCCTTCGAGAAGGTGCAGAAGTCGCGTCGGGCCCCGGTCATCTGGATTCAGGAGATGCTGCCCCGCGCCAGCGTCCGCCAGGTGCTCTCGGCCGCAACCGTCTTCGCCTGCCCTTCGGTCTACGAGCCGCTGGGCATCGTGAACCTGGAGGCGATGGCCTGCGCGAAGCCCGTGGTGGCCTCGGAGGTGGGTGGGATCCCGGAGGTCGTCGTCCACGGCGAGACCGGCTACCTGGTGCCCGGCGTCCCGACCGACTCCTCGACCCCGGAGCAGATCGCCGAGTTCGAGCATCTCTTCGCGACCCGCCTCAACGAGCTGACGGCCGATCCCCGCAAGGCCGCGCAGTTCGGGGCCGCCGGCCGGCAGCGCTGCATCGACACCTTCGACTGGGCGCGGATCGCCGAGCAGACCGTCGAGGTCTACAAGGCCGCCGTCGAGAGGCATCGCGCCTGAGACGCATGAGTGAGGGCCCCGGACACCGCGGTGTCCGGGGCCCTCACTCGGTCAGACGACTCTCAGCCAACAGTCTCCTTGAGGCAGTTGAGGAGGGCGGTCGCCTCCTCGGCATTCAGCTCCACGACCAGGCGACCACCGCCGTCAACAGGAACGCGCATCACGATGCCGCGCCCCTCCTTCGTGACCTCCATAGGACCGTCGCCGGTACGGGGCTTCATAGCTGCCATGTCACTCATCCTCGCTCACTGGGCAGTGGTAACGCTCCCATTATTCCGTATTCCGTCGAGTCCGGGGCGCCCGGGTCGCCCGTCTGGCGTGTTCAGCGCGTTTTTCCGGGATCCTCCACGGCCTCTGCCGGCTCCTCCTCCTGCTCCTGATCGGTCGCTTCGGCGGGCGCCTGCCCGAGCTGCGAGGCCAGCCTGTCCATCATGGCGTCGACCTGTGCCATCGAGTACCCCCTGGCGACCACCGCGAAGCGGGCCGACCGCAGGTCATCGGGCCCCAGGTCTCCCTCCGGGAGGTCTGGTGCGGGGCGGTCGTCGACCAACGGGGGCACCGCCCCGAAGCGTCCCGATGCCGCCATCACGGCGGCCCCGATGATGACGATGACGACGGCACTGAGTACCCAGACCATCAGCGCGAACCTCCTGTGACGTGGTCGACGATCTCGCTCAGATCGTCGCTGGTGATGAACATGTCCAGATCCTGCGGGCCGATGTAGCCCGCTCCCAGGGTGGCCCCGGCCAGCCAGTCCAGCAGGCCCTGCCAGTACGAGACGCCGAGCAGTGCCACCGGGGCGACGGTCATCTTCCCGGTCTGCACCAGGGTGAGCGACTCGAAGAGCTCGTCGAATGTGCCGTAGCCCCCTGGCAGCACGACGAATCCTTGAGCGTACTTGAGGAACATCATCTTGCGGGCGAAGAAGTAGCGGAAGTTGATGCCCAGATTCACCCACGGATTGAGGGATGCCTCGAAGGGCAGCTCGATGCCAAGGCCCACCGACACTCCCCCGGCCTCCGCCGCGCCGCGATTCGCGGCGGCCATGGTTCCCGGTCCGCCTCCGGTGATCACCGCGTATCCCCGCTCGGCGAACATCCGGCCGAGGCGGCGCGCAGCCTCGTACATCGGATGGTCCTCGGAGGTCCGCGCCGATCCGAAGATGGTGATCGCGGGGCCGAGCTCCGCCAGGGTGTCGAACCCCTCGACGAACTCGCTCTGGATGCGCAGCACCCGCCAGGGGTCGCTGTGCGTCCAGTCCTCCTCAGCCCCGGATTCCAGGAGCTGCTGGTCGGTGGTCACGGAGGGCACCTGGGGGTGTCTCCTGATGACCGGTCCCTGGACGCGCAGGTCGTCGGACTCGGGACGCCCCCAGTCGCTGGAGTAATCGCGGCTCATGAGTCCTCCTCCGCCAGCCAGCCGCCCAGAGCGGCGCGGCACTCGTCAAGGGTCTCAAGACGGCAGCACTCGTCGGCCTTGTGGGCGCACAGCGGGTCACCGGGCCCGTAGTTGAGAGCCGGCGTCCCCAGTTCGGAGAACCGTGCCACATCGGTCCAGCCGTACTTGGGCCGCGGCTCGGTGCCGACCTTCTCGACGAAGGACCGGGCCAATGCCCTGTCGAGGCCCGGCCTCGCGGGGGCTGAGAGGTCCAGCACCTCCATGGCCCAGCCGTCGAACAGGGCCCGCATGGAGGCCTCGGCCTGCGCGGCGGTCTTGTCCGGCGCGTACCGGTAGTTGATCTGGATCGTCGCCTCGGGGGGGATGACGTTGCCGGCCAGCCCGCCGGAGACCATCGTCGCGTTGAGCCCCTCGTGGTAGGTGAGCCCGTCGACGTCGACGAGCGGATCGCGACGCTGCCAGTCGCGCAGGATGTCGAGGATCGGTGCGAGATCGTGGATGGCGTTGTGACCGGTCCAGGAGCGTGCGGAGTGGGCCGCGGTCCCCGGCACGTGGAGGGTGAATCTCATGGTGCCCTGGCACCCTCCCTCCACGACGCCGTCGGTGGGCTCCATGAGGACCGCCAGGTCGGCGTCCAGAAGGTCGGGCCGCTCGGCGGCGATGCGGCCCAGGCCGTTGTACTGCGCCGCGATCTCCTCGCAGTCGTAGAAAACCCAGGTGACGTCCTTGGCCGGGCTGTCCAACTGTGCCGCCAGGGACAGGGCGACAGCGACTCCGCCCTTCATGTCGCAGCTGCCCCGCCCCACCAGATACTCGCCGTCCTCGCGCGTCTCGCGCACGCTCGGCAGGTTCCCGGCGACCGGCACGGTGTCCAGGTGACCGGCCACCAGCACCCTCTCCCGGCGGCCGAGGCCGGTCCGGGCGACCAGATTGTTGCCGATCCTCACGGTCTCGAGGTGGGGCAGATCCGTCAGGGCCTTCTCGACCAGCCCGGCGAGGACCTCCTCGTGGCCACTCACCGACTCGCAGTCGACGATCTGTGTGAACAGGGTGCGGAGGTCGCCTCGCGGATCCAGCATCATGGGGCCACCCTAACCGGCCGCTAGACTCGCCGATATGACGAGCACCACCGAGCACACCGCGCCCTCCCGCACCGCGTGGGGGTGGGGCCTGGCCACCGTCCACGACTCCGGCGACGTCCTGGACACCTGGTTCCCCGCACCGGTCCTCGGCGACCCGGACGGCTCCGAGGCCCCGGCCAACCTGATCAAGGCGGCCGAGACCGGGTTGGACAGCATCCGTCAGGTGCATCACGAGGTGGTGCGCACCGTCATCGATCTGGACGAGGCCCCGGCCGGCGTCAGCGACGCCTACCTGCGCCTTCATGTGCTCTCCCATCGGCTGGCCCGGCCGCGCACCGTGAATCTGGACGGCATCTTCGCCGTCCTTCCCAACAACGTGTGGACCACCCACGGCCCCTGTCGGGTCGAGGACTTCGCCGAGGTGGAGCTGGCCGCCAGGGCCACCGGCGCCCGGATGACCGTGATGCTGATCGACAAGTTCCCCCGCATGGTGGATTTCGTCGTCCCCTCGGGGGTCCGGATCGGCAATGCCGACCGCATCCGGCTGGGAGCGCATCTGGCGGAGGGCACCACCGTCATGCACGAGGGGTTCGTCAACTACAACGCGGGCACCCTGGGCACCTCGATGGTCGAGGGGCGGATCTCCCAGGGGGTCATCGTCGGCGACGGGTCCGACATCGGCGGCGGCGCCTCGATCATGGGCACCCTGTCGGGCGGCGGCAGGGAGCAGGTGACCATCGGACGCGGCTGCCTGCTCGGCGCCGAGTCCGGGCTGGGCATCTCGCTGGGCGACAACTGCGTCGTGGAGGCCGGCCTCTACATCACCGCGGGCACCAAGGTGACGCTGGCCGACGGATCCGTCGTCAAGGCCAAGGAGCTGTCCGGGTCCGACAACATCCTGTTCATCAGGGACTCCACCACCGGCGTCGTCAAGGCCCTGGGCCGCAGCGGCTCGCGGGTGGAGCTCAACTCGGCGCTGCACAGGAACTGAACGGGATGGCGAGGCGATCGCGTCCGCGCCGGGCCCAGCGCAGCCCCCGGCGCTGGATCGCGTCACTGGCGGCCTTCCTGGTCGCTGTGCTGCTGCTCGGCGTCCTGGGATACGGCGGATGGAAGGTGTGGAGGTCTGTGGACCCGTTCACGACGCCGGTCTCCGAGGGCTGCCAGGTGACCGTCAGCGGCCAGAGCTACACCCTGGATCTGGAGCAGTCCGGCAACGCCGCGATCATCACGGCCGAGGCGATGAGACGCGGTCTGCCTCCCCGCGCCGCCTCCATCGCCCTGGCGACCGCCATGCAGGAGTCCGGGCTGCGCAATATCGACTACGGCGACCGCGACTCGGTCGGGCTGTTCCAGCAGCGGCCCTCGCAGGGCTGGGGCACCCAGGCCCAGATCCTCGATCCCTGGTACTCCTCCGGCAAGTTCTACGCGGCCCTGGTGAAGGTGGACAACTGGCAGAGCGAGGACATCAACGACGCCGCCCAGTCGGTGCAGAAGTCCGGGGTGCCCGACGGCTACCGCAAGCACATCGACTCCGCACGGGCCTGGGCCAGCTCCCTGTCGGGCAGTTCGCCGCAGTCCCTGAGCTGCGTCAACCGGTCCACCAGCAAGGGCAGTTCCGACACCCTGGCGAAGACTGCCGCCAAGGGGCTGGCGGGGAAGGCCACCATCACGACCACGACGTCGTCGGTCACGGTGAAGGCGACCTCCACCCAGACGGTGTGGGCGGCTGTGGCGATGATCATGGCCAGCAATGACTCCGCGCCCATCTCATCGGCCTCGGTGGGCAACGCGAGCTGGAATCACGAGTCCAAGAAGTACGCCGTGTGGTCGGGAGTCACAGGTCCTTCATCACGTCCGTCGGGGGCTGCCACAGCCACGGCGGGTACCGTCAGACTCATCGAATAGTGGGGCTCCCCGTCACCAGGGAGGCCTCGGAATCGGAGGTCTGATGGGGCAGCGACGGGCAGTGGTGTGGATCGTCTCCGCGGCGGTCACGGGGGTTCTGCTGGCCGGCTGCGCCGACCGGGGCCCCGGTGCCGCCCAGAGCCCGGGCCGCACCGCCTCCGGCTCGGCGAGCACACCGACCCGGTCGACGACGCCGTCGCCCACCGCCTCGGCCACCACGGTCGACGCCGCCGAGCTCACCTCGCTCACCCAGCAGGTGGCGACGCCGCTCCAGATCGTCGTCTCCGGCACCGGGACCGATCAGATCAGCGCCGGGAGGATCAGCACCCCGACGGCCTGGTCGACGCTGAAGGTCCCGATCGCCATCGCCGCCCTGAGCAGGGGCACCGCCGACATCGACGACGTCAAGGAGGCCATCACCATCTCCGACAACGACGCCGCGATCCGGCTGTGGAACAGCCTGGGGTCCGGGGAGGGCGCCGCCGACACCGTGCAGTCGGTGCTCAGCGCCCACGGCGATGCCGACACGACGGTGCTGCCCGACGCGAAGGTGGATCCCGACGAGCCATTCGGGATGACCCGCTGGCAGGCCGACGACCAGGCGAGGTTCACCGACTGGCTGGCCTGCGCCACCGACCCCTCGGCGAGGACGGTGCGCTCCTACATGGGCCAGATCGACTCCTCCCAGCAGTTCGGCCTGGCGGGCATCCATCCGTCAATGGTCAAGGCCGGCTGGGGCGATGAGGACTCCGGCCAGTACACGGTGCGCCAGATGGCGGTGCTCCCCCACGACGACGGCTACTCGGTGGTGACCTTCATCGCCCAGGGCGATTCCGAGGCGTCGGTGGACCGCACCGTCCAGGAGGTCGGGAAATGGATCTCGGCCCGCTCCTCGCAGCTGCCCCTGAGGCACTGCTGAGAGGAGTTCGGCCGGCCCGGTCAGTGCGCGGCGTCCAACCTGTCGGCGGCCGCCCGGATCTGCTCGTCGGTGGCGGTCAGGCCGATGCGCACATGGTCGCTGGAGCCCTCGACGTAGAAGTCGCCGGGCGAGCACAGGATGCCGAGCTCGGCGAGGGCGTCCAGGGTGAGTCGGCAGTCCTCGCCGCGGGTCGCCCACAGGTAGATGGACCCCTCGGAGTGGTCGATCCTGAAACCGGCGCGTTCCAGTGCGGGGCGCAGCACCTCGCGACGACGTCGGTACCGTTCGCGCTGCTCGGCCACATGGCCGGGGTCCTGCAGGGCGACGCGCATCGCCTCGGCGACCGGGGCGGGCATCATCATGCCGGAGTGCTTGCGCACCGTGAGCATCTCGGAGGTGATGGCTGGGTCCCCCACCACGAATCCGGCCCGGTAGCCCGCCATGTTCGACCTCTTCGACATGGACAGGCAGGCCAGCAGCCCGGTGACGTCCCCGTCGCAGACACGAGTATCGAGCACCGAGACCGGTTCGGCCTCCCAGGCGAACTCCCCGTAGCACTCGTCGGAGGCCAGCACGGCCCCGCTGCGGCGGGCCAGATCGACCCACTCGCGCATCTGACCGACTGACAGGATCCGGCCGGTGGGGTTGGACGGGGAATTGATCCAGATGAGGCTCGGGACGCCGTCGACATCGTCGGGGCTCTCGGCCTCCTGCACCCGGGCCCCGGCCAGCAGCGCGCCGACCCGGTAGGTGGGGTAGGCGCAGGCGGGGATCACGACCAGGGAGTCGGGGCCGAGCCCCAGCTGGGTGGGCAGCCAGGCGACGAGCTCCTTGGAGCCGATCACCGGCAGCACCGAGCGCTCATCGAGGGCCGGAGCCCCCCAGCGCCGCGTCATGTGATCCAGGATCACCTGTCGCAGCGCCGGGGTGCCCCACACCTGCGGGTAGCCGTGGGCGTTGGAGGCCTCGGCCAGGGCGTCCCGGACGATCCGGGGGGTCGGGTCGACGGGGGTGCCGACCGACAGGTCCACGAGCCCGCCTGGGTGTGCGGCGGCGCGCTCCTTGGCCGCCTCGATGGTGTCCCACGGGAAGGTCGGCAGCCCGGCCGACACGACCCTGCGACCGCCGCCCACGCTCACTCCCCCTGAGGGGGAAGGGCCGCGACCTTGGGATGGTCCTTGGCGACCGGCCCCAGGCGGGCGGCGCCACCCGGGGATCCCAGATCGTCGAAGAACTCGGTGTTGATCTGGAGGAACTGCGCCTGGTCGTCGGGAAGGTCGTCCTCGTAGTAGATGGCCTCCACCGGGCAGACGGGCTCACACGCGCCGCAGTCCACGCACTCCTCGGGATGGATGTAGAGGCTGCGCTCGCCCTCGTAGATGCAGTCGACGGGGCATTCCTCGACGCACGCACGATCCTTGACGTCCACGCAGGGCAGACCGATGACGTATGTCACGTCGCTCTCCTTGGGTATCCGGAGCCCCCGGAAGGGGCCTTGCGGGGACCACTCTATCCCCCGTCACTACACACTGTCGTGAGCGTCTCGCGGCGGTGACGGTCGCGGCTGCCTACTTGCAGTTCACCTCGTCAGTGGGGTCGTAGCGCCAGAAGAACTTCTCGGTCCTCGCCACCGCGCCGTTCTTCCAGAACATCCTCGAGTAGTTGACGTCGAACCCCGGGGAGGGGGACTGCGGATGGCAGTCGGCGTCGGTGGATGTGATGGTGCGTCCGTACTCGTAGTTGGACTTCGTCAGGGGGCTGGAGGTCACCTTGTCCCATGTCGGGGTGGACCACATCTTCACGGTGATCGATCCCCTGCCGTCGGGCTGGGCCTTCTTGGTGTAGGCCTGCACGAGCACCCCGTACTTCGTGTCGTTGCGGAACTTCAGGTCGAGGTTGCCGTAGTAGAGGGTCGCCTCCCGGCCCGCCGGGTAACGGTCGAAGTACATGGTGTGGGGGTGGTGCTCGACGTCGGTCATCCCGGCGAAGAAGGCGGCGTTGAAGGTGGTGGTGCCGGACTGGGAGATCCCTCCGGCGGGCTCCTCCTTCATCACCGATCCCGAGATCACCCAGCCGGGCACATATCCCTTGGCCTCGGTACGCGGCCCCAGCACCTTGTCCATGCTGAAGGTCTGGCCCGGCTTGAGGAAGGTGCCGTTGATGGTGTTGGCGGCGATGGTGAGGTTGGTGTTGCGGTACTCCGCGTAGGGGAAGTAGGTGGTGAACTCGCCGATGACCTGCTTGACCCCCATCTTCTGGGCGTCGGCGGTGGTGAACTTCGCGGGGACGGCGGTGATGGGGGCCTTGCCGATTCTCGCGGTGCCCTTCTTGGTGAGGGCGGGTTCGACGGCCTTGGTGAAGTTGGCCTGGCTGATCCCCCGGCCATCGGTGGACGGCTGGATGGTGGGGCTGTTGCCGGTGATGACGATCCTGGCGTCGCGCCCGGTCTCCAGCCCCAGCCGGTCGCGGGTCGTCTCGGTGGCCTTGTAGAGCCGGGCCATATCGGTCTTCGCACTCACCGCGCCCCTGGCACTGGTGACGGTGGTGGCCGATGCGATCTGGGGAACGGTGACGGAGAATTTCGTGGTCCCGGTGTCGACGGTGACCGGTGCGGACAGGGTGGGTTCAAGGGTCCTGCTCACCAGCTGGGAGACCTCGGCATCGGTGACCGCGGGGGCTTTGCGGGTAACCGACGCCGGCACGTTTCCGCGCTGCTTGAGCGGCCAGTACTGCTGCACCTTCTCGACCGTGGGATCGATCTGGAGGGTGCGCCCCTGCACCGCCTTGGTGGTGAGGACCCGGGTTCCCTTGAGCGCCACCGTGGCGTCCTTCGGGGTGACGGCGAACTTCGGTGCCGCGGCCCTCACAGCGCTGGTCAGGGCCTTCTCGTCGACCTTGCTCACCAGCGCGACCGAATTGCCGCCGCGCAGGGTGTTCCAGATGACCCGGGGGTTCCAGGAGTTGCCGGGATCCACCTTGGCCATCGTGGCCTCCCAGTCGACCGTCAGCCCCGCCGATGCGGGTGACAGCGGAACGGTGGTGGCGCCGTCGGCCAGGTACACCGGCGCGGCGAGCTCTTCGCCGAGGGCGGCGGACACCTTGGCACGGGCGTCGTCGGAGTGCAGCCCCCCGACCCGCACTCCCTGGATGGTGGTGTTGGCGGGCAGCGAGTCGGCGGTCATGAAATGGCCGACCAGGTATCCGCCGGCCAGCACCACAGCCACCGCACCGCAGACGACTGCTGCGTTCCTGCGTCCGTGCCCGGAGCTCCTGATCGTTCCGTCGGCGCTGGTGCCCACTTCGCTGTTCCCTCCCTGGGTTGGAAGCATGAGAAATCGGCTTCGGCGGGCGAAGCCTGCGAGGAGTCTATGCGACGCCGGGCCGGGTACTCACCTCGTGACGTCCGGCGGGATCCGGGTCACAGCCCCCGGTACACCAGATCCACGATCCGCCGGTATCCCACCGGGCGGTCGGCGCCGACGTCTGAACCGAGGCGGTGCCTGGCGCCGGTCATGAGGCCGATCGCCACGTCCTGGTCGCGGTCGACGAGGGTGAGGGTGCCGGTCCAGCCGGTGTGGCCGATGCTGCCGGGCGAGGGCGCGGTGCCGAACGGCGGGTAGGCCGACCCTGCGGCGGGGGCGATCCGCCAGCCCAGGGCGTGGCTCGATCCTCTCCGGGCCACCGGGGTGGTTCCCTGCGGGGATGCGAAGCGACGCCATGTCGACGGGCTGATGATCTGCTCGCCGTCCAGCGTCCCCTCCCCCAGCCCGAGTCGCAGCAGCTCGGCCAGATCCGCGGAGTCGGTGAACAGCCCGGCATGGCCGGCGACCCCGCCCATGCAGTACCAGGCCTTCTCGTCGTGCACCTGGCCGCGCAGGGTGTACCGGCGCAGCGGCGCCGGTGATCCGTCGGGGGACGGCCCGTAGTCCACCGAGCCTCCGCGAGTGTTGCCCTCGGGTTCGGTCGCGGCGATCCGGTCGGCGGGTATGCCCTTGTCGAGGGGGTTGAAGACGGTGTTGTGCAGACCCATGGCCCGGTAGAGGCCGTTCTCGAGGAGGTAGTCCAGCCGGGCTCCGACCAGCTGCTCGACCACCAGCCCCAGGATCATGTAGTCCAGATCGGAGTAGAGGTAGCCGCTGCGGGGCCGGCGCTGCAGCGGGGTGCGGCAGATGACGTCGATGATCCGGGAGCGGGGCACCGGATGCTCCGGGGTGCCGGCGCAGTACAGGTCCTCCCACGACGCGTGGGCGCGGGGATCGAAGTATCGGGGGTCGGCCGACAGGCCGGCCTCGTGCCTCAGCAGGTCGATGATGCGCACCGTGTCCAGGCCGTCGGTGGTGAACGCGGACCATCCCTCGATGGTGTGGACGGGCCGCTCCAGATCGAGGATCCCCCGGTCCACCAGTCTTATGAGGGCCAGATTCGTCGCCCACATCTTGGTGTTGGAGGCCAGGTCGTAGAGGGTGGACGCCGTCGCGGCCACCCGCCGTCCGGCCGGCAGCTCCACGGCGCGAGGGCGGCCGGGAGCGGTGGAGTATCGCAGCGCGTCGCCGCAGACGTGGCGGTGCACGGTACCGCCGGAACGCACGACGACCAGGCTCGCCGAGGTGAGCTCGGCGGCCTGGTCGTCCAGGTACCGGTCGATCTGCGACCAGTCGCTCATGGCGGGCTATGCGGCCTCGGCGGGAACCGGCAGTGCGGCGTTGATCGCGTCGACGGAGGCCTTGGCGTCACCGAAGAGCATCTCGGTGTTGTCGTTGAAGAACAGCGGATTCTCCACGCCGGCGTATCCGGGCTTGAGGGAGCGCTTGAACACGACCACCTCGTGGCCCTCCCACACGTGGAGCACCGGCATCCCGGAGATCGGGGTGCCCGGATCCATCGCGGAGGGGTTGACGGTGTCATTGGCGCCGATCACCAGGACGATGTCGGTATCGGAGAAGTCGTCGTTGATCTCGTCCATCTCCATGACGATGTCGTAGGGCACGTGGGCCTCGGCCAGCAGCACGTTCATGTGTCCGGGCAGCCGTCCGGCGACCGGGTGGATCGCGAAGCGCACCTTGACCCCGGAGGCGGTGAGCCGCTTGGCGAGCTCGGCAACCGGGTACTGGGCCTGGGCCACCGCCATCCCGTATCCGGGGGCGATGATCACCGAGGTGGCGTCGGCGAGTCGGCCGGCCAGGTCCTCGGCCTTGATCTCGTGGATCTCCCCCTGCGGGCCGTCCCCCTGAACCATCGGGGCGTCCCCGAAACCGCCCAGGATCACCGAGACGAAGGAGCGGTTCATGGCCTTGCACATGATGTAGGACAGGATCGCGCCGGAGAACCCGACGAGGGCTCCGGTGATGGTGAGCACGGTGATGTGCAGGCTGAACCCGGAGAAGGCGGCGGCCCATCCGGAGTAGGAGTTCAGCATCGAGATCACCACCGGCATGTCGGCGCCGCCGATGGCCGCCACCAGATGGAATCCCAGGAACAGGGACAGTCCGGTGAGGATCGCCAGGGGCAGCCAGGCGATCGGGCCGTTGGCGTTGGAGAACCAGATGCCGCAGCCGATGATCGCGACGACCATGCCCAGGTTGAGCCAGTTGCGGCCGGGGATCGCCAGCGGGGCCGAGGCCATCTTGCCCGACAGCTTGGCCCAGGCGACGATCGATCCGGTGAAGGTGAGGGCGCCGATGAACACGCCGATCCAGATCTCGGAGAGCTGGAAGGTCGATGCGTTGTATCCGTCCTCCATGAAGGCGTTGAATCCGATGAGGACGGCGGCCAGGCCGACGAAGGAGTGCAGCTGGGCGATGAGTTCGGGCATCCCGGTCATCTCGACCTTCAGGGCCTTCCACACCCCGATCCCGGCGCCGATGAGCATCGGGACGAAGAGCAGCACCAGGGCCATCGGGCGGTAGTCGGGCAGCTTGACCAACCACACGATCGAGGCGACCACGGCGATCACCATGCCCAGGATCCCGAAGGCGTTGCCCCGCTTGGAGGTCTCGAACTTCGACAGCCCGGCGAGGGCCAGGATGAACAACAGTCCGGCGACGATATAGGAGGCGTCGACGAAGTTCGTGAGCCTCCCGGAAACGAGCATCACAGCAAACATGTCTCAGGCCTTCCTGAACATCTTGAGCATCCGCTGGGTCACGGTGAACCCGCCGAACACGTTGATCGAGGCGATCATGACGGTGACCGCCGCAATGATCTGGATCACCAGCGAGTCACTGCCCAGCTGGGTGATGGCGCCGACCATGATGATGCCCGAGACGGCGTTGGTGACGCTCATCAGCGGGGTGTGCAGCGCATGCGACACGTTCCAGACGACGTAGTAGCCGACCACGACGGCCACCGCGAAGGTGCCGAAGAGCCCCAGGAACGCCGAGGGCGCGAAGGTCAGCAGGGCGATCAGGGCGACCGCCAGGACGCCGATCAGGGCGAAGGTCTGCGGCCATGGTCGCGGCTCCTTCTTCGGCGCGACGACCGGTTCGGCCTCGGCCTTCCTCACCGGGGCGGGTGCCGCGGCCACCTGGACCGGCGGCGGCGGGAAGGTGACCTCCCCGTCGCGCGAGACGGTGGCCTGGCGGATCACCTCGTCGTCGAAGTCGATGACGAACTGGCCGTCCTTGGCCGGGGTGGCCAGGGTGACGAGGTTGACCAGGTTGGTGCCGTACAGCTGGGAGGACTGCCCGGCCAGTCTGGATGGCAGGTCGGTGTAGCCGATGATGGTGACGCCGCCGTCGGTGACGTACTTCTCACCGGGACGGGTCAGGACGCAGTTGCCGCCGCCCAGGGCGGCCAGGTCGACGATGACGCTGCCGGGCTTCATCGCGGCGACCATCTCGGCGGTGATGAGCTTGGGGGACGGGCGGCCGGGGATGGCCGCGGTGGTGATGATGACGTCGCAGACCTTCGCCTGCTCCATGTAGAGCTCGGCGGCCCGCACGTTGTAGTCGTCGCTGGTCTCCTTGGCGTAGCCGTCGGAGGAGACTCCCTGGTCGGCGTCGCTGCTGCGCACGTGCAGGAAGCGGGCCCCCATCGACTCGACCTGTTCGGCGGTCTCGGGGCGGACGTCGGTGGCGAAGACCTCGGCCCCCATCGAGTTGGCCGCACCCAGGGCGGCCAGCCCGGCCACCCCGGTGCCGATGACGAAGACCTTCGCCGGGGGCACCTTGCCGGCCGCGGTCACCTGGCCGCCGAAGGTGCGGCCGTAGGCGAAGGCGGCCTCCACCACGGCGCGGTAGCCGGAGATGTTGGCCATCGAGGACAGGGCGTCCATCGACTGGGCCCTGGAGATCCTGGGCACCATGTCCATGGACATTCCGGTCACTCCGGCCGCGGCGAGCCTGCGGGTGAGTGCCTCGTCCTGACGGGGAGCCAGGAAGGTCACGAGCACCGCACCGGGATGCATCGCGGCGATCTCCTCATCGGTGGGCGGGTTCACCGCCAGCACGACGTCGGCCCCCCAGGCCGCGGCGGCGTCGACCATCTGCGCGCCGGCGTCCTGGTAGGCCCGATCGGGCAGGGACGCCCCGCCCCCGGCACCCTTCTCGACCACCACTTCATACCCGAGCTTTAGTAGGCGCGGAACGGTCGTCGGCGTGGCCGCGACCCGATTCTCGCCCGCCGCTGACTCCCGCGGGATTCCTATCATCATGGCTCATGATCCTATTAGCTCGACGTCGAGAGGTTTCACCCGGGGGGGTCCCTCCCGCTCCACGGGACAGGGGGCCCTCACCGGTGTTGCGGGTTCATCGGGAGGAGCCCCATCCTGGGAGGCCAGCCGGCCTCGATCGTCATCCTCATCCGATCGTGGAAGCGGATGAACAACAGCACCCCGATCACGGTGATCCCGGTGGCGATGGCCCCGATGAGCAGGGTCCAGCGCGGCCCCCAGGTGTCTCCGATCCATCCGATGATGGGGGCGCCGATGGGTGTTCCTCCCTGGAAGATCGCCATGTAGAGGGCCATCACACGGCCCCGGACGTCGGGGTCGGAGGCCAGCTGCACCGTCGCGTTGGCCGTCGTCATGACGGTCAGGGCGCACAGCCCGACGGGAATCAGCGTCACCGCGTAGACGCCGTAGCCGGGCGCCAGCCCCAGCGCCGTCGTGAAGATGGCGAAGCCGGCCATCGGGATGAGAAGGGTTCGCAGTCTGGGGTGGGCGCGGCGGGCCGCCAGCAGGGCGGCGACCAGAGTGCCGACCGCCATGATGGATCCGAGCAGGCCGTACTCCCCCGGCCCCTTGCCGAAGACCTTGGTCGCCATCAGGGCGTTGGTGATCTGGAAGTTCATGCCGAAGGTGCCCAGCATGAAGACGATGACCATCGGCACCAGAATGTCAGGGCGGTGGCTGACATATCGCACCCCTTCGCGGACCGCCCCTTTGCCGCGCCGGGTCGGCGCCGGGGTCAGGCTGCTGCGGTCCATCAGGACCAGGGAGATGATCACCGCGGCGAAGCTCAGCGCGTTGATGAGCAGGCAGGCTGGAATCCCGACCGCGGCGATGAGCAGTCCGCCGATGCCCGGTCCCAGCAGCCGGGCACTGTTGAACTGCGCGGAGTTGAGCCCGATGGCGTTGGGCACAAGTCTCAGCGGCACCATCTCGGGCACAAAGGACTGGCGGGCGGGGTTGTCCAGGGCGCTGATGGCGCCCTGGACGAAGGCGATCACCATGACATGCCAGAGCTGGATGACGCCGGTGGCGTCCAGGATGAACAGCGCCATTGCGTTGAGCGCCAGGAGGCTCTGGGTCCAGTAGAGCAGGGTCTGCTTCGACCACCGGTCTGCCACGGCGCCCATCGTGGGCCCGAGGAGCACGATCGGTAGGAACTGCAGGGCCGTGACGTAGCCCAGTGCGCTCGAGGAGTGATCGGTGAGCTGGGTGAGGACCATCCAGTCCTGGGCCGTGCGCCCCATCCACAGCCCGATGTTTGAGACGAGAGCACCGATGAAGAAGTAGGTGTAGTTGCGCACCGAGAAGGAGGCGAAGGTCCGCCCGACCTGCTCTCTGACCCCGGTACTCACTGCTGTCCGATCCTGGTGAGCACTTTGGTGGCCCGTTCCAGAAGATCGAGATCCTCCTCGGCCAGCCCATCGAGATGGCGCGCCATCCACGTGTCGCGGCTGTCGAGGACCTCCTCGATCGTGCGGCGCCCCTCGTCGGTGAGCACCACGAGTACCGATCGCGAATCCTCGGGATGCTTCATCCGGCGGACGAGTCCGGCCTCGGCCATGGCGTTGACGGTGCGGGTCATCGCCGGGGCGGAGATGCGTTCGGCCTCGGCCAGGGCGCCCGGCGTCCTCGGTTCGCGCCGGATCTTGAACAGGACGCTCATCTGGTGCGGAGGAACCTTGGAGGAGGATTCGAAGCGCACCCTCCTGGCGATCATCTGACATGCCAGACGCAGGTCATTCGCGAGTTCGGACCGCTCGCGGCCCGGACCCGCCTCGTCGGGGTCCGGGGCGGACCCGGCCTCCTGGATCTCCATGAACACCTCCGATAATTACCTTCGGCAATTACCTTAGTTCAGTATTCCGGCGATCTCCAGAGTTACGCTCAGCGGATCACTGGCCCCACTGGTTGGGGTTGTTCCAGCCCTGCTGGGGCGTCCCCGGCTGGTTCCACTGCTGCGGAGGCGGACCCTGCTGATATCCGGGCTGCTGAGGGCCGGGACCCTGGGGATAGCCGGGGGCACCGGTCCACTGCGGACCGGGCCGGGCGGGGGCGGCCGCCCTGCGGTCGAGGATGAACTGCCACACGGCCCCGCCGAGGGTGATGAGCACCGTCACCAGGAACAGCCACACCCCCGCGGCAGTACTGGCCTGCACGGTGCCGGACGTCTCGTCCCGGTTTCCTGCGAACTGGGCGGCCTGGACGACTCCCCAGATCATGAGGATCCCCAGGACCCCCGAGACGATGAGAGTCGCGAGGTCCCACCAGGACGGCAGCAGCCGGTCCAGCACCAGACCGATCGAACCCAGCACGACGATGGCGAGGATGACGAGCAGGGTGGCGACGACGCGGAAGTTCCAGGCGCCGGGGCTGATCGGAGACTCGGAGCTGGGAGTCGTGGAAATCCAGCCGAGCCCGTGGGCATTCGTGGTGATCTGGGTGGAACTGATGCTGTACGTCACACTCACCCACGCCGGGATCATCATCATCAGGCTCAGGACGGCGCCGCACAGGAGGACCAGGCGGGGGTAGCGTCTGACCCAGGCGGCCGGGCTCCCGACCGACGCAGGCGCACCGCCTGCGGCCGCTGGAGCAGGGGGCTGAGGCGCTGACGGCTGACCGTACGGTTGCTGCGCCGAAGGCTGGCCGTAAGGCTGCTGGGCCGGGTACTGCTGCCAGCCCTGATTCTGCGGAGGCGGGGCGGGCACGCCGGAGGGGGTCTCCCCCGCCGGTCCTTGCTGGGGATACTGCTGCGGCCCCCAGGGGGGCGGCTGCTGGGACATGAGGAAATCCTCCGTGTACGGCGGTGGTCAGTATCGCCACTCTAGGGGTTCTCGGGCTCGCTGGGAGCCGAGAACCGAGCGATGCCGGGCCACCGGCCACACTGGGGTCCATGTCATCGCCCATGACGTCGGCGGCGCCGTCGCCCTGCGGGCCCGGCTGCTCCATGGAGCCTCATACGCGTCTCTGTGCCTCATCGACGTCGTCGCCCTCTCACCGTGGGGCTCGCTCTTCTTCAACCTCGTGAAGCAGCAGGCCCACGTCTTCGAGCAACTACCGCCTCACGTTCACCGCGGAGTGGTACAGGCCTACATCAGCGACGCCAGCCACCGAGGGCTGACGGCGGAGCTGACCCGATAGACGTCGAACGTCGCCTCCTCAGATGGCGAGAGCTGAGGTGAAGACGAGATCGATCCGCTCATCAGACCTGTCTCGGAACTCGGTTGTGCGGCCTCGGGTGACTG
>OMJG01000454.1_pt1 | contig 30858 bp, 30 predicted proteins | sample 1646431 | NCBI WGS metagenome assembly OMJG01 (sample SAMN03771674, study PRJEB25209) | food metagenome | isolation source: Cotija cheese | place: Mexico:Jalisco,Michoacan | collected 2011-12-12
TGGTGTGGTAACTACTAGATTAAAGGTCTCGTTTCTTTTTGTCTAGAAAACGAAATGATATCACTAACCGAGAACTATTTTACACTAACTTAGTTTTCGTAATAGAAGTAACCATATTGAAAAATAGCAGACCCTAAATGTGTCATTTTGATTTTGTTGGATAAAATTGGAAAAAGATAGCATTTTTTACGAAAACGTGTTATCCTAGTCAAGGCAAAAGACTAGACACTATGGTGTCGTCTTTAATTCAAGAGAGATTGGGAGGGACCATGATGAGAGTAAACGTCACTTTAGAATGTACGGAATGTAAAGAACGCAACTACCTAACTTCAAAAAATAAACGTAACAATGCTGAACGTTTAGAAGTTAAAAAATATTGCCCTAGAGAACAAAAAGTCACCTTACACCGTGAAACTAAATAATTTTTTACAAAAGCCAAAAGGTTCACTTTTGGCTTTTTAATTTTTATACCTAAAAAAGTGTAAGAATCAATATTGATTCTTACACTTTTTTGGATTATTCTTCACTTTCCGTCGTTTCATTATCTTGAGACTCATTATTACTTGCAGATTCTTCGTCTTGTTCCTCTTGAAGTTCTTCTACAGTTTCTGTATCAGAAGCTGTTTCCTCTTCGTATTCTCCTACTTTGAAATAAGCATCCATCATTCTTCGTGCAGCAACTAGATTTTCTCTAGCGCTAGATGTAACAGGATTATATGGAATGACAACTGCAATTGCAATTTCCGGATCGTCATAAGGAGCATATCCAACATAAGTTAAATTTAAAACTTCTCCAGGAAAAAGACTTTTCGTTTCCGGATTATATTTTTGCGTCTGTGCTGTACCGGTTTTTCCTGCCGACTCATATGGGGCTCCAGCGAATGCAGAACGGGCACTCCCCTGGTCTCCGTGAATGGCTTGGTAAAATCCTTCCTGCACACGTTCCATTGCTTCCTCTTCTACCGGAACTGTATTCATGACTTTAGGTTCGATATCTGTTAATAAGGCTCCTACATCGCCAGTTTCCGAATCTGTCCCTCTAATTTCAGAAACCAGTCTAGGCGCAATTCTAGTTCCGTCGTTAGCAATTGTGGAAACATACTGGGCAAGTTGTAAAGGTGTATACAAGTCAAACTGCCCGAAAGCTTCAAACAGATTGTTACCGGCATTAGGAGGCGGATTTAAAAGACCTGTTGATTCGTTTGGCAAATCTATCCCTGTACTCGTTCCTAAACCGAACATAGCATAATATCTTCGTTGTTTTTCAATCAGTGCATCCGCATCAATCGGCAAGGTCATATTTTCACTATAATCCCAGACGCCGCCCATGCGCATAGCCAAGCGTGCCATATAAACGTTGGAAGAACGTTCCAACGCAGTAATGTCGTCAATTGGTACAGACCCGCTGCGGTTAAATACAGATGAAATGTTTTTAGAGCCTCTTATCTTTAAAGGCTGATCTATAATAGTGTTGTTGCTGGAATCCAAGACACCATCCATATAGGCCGATAAAATAGTTGCTCCTTTAACAGAAGATCCCATCTGGAAGTTTTTCGAGAAGCTACCAAGTGCGTCATCCACGATTTCTCCGTTTTCGTTAACACTTTTACCGGCCATGGCTAGAATATCTCCAGTCTGAGGATCCATTGCAACCAGGTAGACGCCGTCACTGATGCCTTGTCTTTTTTCCAAGGCATCTATAGCGATTTGTTCAACTGTTTCTTGATATTCAATTTCCGGACTCAAGATCAGATTACTGCCTTTACTGCCAGAAAACTTTTCGATTTGCTGAATGACTTCACCATTTCCATCTGTAACAGTTTCAATGATAGATTCGGATCCTTTTAAGACTGTTTCATATTCTTGTTCTAGGTAACTTCTTCCAACTCGGTCATTGCGGGAGTATCCCATAGCCAAGTATCGACTTAATTTTTCACTTGGTATCCCTTGTTCTTGAGAGGTTACACTCCCTAAAATACTTCTCAGCATATTCTCTTGAGGATAAACGCGCACCCAGTCCGTTCCGGTTCCAATACCGGGAAGAGAAGCAAGATTTTCACTGACACGAGCGATCTCTTCTTGGGAAACTTCCTCATTCTTGATATTGATTGTACTCAATGCATAAGAAGCATTCATTTCTTTAAAAATAGCCGTGGCAATCTTTTCTTTTTCTGAAAACTCAGAGATATCTGACTCGGTTACTTTATCCAGCATCGCCTGATAAGACTCTGAACCAGACAATTTCTTTTCATCAGCAGTCAATCGATCTCTTATTTCGTCCATGTGACTGGCTATAAAGAAATCCTGCATATCTCTTTCAGTGATGTCTGTATCAGAAGCATTATCGAATGGAGAGGCATGCGGCATTGAAATATACTCTGCCAAATCTAATGCAACATTGGTCATATCTGACGAAGACGTACTTTTCCCTCGGGTATAAGTGATGGTATTTCTTGCTTCATTACCCACTAATTTTGTTAAGTTTGCGTCAAAAATTTCTCCTCGCGGAACACTTCCTGTAATCGTCGTTTGATCCGTACGATCAACTTCTGCTCTGAATTCATCTGCTTTAACGATCTGCAGATAGCCCAAACGAAGAATCAGAGCTGAAAAAAGGACAAATACGATAAAGAACATCAGATTCAGTCTATAAGGTATATGTGATTTTTTCTTGTCATTATTTTTTTTGATTGGTTTTTTCAAACAACTTCCCTCCACCAATTTTATAAAAGACTGTACTTACTATTTAAACTTATTACAAATTGAACTAATCTAGTCTTTTCATAAATACACTTAGACAAGTTTACCAAATAGATGGCTTGATTTCTACACGATAATTAGTAAATTATTATGAAATTTCTTTTAAATATAAATAATTATAAAAAAAGCAATATGTAAAAAGCCGGACCACATAAACTGTCCGGCTTAGAAGATAAAATTAATTATTTAGCTGCTTCGTAACGTTTCGCAACTTCATCCCAGTTTACAACATTCCAGAAAGCAGAAATGTAATCAGGACGTTTGTTTTGGTAGTTAAGGTAATAAGCATGTTCCCAGACATCAAGTCCTAGAATTGGTGTTTTGCCTAAAGATAAAGGAGAATCCTGGTTCAAAGTATCGATCACTTCTAATTGCCCATCAGAAACCACTAACCAAGCCCAGCCAGAACCAAAACGTCCAGCACCAGTTGCGTTGAATTTTTCTTTAAAGTCTTCAAAACTGCCGAATGATTCGCTGATTGCGTCAGCTAGAGATCCTGAAGGTTGTCCTCCGCCATTTGGCGATAAGACTTCCCAGAATAAACTGTGGTTAGCATGTCCTCCGCCATTGTTTTGGACAGCTGTTTTGATATCTTCAGGCACTGAATCTAATTTCTGCATTAACTCTTCAATGCTTAACTCAGCTAGCTCCGGATGATTTTCCAATGCCGCATTTACTTTAGTCACATAAGCCGCATGGTGCTTATCGTGGTGAATGCGCATCGTCTCCTCATCGATGTGTGGTGTCAACGCATCATATGCGTATGGTAGTTCAGGTAAAGTGTATGCCATAATAAACATTCCTCCTGTTATATTTTGTCTCTTGCTTCTTTCATTCTAACATTGAATACCCTTTTCTCAAAGCATAATCGAGAAATAAATTCAATTTTTAGACACAGACAGCTTACGATTAATAAGCTGTTTTCTAAATGCACAATCAATTTTCAAACAATCGTTGTTTTTTAAGTACCGTAACGGTAGAATAAGAAAGTCGGACGAACTGTATACCGAAATTAGTTGTTTTAATAAAGGAAGATTATCTTGAAACATTACTTAACCTTGGCTTTGGCGCGACCTAAGGAACTTTACAAGGCAAGAACTATAAAGAAGGGGCAGATAACGTTAGTTTTGGCATTGTTAGTGTTGGTTATTACACTGGCCAACCTTTTTCGCCTCTTGCCGATCATCCACTCTATTCAATCGGACGGACAGGAAATCGCAAATGAACTTCCAGCCTTCACAGTAACAGAAGATACATTGACGTCAGAAGAATCTGAGTCTTATATTCACCAGACAGACAGTTTTCTTTTGTTTTTTGATCCGAATGATCAATTTCAAAAAGAAGAAATTGACTCTAATATTGAGAGACTCCAAGTTCCTATTGGGATTGGATTATTGAAAAACACATTGTACTTTAATGTTGCCGGTGTAGAGATGGACTATTATTATGAACAAATGCAAGACTTTGATCAGTCTACCGTTAAGGAAATATTCAATACCGCTGGCAATGCTACATTGCTCACTTACTTATTTGGGTTCTTATTTGCTTATATAGGAATAGCCCTAATGGAATTAATGGATCTTTTAATTATCCTATTATTCGCCAATCTGTTTTCCAGAGCAATGAGATCGGGACTTTCTTTTAAGGAAAATATGAAACTAGCGATACTCGCTTCCTTGTTACCCACTCTTGTATTAGAAGCCACTTCACTGTTCGGAGTTGTTCCGCCGTATTATTTTGAACTGAAGATCATCCTTTCATTATTTTTGTTTTACCTGACGATCAAAGAAATGAAAAAGAAACAAGTTTCTTAATTAAAAAGAGGCTGTCCTGCGATTGCAGGACAGCCTCTTTTTAATTACTTGCTGTTTTTATTAGCTTTTCTTGCTCGTCTTTTCTTTTCATCTTTTCTGCGTTCAATTTTACGCTTATAGCCTGGTTTGATATTTTTCTTCGCTTTTTTGCGCATTCCGTGGATTTCAGCATCAAACGCTTCTTTTGAATTCTGGCTCTTTCGCTGTTCTCTTCGGTTTCGATCATGAGTATCTATGACTTCATCCGATTTGATTTCTTTTGGCTGGAAACTAATGCCCATTTTTTCGATAGTTTCAATTTCTTTCTCTTCTCCTGGAGAATACAGTGTCACGGCAATGCCTTCCATTCCGTTTCTGCCTGTTCGGCCGACACGGTGAACAAAAAAGTCCAAGTCATGTGGAATCTCCGCGTTAATGACGTGAGAAACGCCCTTTATGTCAATTCCTCTGGAAGCCAAGTCAGAAGCGACAACGTACTGATAATCAAGGTTCTGGATCTGACGCATCACTCTTCTTCGCTCTCTTGAAGAAATACCGCCATGTACAACAGCAACATCTAATCCCTTATCTCTTAAACCTCTAGCGATCTCATCAACTTTATCTTTAGTATTTGCGAACACTAATGCCAAATAAGGTTGTCCAATTGTCAATAATTGATAAATTGTATCAACTCGCTTTTTCCCTTTAGTAGAAATCAGCCAGTTTTCAACGGTATCAGAAATGACTTGCTGGTTCTCAATTTTGATTTGAATCGGACTTTTCATATGTTTTTTCAAGAACGGCTGAAGTTTCTGCGGAATCGTTGCTGAAAAGACCAGCATTTGACCATCGTTCGGCAATCTGGCAGCAATCTGATCAACTTCTTCCAAAAAGCCCATATCTAAAGTCATATCTGCTTCATCAATGACCATATATTTAGCAGTATGGCTCAAAAGAGCATTTTGATTGATCAGATCATGCAGTCTGCCTGGAGTCCCTATTGCAACGTGCGGTTGTTTCTGTGTCAGTTTATCGACCTGTCTCTGCTTATCCGTTCCGCCGATGAATTGCTGAACGAGTATTTCTTCTGGTGAATGTTCTGCTAATTGGCTGGCAGCTTGATATAATTGTTCTGCCAGTTCTCTGCTGGGTGCCGTAACAACAAGCTGGACTTGCTGCATAGAAGGATCAATTTGGTTGAATAGCGGCAGCAGAAAAGCATGAGTTTTACCGGAACCGGTTTGGGATTGACCGATAATGTCTCTGCCTTTTTTTACTTCAGGGATAACTTTTTTCTGAATTTCTGTCGGTTCATTAAATCCGATTTCAGTAATAGCTTCAATTAAATAAGATTTTAAATGGTATTGTTCAAATGGATGTGTCATGTACTCGCCTCTTTCTTTTCTCATTGTATTGTACCAAAGGTTGACATTACAATCTATATTTATGCTATCTTTCTCATTAATCTGCCGTCGACTGTTAGACACATTTTCCAATAAAACCTTTTAAATTTAAAGATTTTCTCCCCTCACGCGGGCATTAAACAGGACTGATTGACTGAATTCTATATGAACAGCATAACAATTCAGTTGCTTGTAAGGCTAACAAAAAGTAAAATAGGTATTATCAATCTTTATACAGTATATGTGTAAATAGAAAAGAGGGAATATATGTCTCAAGCTAACAAAGCGCTTTTCATCATTTTTGGAGGTACAGGAGATCTTGCCAAGCGCAAGTTATACCCATCCATTTATCGATTATATAAAAAAGGCTATATAGAAGAAAACTTCGCCGTTATCGGCACAGCTAGACGTGAATGGTCAGATGAACATTACCAGGAAGTTGTTCAAGATTCGATCAAAGGAATTGCAGAATCAGAAGAACACGCTGAGCAGTTTTCTCGTCACTTTCACTATCAGTCCCATAATGTTAAGGACACAGAACACTACGATACTCTAAAAAACTTGGCTGACTCATTAGACGATCAGTTTGACATCGGCGGGAATAGAATATTCTACTTGTCCATGTCTCCTACTTTCTTCGGTACGATCACTAAACATTTAAGAAGCCAGAATTTAATTACGGATTCTGGGTTTAACAGAGTCATTATCGAAAAGCCGTTTGGAACAGATTATGAAAGTTCAAAAGCGCTGAATGATGAAATTCTGGAAGCGTTCGAGTCAGATCAGCTTTATAGAATTGATCATTATCTAGGAAAAGAAATGGTCCAGAATATACTAACCTTCCGTTTTGCTAATCCAATGATCGAGTCAATCTGGAATAATCAGTTTATTTCTAATATTCAGATCACACTCAGCGAAGAATTGGGTGTTGAAGAACGCGCAGAGTACTATGATAAAAGCGGTGCCCTTAGAGATATGATTCAAAATCATGTTATGCAGATTGTCAGTTTGCTGACGATGGATGCGCCCGCTTCTTTAAACACAGATGAAGTCAGAAAACAGAAGATGAAAGTCATGTCTGCTTTAAAAGTCTTATCCCCTGAAGAAGCTGAGCAATCATTTGTCCGCGGACAGTATACACGTTCAGCAGACGGAAAAGTTGCCGGATACCGGGAAGAAGAAAAAGTCGCTGATGATTCTAAGACAGAAACATATGTTGCTGGAAAACTAGACATAGAAAACGATCGCTGGTCTGGTGTTCCTGTTTACGTTAGAACAGGCAAAAAGTTGACGAAAAAAGAAGCTCAAATCAATATCGTTTTTAAAAAACCAGACAACCCGCTCTATCAAGCAGAAAATACAGCTGCAAATGTGGTTACAATGTATCTGGGACCAAGAGAAGGCATCACTCTTGAATTAAATGAAAAGAAAATCGGTCCTGGTATGAACATCGAAAAAATGCAGCTGGACCATTTAAGAACTGAAGGTACTATTCAAGAAAGTCCTGAAGCTTATGAGAAACTGATTCTTGATTGCTTGAGTGGCGATCGAACGCATTTCGCGCATTGGGAAGAAGTTGCGGCTTCGTGGAAATATGTTGATGCGATCAGAACAGCTTGGAATCAGTCTTCTTCAGAACCAGCTTTCTACCCAGCCGGCACTATCGGACCTAAAGAAGCTGACGAGCTGCTGAATAAAGATGGCAACGAATGGATATGGAATCCTGACAAATAAGAGAGAGTTAAATAGCCCTAAGCTTGAACTGCTTAAAAGAGCAGTTGCAGCTTAGGGCTGTTTTATCTTATTTTACAAATTTTTTTAGTACCAAATGTGTCGCAATACCAGCTCCAGCTATTAATAATGAAGTCATTACCGGATTCTTTGTTGCTTTTACATAAGTGCTGGATTTTCTATGCCAGCCTTCATTCGTCCCTGTTGTATTCATTCCTTCACCAGGACTGTGCAAAGCACTTTTCCCTTTTTGATCTGCTGATTTGCCCAAATGCTGAGTTGGATAAAGGTACCATTCTTCAATAATGTCCGTCAGTCTCGGGAATATGTCCCCTAATACCTTCAGAAGCTTCGCTTGCCCACCTGTATACATATCTCTCTTTGGATGTGCTGCTGAATATAAAATGGCTTCAGCAACCACTTCTGGAGGATAAACCATAGACCGATGACCTGATTTTTTATCCATGTAGCTTACTGCATGTTCGTTGTAAGGCGTATCAATACGACCAGGATGAATCAATGTCACAGAAGCAGGCATATGATTCTTTTCAAGTTCTGTTCTCAAGCTTTCTGTCCAACCATGGACCGCAAACTTCGCTGATGCATAAGTGGATTGAATAGGTGTTCCTCTATCTCCAAACAAGCTGCCTACATTGATTAAAGCGCCAGGTTCGTTCCGCTCGTTATAATGTTTAACCGATGCCCTAGATCCATAAACTACACTCCAATAAACCGTTTCAAACATTTTTCTCATATCTTCGGTCGAAACAGTCATTGCTTCACCGAAAATCGATACACCGGCAATGTTGGCCCAAGTATCGAATCGGCCATATTCTCTAATTGCTGTCTCTGCGATTCGATCAATATCTTCTTCTTTTCCAACATCTGCTGTAACATATACTGCTTCGTGACCTTTTGCCTTCAGCTTTTCTACTAGTTCTTTTAAAGCCGATTCATTTCTGGCTGCTGCGACGACTTTTGCCCCCTTTTTCGGCTGCCATTCTAGCGGTTGCAAGTCCAATTCCGCTTGAAGCACCCGTAATAACAATAACTTGGTCCTCTAAATTCTTCAGTTTCAATTTATTCATACTTGCCGGCTTCTGTCTATCCATTTTTTCCATACTATCCATTTTTTCCATACTGATCTTCTCCTTTGTAAGGGATTCAATTCCATGTACGTACTCCTTATTTTAGGAAGAACAGCACATATCGCAAGAATAACGCTCATAATAACCTTGTAAAGGCAAGATAGTATAAGGATTTCACTGAATTGAGTGCTGATTCTGAAAGTTAAATAGTAGCATATCAAATAAAGCGCTGAATCGATTGGATATTCTGCACGTTAATTGTTTAAACTTAAATTAAGTCACTGAATAAGGACCGAATTCGGCATGATAAATGAAAAAGGTTGAAATAAGATGCTGAATTGAGTGAGTATTCTGCACGTTAATTGTTTAAACATAAATTAAGTCGCTGAATAAGGACCGAATTCGGCATGATAAATGAAAAAGGTTGAAATAAGACGCTGAATTAAGTACTCATTCAGCACGTTAACTTTCTAAACAGAAATTAAAACATTGAATTGATAGCTAACTGCACAAGTTCAGTGCTAAAGCTAAAAATATAGTGCTGAATGAAGCGCTAAGTAAGAAAAATCAATTAACGACGCACTGATTCGACTAAAAGCGATATATATAAAAACCGAGTAGACCTTTATGAAAGTACAAGCCTGCTCGGTTTATCTATTTATTTGACTAATTCTACTCCTTTTCCTCAGCCGCATCGTCGTTAACAGATCATTAAGTTAAAGGAGTATTCATTCGCTTGAATAAGTAATTATACATTTTTTCCGCGCTTTCTTCATCGTGAGAAATAATCATGATTGTATCATTTCCAGCAACGGTTCCAACGACTTCCTGAAATGAAATATCATCCAGAAGTGCCCCTACGACGTGTGCATTTCCAGGAATCGTTCTAATGACATTCATAAACTGTACCCTTGTCAGTTTCGTTACGACTTCTTTTAGTGTAGAAGTCAGTTTATCTTCAATGGTCAGTTGATTGTTCTGATAAATCGTATATTTCGTTCCGCCTTTTGAGCTCGGCGTTTTTACCAGGTTCAGTTCTTTAATATCCCTGGAAATCGTTGCCTGTGTTGCCTCTATGCCTTTATCTTTCAATTTATGGAGTAGTTCGTCCTGAGTACCGATTTCTTCGTTCAGTACCATCTGCTTGATCATCATTTGCCTTTCCGACTTTTTCATCTATATATCGCTCCTATTTGTAGGTTATTAATCCTTACATCTGTTTATCATAACTATACCCTATTTCGCATAGAAATTCATTCATTAGCTGTCAAAGCGTTACCAGAAATGTCGTCGCTTCAAATAATGTTGCTTGGTCTATCAAGCTTTGCTATAATACAAATGCTTATGTGGGAACGTATTAGAACGGTGAAATGCTTTTTTATTACTCATTTATTATAAAGATTCAATGTTTTATACGGGATTACGAGAAAAACTATATTATAATAGGAGGATTTTTTTGGATTATAAATTACTTGTAGCAGAGTCGCTGCACGACGTCTTAAAAGATCATTTAGAATTAAATGAAATCAAGCAATTATTAGAAAAACCTAAAATGGCAGAGCATGGAGATTTGGCTTTTCCTGCTTTTCAGTTAGCGAAGGTCTTTCGTAAAAATCCTGCTCAAATCGCCTCAGAAATCAAAGAAGAAGTTTCTTCACCAATCATTGAAAAATCAGAGACAGTGGGACCTTATCTGAACTTCTTTCTGAAAAAAGAGGAAGTCAGCCGTTTTGTTTTAAACGAGTTATTAAAAGAAAAAGATCAGTACGGATCTTCAAATCTTGGAAATGGACAAAATGTTCCGATCGATATGTCTTCTCCTAATATTGCTAAACCAATGTCTATGGGCCACTTGCGCTCGACCGTTATCGGTAATGCATTGGCAAATATCCTAGAAAAAATGGGCTTTAATCCAGTTCGAATCAATTATCTCGGCGACTGGGGAACTCAGTTCGGAAAGCTAATCTCTGCTTATAAAAAATGGGGCTCTGAAGAAGAAGTTCGAGCTAATCCAATCAAGGAACTGCTGCGTTTATATGTAACCTTCCATGAAGAAGCAGAAAAACATCCTGAACTGGAAGATGACGGACGTGCCTGGTTCAAAAAACTGGAAGATGGCAACGAAGAAGCATTGGCGCTTTGGAACTGGTTCAGAAAAGAATCATTGGCTGAGTTCCAAAAAGTATATGATCGTTTGAATATTCAATTTGATTCATATAACGGCGAAGCGTTTTACAATGATAAAATGGAAGACGTTGTTCGTCTGTTAGATGACAAAAACTTGCTTACGCTGAATCAAGGTGCGCATATTGTTGATCTTGAAAAGTATGATTTAAATCCTGCTCTTATCAAAAAATCTGATGGTGCAACGTTATATATGACGAGAGACTTGGCAGCTGCCCTCTACCGTCAAAAAACTTATGATTTTTCTCAAGCACTATATGTAGTTGGACAAGAACAATCAAATCATTTTAAACAGTTAAAAGCGGTTCTTTCAGAAATGGATTACGAATGGGCAGAAGATATCCATCATATTCCTTTCGGCTTGATTACAAAAGACGGCAAAAAACTATCCACCCGTAAAGGAAAAGTCGTTTTACTGGAAGAAGTATTGAACGAAGCGGCCAGCCAAGCTCTAAAACAAATTGAAGAAAAGAATCCTGAACTGGAAAATAAAGAAGTTGTCGCTGAGCAAGTCGGCGTGGGTGCTGTTGTCTTCCATGATCTGAAAAACGACCGTCTGAATAACTTTGATTTTACAATTGAAGAAGTTGTGCAATTCGAGGGCGAAACAGGCCCTTACGTACAATATACACGTGCTCGTGCGTTAAGTATTCTGAAAAAAGCTGAAAAAACTTCTTTTGATGTTTCAGAAGAATATACATTAACAGACGATTATAGCTGGGAAGTGATCAAGTTGGTTCAAGAATTCCCTGAAACGTTACTGAGAGCATACAATCAGTACGAACCATCTGTGATTGCTAAACACGCTATCCATTTATCACAGGCATTCAATAAATTTTATGCTAATATCCGCGTACTGGATGAGCATCCAGAAAAAGAATCACGACTAGCTCTGGTTTATGCTGTAACTGAGTTATTAAAACAAGACTTAACTCTCCTAGGTGTACAGACTCCAGATCAAATGTAAAAGTTCTAATTAAAAAGACGACCTCCAATTGGAGATCGTCTTTTTTGCTTACTTTAATTTATCATTTTCATAATGATGGCTCAGTTCCAGATTTGGAAAGCCTTGTTGTCTCAAGGCTTCATAGATAAGAATATTAGCCGTATTTGATAGATTCAGAGAACGAACATGTTCATCATTCATTGGAATCCGCAAGCAGTCCTCTTCATACTCTTTCATGAAAGATTCAGGCAGTCCAGTAGTTTCTTTTCCAAAAATAAAATAATGATCCTCTGCAGTATTCGTGAAGTTCTCGTCAGAATAGACCTTATCTGCAAACTTAGAAATCAGGTAGAATTTTCCTTCTTTTGCATACTCGATAAAGTCCTCCAGATTCTCATGGTAAGTAATTTCTACTTTATTCCAGTAATCCAGTCCAGCACGTTTCAGTTGTTTGTCATCCGTTTCAAACCCTAACGGCTTGATCAAATGCAAGTGTGTATTGGTTCCGGCACAAGTTCTAGATATATTTCCCGTATTAGCTGGGATAAGCGGTTCAAATAAAACAATATGATTTCGCATCGGTTTGCTCCTCGTATAAAAATTATCTATAAGTCTATCTTTAAGCTTCGTCGTAACGAGCTTTCATATCAGCGATCGCTTCCTGAAACTCTTGGATCGTTTCCGGATCGGTTTCTTTCTCCAATGCTTCTTCTAAAAACCCTACGACTTCAGGATTAGCTTCTTTTTTGAGAATTTTAGAAATAGCCCATGCGGCTGTCCCTCTAATCATAGGTCTAGGATCAGTGTCTACTACTTTAAGCAAGTCAGGAATCGCCGTTCGGTCCCGATAATTTGTCAAGGCAATAATCGCATTACGCTGCAGCGGTTTTTTCCCTCGCCAAGAACCTGCCAGCTCTCCGTAAGTGTCTTTGAATTCGCGATTGGAAATGGTCAGCAGAGGTTTTAATAATGGCATGGTTTTTTCAGGCTCAGGCTCCATTTCTTCATGAAAATGCGAGTCGACACCTTTATTATACGGACAAACAATTTGGCAGATATCACATCCGTAAATGACATGCCCCATTTTCCGACGATATTCTTTCGGCATATACCCTTTTGTCTGGGTCTGGTAAGATAAACACTTTTGAGCATTCATCCGTCCATCTCCAAGGAGAGCGCCTGTCGGACAAGCCGTTACACATCGTGTACATTCTCCACATCCAAACGGTACTTCTTCATCCGAATCAAACTCGATGTTGGTTATAATCTCTCCAAGATAAACATATGAACCGAATTCTTCCGTAATCAGCAGCCCATTACGCCCAATAAAGCCTAATCCGGCACGCTGAGCAACTGCAACATCTACTAATTCACCAGTATCTACCATTGGCTTAAAAGACGTCTCATCGCTTGTCTCATCTTTTATATACTCTATCAGACGATCCATTCTATCTCTTAACACATCATGATAGTCGATCCCCCAAGATGCTCTTGCAAATTCCCCTCTTCTTTCCCCTTTTACGCGAGGAGGTTTAGATCTCATTTTAGAAGGATAAGCAATAGCGATAGCAATAATGGATTTCGGCTGTTCAAAGATTTTGTCAGGATAGATCCGTTCTTCAATCACATCATGCTCAAAACCGGAGGTATACCCTTTTTCTTTTTGTTTGTGCAGCTTGTCTTCAAGATCGTAGAATGGCTCAGCATGTGTAAAGCCGATTTTATCAATACCAATTTCTTTTGCTTTATGTTTGATTTTCTCTTTCAGTGCAGAAGACATAAAGGTTCCTCCAATCCGAGTTTTATAACGATACTTTATTTTAACGCGATTCCTTTGAAATTTCTAGTTGATAAAATGAAGCTTATAAAAGTGCTCAAAAAAACGTACCGTCTCGGTGTCAAGCACTGCGAAACGATACGTTAATTAAGCTGTTGCTACTTCACATGTTTTTATCAACTTCTGATGGGTTGACTGATAAAAACCAATGAATCAAGTCAGCTTATGTTCCATATGATAACACTGGGTTATACTGAATGCAAGGTTCCTGCCAAAATAAATCTCGAAACAAAGGTAATCTTAACAATATTGTGAACTTTTTGTAAATCGACTTTACAAATTCAATTACTAGAGATCGTTTGTTGCTTAAAAACGAAGGTTTTAACTACTTTGTACCGACCAATAAAACCATATCTACCGTTATTTTTGTAAAGGGTTGGTTAATGGCTTTCTGTTTAACTTCTTTATCCAGTCTCCATCCAAGCGGCGTCATTTCCAGTAAATCAGGAATCAGCTCTTTATCTAGTTCATGCTCATATTGAACATTGATCCGTTCTCCATCTGGAAAATGTTCATAAAACTTATTCACGACATCTTCATTAGAATACGGTTTTGTCTGTTGATCACTGAGTTCTCTGATTTCTTTCAAGTATTGCTCTCCGGGAACTGCTTTGATCAACTGCCCCCCTTCTTTCATCAAGCGATCAAATTCCATATAATTAGATGGAGAAAGGATATTCAAGATAGTATCATATTTTTGTGCAGCGAAAGGCGAATGAGCTAAATCAGCCACGCACCAGAATGCTTCAGTATATTCAGCTGCTGCAAGCTGGATAGCATCTTTAGAAATATCGAATCCGATCTGCGTACCTCTCAGCCCCATTTTAAATAAATGATGTAAATGAGATCCTTCACCGCAGCCTACGTCTAAAAGCGTTCCTTCTTTGTTTGATATATTATCTAAAACGGCTTTTAATAAGGGATGCCATAACTGGTCCTGAGCAATCTTTCTTCTTGATTGAAGCATTTCCGTGTCATACTCATTATGCGGCGGCTTCATCAGAAAATGTACGGTTCCTTTTTTAGATAAATTAAAACTATGCTGATGTGAACAGATCAACTGCTGCTGCCCGACTTTTGTAAATGGATTCTGACAGATTGGACACTGAAATAATGATAAATGCTCTTTTAAAAATAAACTGGACTTCTCGATTTTTTTCATAAACTTCCTCTTTCAATTCATTCTTTTAAGTATATCGGTGTAGCGGTTCTAAGCCTTATTTCTAGTTTCATTGTCTTATTCATGATATAACGAAATTAGAAAATATGAAAGGATGAGTTTTATGCCTTGGGATACAAATGATTACCCAGCTGCTATGAAAAATTTAGATCAAGTCGTTCGAAAGAAAGCGATCGATATTGGGAATGCTTTGTTAGATAGTGGTTATTCTGATGATCGAGCGATACCCATCGCGATCAGTCAAGCCAAAGAATGGCGTGATGATGCTTCTGAAGAAGAAATCAACTCTTATAAGCATTCAGAAAATCCCAAAAAAGATGATGAGCATGATGATAGCAGCAATGCAGACTTGTTAGATAACGATGTACAAGTTTATTATGAAGACGATGAGTGGAAAGTTGAAACCAAAGAGGCCAAGAGACCAGATTCTACTTACGATCATAAAAGCGATGCTGTAGACAGAGCCAAAGAAATTGCCGAAAACAAGGATAGTGATGTAGTACGCTATACAAAAGAGGGTAAAAAACAAGATTAATACTGATAAAAAAACCGTTCAGCCAAGGATAACTTGGTTGAACGGTTTTTCTATCAGCTTCTTAATAATGGCATGCTCATACATCTTGGACCGCCGCGCCCTCTAGATAATTCACTAGAAGGTATTTCCAGCACTTTTACGCCATATGAACGTATTAAGTCATTGGAAACATAATTACGGTTATAAGTAACCACGACTCCTGGATGGATTGCCAGTGTATTCGAACCATCATTCCATTGTTCTCTCGGTGCTGCAATCGGATCGCCGCCCCCGCATGGAATCAAAGCAATTTCCGGAACATTCAAGGCTTGTTTCAGAACTTTAGACAAATCAGTATGATGAGTTACAGAAACATCAGCTTGTCCTTTACCTGGCTCTAAAACATAAATCGACATTTTCCCATCTAGCCCTTGGATACCTGGATGGATCGTAAACTTATCTGCATCGATCATGGTAAAAACCGTATCCAGATGCATCATGGCCCGAACATGCGGAATTTCAATCGCTATCACTTTTTTAAAAGTACTATTCATAGAAAAGAGCGTTTGGGCTAATTCTTCGATCGCTTTTCCGCTCGTACGCTGAGAAACACCGATTGCTAGAACATCATCATTCAAGACTAAAACATCTCCGCCCTCAATTGACGTATCAACTGTACGGTCACGCCATACATTCAATTCAGAAGTTTTGAAATCCGGATGATGATGTACAATTATTTCCATGAATAAAGATTCACGTTTGCGAGCTTGGAAAGTCATGTTGTTGATAGAAATTCCACCGCCTAAAATGTTAGCCGGGTCTCTTGTATAATACAAGTTTGGCATCGGCTGCATTAAAAACAAAGTCTTCTTCTGGTGATCTGCCAGCCATGCCAGTGAGGAAGATTGAATGTCAAGATCATCGTTCCGAACACCTGCCATAATCTTATCGACCATTTCTCTCGTCTTCATTGATAACAAATATTCAGATAAAGCTTTCGTTAGTTCTTTGTCACGGATACCTGACTCAGCAATAAATCGACCTACAATGTCTTCTTTGTGGTTAGACTGGTTAATAGCTTCTGCAGCAAGCTTTTCTAAATATAATACTTCAGATCCGTTCTCTCTCAAAACGTCTGCAAAAGCATCGTGTTCTTGCTGAATAATCGGCAGATACGGAATATCGTCGAATAATAGATCATGCATGGTGTCAGGTGTAAGGTTCTCAACTTCCTTACCCGGTCTTTTTAGTAAAACTGATTTTAATGAATGTATTTCTGATGTCACGTTAAATTTCATGCTTAAGTTGTCCTCCTAGGTTGCTCACTCACAATCACTATAATATAGAGTTTTAGAAGGAAAAACAAACATATTAACGAATTGGTAAAAGATTCAGTTATAGGATTGGAAAATGGTTTTTTATACATCAAATAGAGAAAATAAACAAAAAAAACAGAAGAAAAATGGAATAGATTTCCCTTTTCTTCTGCTCACTAGTCTTTGTTTTAACGTTTTACTTCTGGTGTTACGATTGGATCCTCCTGCAGTGCAGTATGTTCTGGCGGAGCGCTGACCGTTTCTGGTTCGGCTACATAATCAACTGGCGGATTGTACACCTCTTGATCAGTCATTTGTTCAGACAACTTAAGCTCAGTATTTTCCAATAATTCATCTAACTTTAAGATCAATTTATTTTTCGAATCCGTTGCTTGCTCTTTCAGGTCTCCCTGCAATGCTTCACCTGATTTTTGAGCCAGCAGATAAGCAGAAGCCACTCCTGCAATCGAACCGACTAATATTCCAAATCCAAAACTACCTTTTGACATCCTCTATTCGCCTCCAATAAAATTTTCTCCATATTTTTCTAATGTAACCAGCTCGATACACGTACAAAGTGCTTCTACAGCCACTTCCAGTTTGTCGAGTTCCGCATAGCTGGGCGCTAATCGGATACTATTATCTAAAGGGTTCACACCATATGGATATGCAGCATTCGCTGGTGTTAATTGTATGCCAATTTGCTTCATTTTGTCCACTATTTCGGTTGCACACCCATTTGCTGTCGTTAAATGAACAAAATAGCCTCCTTTTGGATCGGTCCATTGAACAAACTTTTCACGCTCGCCAGCAAAGTAAGCACTAAATATAGCTTGTATCCATTCAAACTTGGGAGACAGGAGCTCTGCATGTTTTTCCATCAAGGATAGTATTGTTGATTTATCTTTTAAAAACAAAACATGGCGTTTTTGATTCAGTTTATCAAAACTGATGATCTGCTTGCTTAACTCCTCTGCTAAACGCAGGATATTGGTTTCTGAAGCTCCTACTGCAGAGACGCCTGCACCAGGAAAGGTTATCTTTGATGTAGAAACAAACATAAACGGTCGATTAGAGAATCCCGCTTCCTTACAAGCCTCTAAAATATTTAAAGCTTCTTCATGCTGCTCAGTTAAGTGATGAACGACGTAAGCATTATCCCATAAAATGACAAAGTCCTCTGCTGCGGTGTGCATTTGTGCCAGCCGCTCCACTACTTCATCTGAATAGGTTTCTCCAGTTGGATTACTGTACGTAGGAATACAGAAGATTCCTTTAATGGCCGGGTCTTGAGAAACGATTTTCTCAACGACTTCCATATCAGGACCTTCTCCCGTTAATTCAACCGGAATCATCTCGATGCCCATTCGTTCCAGTATAGCCCAATGACGGTCATAACCAGGGCTGGGACATAAGAATTTCACTTCGTCCTCTTGACTCCATTTATTCTTGCCTGTGTACATTAACATGACTAGCACACTGTACATCAGCTGCAGACTTGAATTTCCGGCTGCTAATGTTTCGTCTACCGACGTTCCCAGCAATTCGCCAAACAGTATTCTGGCTTCTTTAATACCTAATAGACCGCCATAATTACGGATATCCTGCTCATCTTCACTCAACCAATCCGTCAATTCCAATGCTTCCAATAGCGGTTCAGAAAGCTTTAACTGCTTGCTAGAGGGGATTCCTCTGGCAATATTAATTGCAAAGGGACGCTGTTCATAAACAGCATATCTTTCTCTGACTTGTTCCAATCTTGAAGTTAATGATTCGCTTTCCATATACAAGCTCCTTTCTGTTTTCCTTTTACTTTGAAAATGTAAACGGTACAGATTATGTTTAAAGTATAGCTTACCTGATCTTAAATTGAAATGAAGAAATACTGCTCTTAACTTTGCGGTCTTTTCTAATTTGTCTTCTGTGTAAAAAAGACAGAGAAGATTCCTCTGCCTTTTTAAATCATGTTAAATTTTCTTTTATTCTTTCAATACATAATGCATGATCATGAGCTCGAGCAGGACACTGATATCTGCCAAAGAAAATCAGCCGGTGGTGAGCAACTCCCCAGATTTCTTCTGGCAGTTTCTCCATCAAAGCTTCTTCAACTTGTTTGACAGTTGCATTTTGAGAACAGATATTGAACTTTTTGCTTAGTCGTTCAACATGAGTATCCACTGCAATCGCCGGTTTATTAAAGGCTACACTCATGACTACGTTCGCAGTCTTTCTGCCCACACCCGGTAAGCTTTCTAACTCTGAACGAGTGGTTGGAACTTCTCCGCCAAATTGTTCTACTAAGGCACGCGCACATTTTTTGATATATTTCGACTTGTTCCGGTATAAACCGATCGTCTTTATTTTGTCCATAATATCCTCAAGCGGTGCTGCCATTAGTTTCTCAGGATTCGGATAAGCTTCAAATAACGCAGGAGTTACTCTATTGACGCCTACGTCTGTTGTCTGAGCACTCAAAATAACAGCGATCAACAATTCAAATGCATTTTTATAATGCAATTCTGCTTTTGCTTCTGGAAACAGTTTTCCCATTGCTTCGATTAAGGCCAGTGTTTCTTTACTGTTCAGCAACTTCTCTTGTTCTGTCATACAAACTCCTTTTATATACAGTAAAAGGTCAATTTCAACTATAGTGAACTAATCTTTGAACTCTTTCAGCCAGTCATACATCGGTACAGGTTTTACTGACTGACTGTTTTGTGATTGATCTTGAAAGTCTGCTTTTTTCTGCCGATGTGACTGAGATTCTTTTTCAACTTGGTCTTTACTGCGAATATTTTTCTTTTCCCAGCTTAAAAGGATCCGGTCGATATATTTCAAACTATAAACCTGGCTTAAGACAGCTTCTCTCAAAGCCATTTGAATCAACTCTGGTTTATACTGATCATCATCGATCCACATATTCAGTGTCTGAATTTCTATTGGAGACAGCGGACGACCGAATTCTGTTTCAAAGAGCTGATACAACTCTTTGCTTTGAATTTCAGTATTTTCTTTCTCTTGTTCACGCTCATTCTGTTTCAAACACAATAACACTTTTTCCCAAAGCAGTTCAAAGGAGAATTCATCTTTTGATTTACCGTCATCGCCAGTTTTCGTCTCAATCGTCAAAACATTTTTGTTGATCAAATGATGAACTTGTTTAAAGGCATCTTCTTTTGAAATTCTCATTCGTTCAGCGATAATATGAATATTTGAAAATCCTTCTCCCTGATCAGCAAAAGACTTCAACTGAATCAGAAATACCAGATCATCATTCGTCAAACCCAGCTGTTTATAAGTTTGTAGTAAAAGGGTTGAGATCGTTACGTTTCCCGACTTTAACCATTCTTTGAATAACGCTTCGTTCAACGTTTTCACCCTTTCTATATAAATGGTTCAGTAATCAATCTGCAGCTGACTATGGATAAATTCTGTTTAATAAACGCGGGAATGGAATAGCTTCACGAATATGTTCCGTTCCGGACAACCAAGTGATCGTTCTTTCCAGACCCAGTCCAAAACCAGAATGCGGCACACTACCGTATTTACGCAAATCAAGATACCATTCGTAATCCTTCACTTCCAGGTTGTGTTTCTTCAGCTGCTCTTCTAAAGCTTCGTAGTCATCTTCACGCTGACTTCCGCCAATAATCTCGCCATATCCTTCAGGAGCAATCATATCCGCACATAAAACGACGTCATCACGATCTGGATGAGGCTTCATGTAAAATGGTTTGATCGCTTTAGGATAATTTAAAATAAATACTGGTTGGTCATACTGATTAGCAATAAAGGTTTCTTCTGGAGAACCAAAGTCTTCTCCCCACTTAGTGTCAAAGTCGTTTTTCTGTAATAACTCAACAGCTTCGTCATAAGAAATACGCGGATAAGGCAAAGCCGTATATTTTTTCAACAGTTCTTTATCTCGTTCAAGGACATCTAGTGCCATATCACAATGATCTAAAACGTTTTGTACAAGATAGGCAACATAGGATTCCTGAACTTTTAAAGATTCTTCTTGATCCATAAACGCCATTTCAGGTTCGATCATCCAAAACTCAATCAAGTGTCGGCGAGTTTTAGATTTTTCAGCTCTAAATGTTGGTCCAAAAGAAAATACTTTTCCTAAAGCCATAGCAGCTGCTTCCATATACAATTGTCCACTTTGAGAAAGATAAGCATCATATTCAAAATATTGAGTATGGAATAACTCTGTAGTGTCCTCTGCTGCATTTCCAGTCAATATCGGCGGATCCACTTTGATAAATCCTTCTTTATTGAAGAACTCATAAGTAGCACGGATGACCTCATTACGAATTTGCATAATAGCATGCTGTTTGGAAGAACGGAGCCATAGATGACGGTGATCCATCAAGAATTCTGTTCCATGTTCTTTTGGTGTAATTGGGTAATCTTTTGACTCACCAATCAATTCAATATCTTGAACATGAATTTCATAGCCGAATTTAGAACGTGTATCTTCTTGGATCGTTCCGGTGATCCATACAGAAGATTCCTGCGTTAAGTTTTTTGCTTGATTGAATACACTTTCCTCTACATCGCTTTTTACAACGACTCCTTGAAAATAAGCTGATCCGTCACGCAGTTGTAAAAAGGCAATTTTACCGCTTGAACGTTTGTTAGAGATCCAAGCCCCCAGCTTGACTGTCTCCCCTACATATTTTGATGCTTCAATGATTCTGATGTTTTCCACTATTCGTTCTCCTCATCTACATTTTCTAAGTTTATATAATGTTTGACCTGCTATATATTATCGATGGTTCTGATCCATTCGCCAGTTTCTAAAGAAAGAACATAATACCCCAAGCGTCCCTTTTCATTCCGATAACTGACTTCCCAGATCGGTTCATCATTGTGCATCCCTATTCTGGCTTCAAGGATCTTGTCGGGATTACGTGCTTCTCTTGTCAGCTGGACAGCCTCTTGCTTAGATAAAAGTCCCTCGGCAGGCAAAGTGGTGACTTCACCAGTTCCTTGGTTAATCAAAGCAACTAAGGTTTCTTCTTGTTCAGACTTTCCGATAACAGTAAAGTAGGTTTCATTTCCGTTATACCAATAAAATTCAGTCGGCTCGACGATAGGTGTTTCCTCTAAAGCGTATGCGTAAGACTGTTCTTGTGACTCGTTGTATATGCCAATTGATCTTCTATACAACAAAATTGAGCCCAATATTATCATTACTAGGAAAACAGCCAGTCCTATAAAAAATTTTTTCAATGGTTTTTCCTCGCAGTCTTCAATTTCAACTATCTCAGTATAGCAAATAAAAGAATAGAAATAAATATCCGCTGCTATTTCGTTGTAAAGTCAGTTTCACTCAAGAAGTTTTTCATTTCATGTGTAAGCTCTTCAATCTCTAGTCGTTCGATCGGTACATTGTCTGGAAGTATCTGTTTAAATACTGAAGCATAACTAGATTCAATAAAACGAGGATCTAAAACAATAAAGACCCCTTTATCCTGATTTGAGCGAATCAATCTGCCAAATCCCTGTTTCATTCTTAGTACCGCTCTGGGCAAAGTATCTTCTACAAACGGGTTTTGTCGAGCCGCTGTCATTTCCATATGCCGCCTTTTTACGGAAGGAAGTTCTGGAGAATCAAATGGCAAGCGAGTTACGATGACAACTTTTAATGCGTCTCCAGGTAAATCGATTCCTTCCCAGAAGGTATCAGCTCCCAGCAGCACAGCGCTTGTGTTCTTCTTGAATTGCTTCAATAATTTCGATTTTGTTCCAGAAACGTTTTGAGCTAACACTAGTTTTTCTTTCATGGAAGGATGCTTCTGCACGACTCGATAGACGCGCTGCAAAGTATCCATTGAACGAAAAAGGATCAGCGTATTAGCCGATATTCCTGCAGTTAACGAAACAACAGCATCAGCCAGATACTCAACGTAGGATTCTGTTGCAGCAGACTGGATGTCCACCAGTGTGTTCGGTGCATAGACTCTGACTTGTTTTGGATAATCAAATGTCGTCTCTAAACTAAGCAGCTCTAAATGTTCTAGTTGGAGCTGCTTTTGGAAAAAATCGATTGACTGATTATAAGAAAGCGTACTGCTGGTAAACAATGTATGCGTCCACTGTTTAAGGAGTTCAAATATCTGCTTTTTGACTGAAGAACTGGATCTGTTAAACCTTAATGTCCCTGACGGATTTTTTGAAAAGTAACTGAGCCAGGCATAATCTTTAGATTCCTGCTGTGAGAAAACTTGTTTCAACAACAGCGCACGTTCTGCCAGTTCCGCCAGTAAATCATTGAACTGCAAGAGATTATAACGCTCAATACTGGAGAGCCTTTTATCATCCTTTAATCCTGCTTCTATAATATGATTCCCAATATAGATCACTTCAAAAACCAGCCGTGTTAGTTCTTTTAATGTCCTTTTTGCGGCCAATGGTAATTGAGATAATTCAATAGGAACTTCTTTCCACTTCATGACTCTGGTCAGATCGGCTTCTCTAATTGAAAGTTCCATCAGCCATTGTTCAATAAATTCCTGCCATTCTGATTCAAAAACTTGTTTATTGGATTCAACTGCTTCTAATTGATAGGACTTAATGATCGACCTATCTGCCAAATGATGAAGCGTCTCGATAATAGAAGCTTCTTTCTCGATCGTCCCAAACTGCTTAAATATTGCTGAAAATTCTTGAACACTGATGGAGTCGGTTGAAGCATCCTGGATAATATCTGGGAAAAAATGCGCTTCATCAACGACAACCTTACTTGCATGAGCAAAAACCGGTTGATCTTTTTTTAGATCATGAACTAAATAAGCATGATTCGTGACTAATATAGCAGCTTCGTTAATTTGTTTTTCCAGTCTTGTGTAAAAATCAAACGGCCGCCATTGATCAATTGTCCGGACTGGTAAGTCGGTTAACCCAGTGCGAATTTCAGACCAAAAATCGTGACTGCTGTTTCCGCCGATTCCCAACTCGTCTAGATCTCCTGTTTTTGTTTCAGTCAACCAGACTAGGATACGCATACTGAACAGAGCTTCTATATCTTCGGTACTGATATTAGAGAGCTTATGATGGAATTGAGCTAATGATAGATAATGCTGTTTTCCTTTGATGGATACTGCATTTATCTCAAATGGGACTAGTTTAGCCAATTCATCTAAAGTTTCTTCTATAATCTGTCTTTGCAGTACTGTCGTTTTTGTACTGATAACGACTGGGTCTTCTGGTTTTGCCAAGAAAATCAAAGGCAGCAAATAGCCAAATGATTTTCCGGATCCAGGCGGAGCCTCAATAGCTAGACCTTTTTCGGGTGAATCATCTTTAAAATACTGATAAACAGCATCCATCATTGTTTCTTGGGTCGTTCTAACTAAGTAATGATCATTCAAAAGCATCTGCTTTTCCTTAGAGTCTTCAGGATAGGCAACAGATCCCTTTTCAGAAACTTTTGATCGCGCTTCTGGATTCTTCAAAGCAACGCCTTCTACAATTATCAGCGACTCATCTAAATCGGTTGGATTCATCTTCATATCCTCTAAAGCATGTTGAAAAAATAGATAGGTATCAGCAATACAATAATCTGAAAGTTTTGTTAATGTCTCAACCGTAGTCAATGGCAGAGTGTGCAGTTTATCACCCAGCTGGTTCAGTAAAAATGCAGTAGCTTCAGCATCAAAAAGTGCGTTATGCGGTCTATCCAAGTCATATCCCAGCCATTCCGCAATATCCTGCAATGCAAAACTGTTCGCAGTAGGAAAAAGGACTTGTGACAACTCCACTGTATCAATTGCAGGAATCGTCAATTTAGGAAGACCGACTCTTGCAAATTCCTCATTCAAAAACTGAAAATCAAAGCCCACATTATGGGCAACAAATATCGTATCTTCCAGCATAGAATGAAACAAAGGTGCCAGATCCTCAAAAAGAGGCGCACCATGCAAGTCACTTGGAGAGATCCCTGTCAATTCTTGTATTCTTTTAGGTAATCCTTTTAAAGGATTCACAAATGTATCAAAAGACTCTAAAATTTTCCCGTTTTCTAGTAAAACACAGGCAAATTGTATCATCCGGTCAGTTCCGATACTGCCGCCTGTCGATTCAATGTCTACAATGGCATAAACTTGATCTTTTTTCATAATAACCTCCTCTCTATAGATATAGCCAGTTTTACATCACTCGTTGATTAACTGATGTTCCTTTATCCAAGTAATAATAGCTTTCTGGTCATTTTCTAACTGATCATATACGACCGCTTTTTCTATTTGATCCAGTACATCACCTAACCATTTACCCGGCTTTTTATCCGACAGCTTCATCAGTTCATTCCCCGTTAAAGCCAAGTCTTTTTTTGAATAGATCGGCAACTGCTCATAAACTTCCTTTACCTGATTAATATCTGAAGCATAACCTAAAATATTTAGTATCTTTTCTGTTTCAATAGAAAGTTCTTTACCGACTGTATAAACTGTCCATTTTTCGATCCCCTGTTCAGTTCTTTGACGAACGGTTTCATTAACAGTTATGATTTCCTGGATCAGCTTGTTAGACAGCTTCCAAGATCTTAGAAACGTGCGGGCTTCTGATAGCGGGACACGAGCCAGCAGCAGATAGGTACTCCACACTTGCCGTTCAGTTTCAAAGGGTTCATCTAATGATGCTATCTGTTCCAAAGCAGCTTTATTCATACCAGGACAGAATTTGAATAATCCTGTCTTTATGAAATGCTTGAGTCCTTTATAGCGGTAGTTTCCAAGCACCATTTTGACAAATTCGATCTGGATTCGTTCAATTGCAATATGCTGCAGCAGCGGAGCATGATTTTTTAGAGCTTCAGTTGTTTTGTCTTCTATTGAGAAGCCGAGCTGTGAAGCAAATCTGGCAGCTCGCATCATTCGAAGTGCATCTTCTTGGAATCGCTCATCCGCCGTGCCGACTGCTTTGATCAGCCGATTTTCAAGATCTTCTTGACCTTTGAAATAGTCATGGATGTCACCATTCCGACTTAAAGCAAGAGCGTTGATAGTAAAATCTCTTCTCTTTAAATCTTCTTTTAATGAGCGCACAAAAGTAACCGAATCTGGACGTCTGAAATCTTGATACGCAGATTCGGTCCTGAATGTAGTTATTTCGTAAGACTGTCCGTCTAAAAGCACCATGACTGTGCCATGTTCGATTCCTACATCGATTGTCTTAGGAAAAATGGCTTTCACTTCGCTCGGAAAGGCGCTAGTTGCGATATCCACATCATTGACTGCTTTGCCAAGCAGAACATCGCGTACACTTCCGCCTACAAAGTAAGCCTCGTAACCTGCAGCGATCAGCTTATCTAAAACGGGAGCTGCAGCTTGGAATGGTTTATTTAAAAGTATCTTGTTTTCCATGGTTGATAGGCAGCGCACAGCTGATTGTTGAGCGTGTCTTACCTGTTCTCTCCTTTTTTAACACCTAAAGCTCGTCTCATTCTTTTCGTTCGAATCGATCTCGATCTCTAGTGTTGAATTTCTCCATAACGATTGAAAAAGCTTCGGACAAATCGATGTCCAGTGAATTGGCCAGGCTGATGATGACAAATAGAACATCTCCTAATTCTTCTTCAACGGCTTTTTCGCCTTCTTCTTTTTTCTTCGGCTTTTCACCGTGATGATGATTAATTTCCCGTGCGAGCTCTCCGACTTCTTCGGTCAATCTAGCCATCTGTCCTAACGGTGAGAAATAACCAGTTTTGAATTGGGAAATGTAATCGTCGACCGACCGCTGCATCTCTTTCATATCTGTCATAGTTGTATGCCTCACTTCAAATTATGTAAAAAAAGCAAGAGTGACAGAGTACATCACGAGTGTTGTACTCTGACTCTCCAACTCCAATTATTGTACTTATTATTGTGCTTAAGAGTGCGGCAAACCGTCACTCAATTGGTCTTCAAGTGCTTTCAGTTCGTTTGTTAATTCAAAGAAACGGACTTTATTGTCTGCTTCCAAAGCTTCATCAATTTCTCTGGTGACTTCATTCTTTCTTTCCTGAAGTTGGAACTGATCAATCGCCGTGTTTACTTCTTGGCTTAACTCCTGAGAAATAGAATCATTCCAGCTCGCAAATGGATTATCTTCTAAAACAGATACGTATTCTGAAGACATCCAAGCATCAGAAAATATGAGCTCTATATATAAATCAGTATGCCAATTCAGCCGAACTTCATGAAAAGCTTGTTCGGGATTGTCAAAAGCGTGTCCATCTTTATAAAATTTGAACGCTTCAGTATCTGTTCCAACCGCTGACATCCGAATGCCTCTTGGAGTTTTCTCTACACTTTCAACAAACTTGGCTTTATTCAAAACAATATCGTGATTCAGCAGATAATTTAAAATCCACATGGATTCTCGACGTTTCATCTGGTATCGTTGCAGAAACCATTTCAGAAACTGCTTTTTCTCTTTCAACTGCACTCGATCGTTCATCTGAGATCCCTCCTTAAGTAAAGTCTCCTATAAAATCAAGTACCCCTCTATATGATTATAACAAAAATCACTCGAAATCTAAGTCTTCATTGTTTAAAATTTCTTGAATTTCCAAATCATCGTTTCGGATCTCAAGATATTGTCTGCCGACTTGTCTTGAAGCTTCTAACTGACCTTCTTCTCTTAAAAAGAAGAAATACTGTTTCAAGAACTCAGGGTTCGTGTCAAAATACGGATAGGCTTTTTGATAGGCTTTACCAGCTGCATCAAATTCTTCTAATTCGTTTTGAGCAATGGCCAGATTCCAGTAAAATTGAGGATCTGCATCCAATTCTGTTAATGCTTGTTGTATCCAATCAACCGTTTCTTCATAGCGTTCTTGATACAACAAGAAGTTTGTATACTGCAACGATATGGTTTCATTCTCCGGATCCAATGCTAACGCGCTTTGGTAATACGATTCAGCTTTGTCTTCCTGTTCTCTTTTGATTTCTACTTCTGCTCCAATCAGATAAAGCTGATAATTGGTCTTATCCTGAAGCAATCCTTCTTCCACAACTTCTGCTGCTTTTTCCAATTGATTTTCTTCGTCCAGTCCTTTAGCAAGGTATGGATAAACCGAAGTATACGAATGGTCCATTTCTTTTACTTTAAAGAAGCTTTCATTTGACCGCTGAAACTCTTTTTTCTGAAAGTAAGTGAATCCTAGTTGGAACAATGTATCGACCTGATCGTCCACTTCTACCGCTTCTTCTAAATAGCCAATTGCATTTTCCCAGTCACCGAGAGCACTATAAGCACTGCCTAGTCGAGTGACTAAGTGGATACCTGCCATTGTTTCTTCGCCATTCGTAAGCAGTTCCTCATATTCACGTATCGCTTGAGCATACTTACCCATTGTAAAGTGTAATTCAGCTAAGGCAAATAATATGACTGGTTCATTTTCTAATATTGATTGTGCTTCTAACAGCTTCTGTTCTGAGACTTCCGGCAGGTCCAGCGTTTGATAATAATCAGCTGACACCAGCAGTGCCTGCGGATATACAGGACTATCTTTCTGGATGGCTTGCAGCCAGTCGATTGCTTCAAGCTCATTCCCTTCTTCTATTGCGATTTCCGCCATATTCACTCTTATCTCGTCGTCATCCGTCTGACTTAATAAATAAGTTAATACTTTTTTGGTCTCTTCGTGAAACCCTAACTGGTAAAGTGTGTCGCTTAATTGATAAAGATCGTCCAATGAATCGTTTTCAATGGATGCACTCAAATAGTGCTCCGCCTCTGTTAATTGTTCATTTTGCAGAGCATCGATCATTTTTTGAGCATAAGACATTTACGCTCCTCCTTGTCTAGATCCGTTCTTCAATATATCGTGCTTTCGGATTAAATACTCACACATCTTATCACATTAGGACTGGTTCGTCATGCATGCTTTTTATTTTTAATCTTTTCAGAGAAAAAGCGCCTTTAAAAAGACGCTTAACCGGCTATTCTGAATCTTCTGTTTGATTGACCACTTCTGTCTCTAAACCATTTGATTGATGATACGTTTGGATTGTTAATGCAGCTTTAAAGGCCATAGACTGACCCGCTTCATAAAAAATAGATTGAATATCTGTTAGTTGCTGCAGCGCGTATAAGTCTGTAATGAACTGGTTCAATTGAGCAACTTCATTATATTCAAGTTCCAACTGATACGTTGCAATAGCTGTATTTTCAATTGACTCAACAGTATTACTCGACTCCGCTTCTGTATTTGTCAGCAAAACGATCTCTATCTGATATTGATCAGCGAGTTCTTTCAACTTTTCCATCCATGCACTTGGATCACTGGATACTGGAATTGTCTCATGAAGTACTTCTAAATTTGTTTCTAATGATTGCTGAGAAGCTTCCATACCTTCGATTTTTTCAAGCAGTTTTTGCTGATCAGATAAGATTCTAGATGAGCCCGCTTCAGCTTCCTGCATAGGAGAAATCATGAACTGCTGACCGTAATAGAAACCGCCGAGCAAGACAGCGAGCGCCAGAATCAAAATCAGAACGGATTCTCTCGTCCACTTAAAGTTCATTTGATTCTTCCTCTCTTAAAGCTGCTTCGCTTAACCGAATGCTGATCTCTGATAGATAAACATCGCCAGCTTCTGTCGGCTTTGTCAGTGAAATTAATCCAGCTGAAGAAACGTAATCGATTCCGTTCAAGGCTTCAATCAGTTCAGTGATTTCGTTATAAGACAAGTCTTGCAACGCAATAATCAGTTCAAATTCACTTGTAAAGTTAAATGTTGTTATGTGTTCTGTGCTATCCGGCAAGTACGTATGGATATCTTCAATAAGATAAGGTATGCTATGTCGATTCTCCTGTATTTGCTGCTGGATCAACTCTGCCTCAGTAATTTGAGTTTGAAGCAATTCTAATTTCCTTGCTTCCTGTACTTCTGACAGTTGGCTTTCAATCTGCTGCATATTGCTTTGATCTTTTAAAGCATAATACTGATTGGCACCAAACAGATAGACCAGCAGAATGACTGAAAAGACAATAAATCCAGTTAGTATGACGTACGGCAGTTGATTAACCTGCTTTTTTTCAAAAAAGTTAATATTAATCATGAACTGTACTTGCCTCCTCCACTGGCTGCTTTTCTGCTTTAACAGATTGCTGTTTGCGTTTTGAGTTCTTTTTAGGCTTTGCTTTTGGCTCTTTTGATTGCAACCCATATAGAGGCGCAAAAGTTTGAGCAGTCTGTTCCGGTAAAGTTAATTGAACAATATCCAGATCAATTCTCTCCGCTAGTTTTTGATAGGGAGTTTCTAAGTCTGGATAACTTCCGGATAACAAAATCTGAGTAACCATGGTCTCGCCATTCATAACGGAGTATTTATAAAAGTCTAAAAATCGTTCAATTGCGTTGATCTGGTCTTCCAGCACTATAGACAATTCTTGTTCTGTACCCGTCCATTCCCACTGGCCAGCTTTACTCTGTTCCCAGCTTTGAGCTACTCTTGGGAAATTCATGTGCCGATTAAATTGAGGGACATCCTTATGAAAAACAGTCATTGAACTATCAAAAGGATGCCACTGAATCATCAGTGTATGCTTATCAGGAGAAAGATATTCAGCCTGCAAAGTCTTAAATGTACGATACACACTCAAGTAGGAAAAATCAGCCACTACCGGCTGCAATTGAGCATCCTCTAACAGCTTTTGAAAAGCTGTGATCTGGTCCTTAGGATAAGCCGTCAGTAAAATCGTCTGGTGCTCCTCTGATCGATCAATTACTTGAAAATCCACTTTAGGAGAATCGAAAGGCAGACGAATCGCTCCATTAATGTGCAGCTCCAAATAAGCTTTTATCTCTGTTTCCTCCAGTTGAATCGGGATTTTTTCTTTTCTGATCATCGTAAAGTAATCCGGTAAGATAAAATAGGTTTTGGCTTTTTTCAGTTTTTTCTCCTGAATTAAAAGCTCCAACCGCTTTTGAACCAGCGTTTCATTCGTCAATCTGCCTTCGATCAGTACAGGAAGATCTAAAACGAGCTGTTCTTGTGCCAACACTTGATTTTTCTGTCTGTCATAAATCATATAGAGTATGCTGTTGTCTCTAAATTGTATAAAAAGCTCTGGTTTAGTATTGAATAACATGATTTTCCTCCATTTAG
>OMJG01000455.1_pt1 | contig 30848 bp, 26 predicted proteins | sample 1646431 | NCBI WGS metagenome assembly OMJG01 (sample SAMN03771674, study PRJEB25209) | food metagenome | isolation source: Cotija cheese | place: Mexico:Jalisco,Michoacan | collected 2011-12-12
TGGCTGGCCTACCACCCCTGGCCCCGGCTCTACGACGCCGATGCGCTGAGGGCCGCACAGGTGCCGTGCGCCGCCGCGGTCTACTACCACGACGCCTACGTGCCGCTGCAGTTCTCCATGGAGACCGCCGCACTGCTGCCCGACATGCACTCCTGGGTCACCAGCGAGTACGAGCACAACGGATCCAACGCGTCGGGCGGTGCTGTGCTGGACCGGCTCATCGGGCTCGCCCGCCGCGACCTGGTGCGCTGATGGACCCTGCATCCTCCCGGATGAACGCAGTGGCCACCCAGGCCGGGCTGGAGGCTGCGGTAGCCGCGGGCGGCTCATCCCACACAGCCGCGGGCGGCTCATCCCACACAGCCGCGGGCGGCTCATCCCAGACAGCCGCGGGCGGCCCGGTGATTCACGTCGACTCCCCGGCCGATGTGGATCTGTGGCTGCCCCGGCGCAGCGTCTCGCTCTTCGACGGCGGGGCCATGATCCACGTCCACGGCCGCTCCCGGATCGTGCTGGCCGACGGCACGACGGTCGCCCACGACGAGGCGACCGTCACCTGCGGCCCCGACGCCGTCCACGACTCCCGGGTGCGGGCCGGTGGCCTGGCCCAGGTGAGGCTGCGCGACGACGCCATGTGCCTGGTCCGGGGCATGGCCCCCGACGGGGGAGTGCGCGTCACCACCGCCGACGCCGTCTGGCAGGCCGAGGAGGGGCGGGTCTACTCGGCCTCGGGCGAGGTCTCGACCCTCGCGGACCCGTACACCTGGTGCCGGATGTTCCATGTGGCCACCGCCGACGGCGTCGCCACCGTCTTCAAGGCCGTCGACGCCTTCTGGACCACCGCCAGGGCCGCTCGGGTCGGCGTCTTCTACCGCCCCGGAACCCTGCCGCAGGCCCCCGACTGGGTCGACGACGACGCCGCCGGCGGTGGTCTGCACTTCTCGCCGACCCCCTTCCAGGGCCGTGAGGTGGTGCGTTCGTGCGCCCATGTGGTGGCCTGCGGGGTGCTGATCGCCGAACTGCGGCCGGTCAGTGACGACGTCTGCAAGGCGCCGCGGGTCGTGCGGGGCTGCGAGGTTGTCGACAACTAGCAGCACCACAGCCGGCAGCCCAGGGCAGGGGGCATGGGACCCGGTGGGAGCGACGGACCGGGCCCGGCGGTCGACGTCACACCTCGTCAGCCAGCATTACTTCCTGCCAGGCCGGATCCAGCAGGGAGCGGGCGCCGCGCAGCAGGGGGCGCACCGGGGCGTACTTCGCCCGCCACCTGGCCAGCTGTCTCGGGTCTCGCAGGTCCTTGTCCGAGGGCATCAGGTCGGCGGTGTTGTCGAGGTGGTCGCAGATCTTGACCGCCAGGGCGCCCGGGGATCCATGGGCTGCCAGATCGCGCAGATGATCGAGGTAGGCGTCGCCGGCACCCTCCTCGGCCAGGGGGTTGGTGACCTCCAGAACCATCCCGGCCACCCGGTCTCCGAACAGGCCGGCGATGACGTCGGCCGCCGTCTGCCGGATGACAAGGGGATCTGCCGATTTGTCGACATTTCTCGGCGGGGAGGCGGGCGGGGTCATCGGGGAGATCGAGGCCACCCTGGCCGCCTGATCCTCCACGACGTCGTGCAGCCATCCCGCGGCCAGCACCTCCTGGTCCCCGACGCCGCCGGCGACCAGCAGCGCGACCACCCGGGCCGGGTGCTCGATGTAGTCCCGGGGCCCGGAGGCGGTGAGCCGGTGCTGGCCACGATGCGCCCACCGGGCCAGGGCCTCGGGGGACAGGCCGTCGACCGAGGGCGCAGTGGTGCTCATGACGCCATGGTCCCAGACGCCCGGGCGGCCGTGGATGGACGTTCCGTCCTGGGATGGCGTCGTGGACGGATCGCCCGTCGGCTTGCGTGGCACTCGGGTCCGGCTGGTAGCGTCTTCCCTGCGCGGATATGCCCCGCACCGGCAACTCACACCTGGTCGAGACCCGGCCCCGGACAGTCCGCACCCTTCCTCTCACCTCGAGTGAGCCCCACAATTCTGCCCCTCTGCCCGGCGTGCCGTTCCACGGATCCCGGGCACGGGTCCCCCTGACCACCCACGTCGTAGACGGAATGCGCTCGTGACCGAGAACCAGACCCTTCCCACCAGCCCCCAGACCCAACACGCCGACAACCGGATCGAGAAGCAGGAGAGCACTCTGCCCGTCCTGCCGGTGGGGGTCGACGACGCCTCGGCGCCCGACCCCGAGCAGGTCGGCGCCCAGGCCCTGGAGAACCCCGGGGTGCTGCGTCGCAGGATCACCCGGCTGGCCCTGCCGGCGCTGGGGGAGAACGCCCTGGAGAACGCGCTGGACATCGTCAACACCGTGCTGGTCTCCGCGTTGGGAGCCGCCGCACTGGCCGGTGCCGGTGCGGCCCTTCAGGTGATGCAGATCGTGCTCTCGGCGCTCACCGCACTGTCCACCGGCGCGTCGATCCTGGTGGCCCACGCCGTCGGCGCCGATGAGCCGGCCGAGGGCACCAGGCTGGCCCGCCAGGCGCTCATGTGGAGCCTCATGCTCTCGGTGCCGATCGCCGTGGCAGGTGTCCTGGGCGCCGGCGGCATCGTGTCGATCTTCGGGCTGGCCCCGGAGGCGGCCGGTGTGGCGCGGTCGTACCTGGTGATCGCCATGGCGTCCATCCCGGTGCTGGCCATGCTCATGATCAGCGGCGGCGTGTTGCGCGGTGCCGGGGATGCCAAGACCCCGATGTACGTGACGATGGGCGCCAACGTCATCAACATCGGCCTGGCCTACGCGCTCATCCACGGCCACTTCGGCATGCCGCAGCTGGGCGTGGCCGGGGCCGCGATCGCGGGATTCATCGCCCGCACCCTGGCCCTGGTGGCGATGGTGTGGCTGATGGCCAAGGGCCGCGCCGGAGTGAGCCTGGCACGGCCGGTCGGAACTGTCCTCGTCTTCTGGAAGCCGCGCTGGGACGCCGCCCGGGCCATCCTCAAACTGGGCGTTCCGGCGGCCGCCGAACAGCTCGTGATGAGCGGTGCGTGGCTGGCCTTCACGATGATCGTCGCCCGGATCGGCACCGAGGCGATGGCCGCCCAGAGAGTGACCTCCAGCGTCCAGAACGTCGTCTTCCTCCCCGGCCTGGCACTCATGATCGCCACGACATCCCTGGTGGGACAGGCCCTGGGGGCCAGGCGGCCCCTTCTGGCGCGCCAGGTGGCGGGGCGCACCGAGCGGTGGGGGACGGGCATCGCGGTGATCCTCGCCCTCGTGGTGTGGCTGGCCGCCCGCCCGATCATGGCGCTGTTCACCGACGACCCGAAGATCATCACCCTGGGGGCCGCGACCCTGCCGGTGATGATGCTCACCCAGCCCTTCTGGGCCTGGACCATCCAGAACTCCGGCATGCTCCGCGGCATGCGCGACACCATCAGCCCGCTGGTCATCGAGGCCATCGGCAACTGGTCCGCGGTGGCGGCGGTGTGGTTCATCGTTCAGAACGGCGGGGGTCTCACCACGGCCTGGTGGGCCTATGTGGCCGTCGCCCCACTCACCAGCCTCGCCATGACCTGGCGCAAGCGGGTGCGCGCCCGCAAGGTGGGCGCCTACCTGCCGGGCGAGACCCTGCTGCCGAGGCTGGGGAAGCGGGCCGTGTCGGCGGGGTGAGGGCGCCGGGGCGCGTTTGGCTCACCGGACAGCGGCTTTCCGAGCCGGCAGGGACATGGCGTCGACCAGCCAGTCGAGGGTGACGTCGGCGTCGGCCATCTCGGCGATCAGGATCCGGGCACAGGCCAGGGCGTCGGCGTCCGCCTGGTGGTGGGCGAAGGTCTCGCCGGGGAAGTAGTGGCGGAAGACCTGGTCGAGTTTCATGGTGCCGCGCGGCCAGCCCAGCAGCCGCTGCGCGGTGCGGTAGGTGCACAGCCGCGGCCCGTCGAGGGTGGGGGTGCCCAGGGTGTCTGCCAGGGCGTTCCAGACGCTGAAGTCGAAGGCCATGTTGTGGGCCACCACCGGGCCGTCGCCGATCATCTCCAGGTACTCGCCGACGACCTCCTCCCAGCCCGGGGCGTCGGCCACGTCGGCGGGGAGAATGCCGTGGATGGAGATATTCATCGGGTGGAAGAGGTCCTTGCCGGCCGGGGGATGGATGAGGTGGGCCTTCTCGCCGATGACCCGGCCCTCCTCGTCCATGGTCACCGCCGCTATCGAACAGGCCGAGGCGCGCTCCCGGTTGGCGGTCTCGAAGTCGATCGCGGTGAATGTGGTCATGTGGCCTCCTGGGTGCCCAGTCTGCCCTGAGGACCCGACATCCGCCGCATCGGGTGACGGCGGTGGCAGGGTAAGGCCGGTCTGGGGAGACGAGAATCCCCCTCAACGGGCCTTTTCGGCCCGGCGGGGAGGCAACGACCCGTTGAGCGGGATTCTCGGTCGTGGCCAGCACCGTGGACTCGGCGCGGTATGGGAGGATCTGGGCCATGGATGATCTCGCCTCCGTGCTGGCCGGGGCCCGCAGGGCGGTGTTCTTCGGCGGTGCCGGCGTCTCCACCGAGTCCGGGATCCCCGACTTCCGGTCGGCGGGAGGGCTGTACACCACCGCCCACGACCTGCCCTACCCGGCCGAGTACATGCTCAGCCATGAATGCTTCGAGGCCGAGCCGCAGCTCTTCATGGACTTCTACCGGCAATACCTCGTCCACCCGGACGCCCGTCCCAACCGCGCCCACCGGGCGCTGGCGGCGATGGAGGGGCAGGGTCGTCTGGAGGCCGTGATCACCCAGAACATCGACGGGCTCCACCAGGACGCCGGATCGGCCAGGGTCATCGAGCTGCACGGCTCGGTGCACCGCAATCACTGCATGGGATGCGGACGCCACTACGGCCTGGACGTCATCATGCGGGACGCCGGGATCACGGTGTGCCATGCCTGCGGGCAGATGATCCGCCCCGATGTCGTCCTCTACGGCGAGACCCTGGACAGGGTTGTGATCGATGACGCCCTGGCCGCCATCCAGGCCGCCGACGTGCTCATCGTCGGCGGCACCTCCCTCAACGTCTACCCGGCCGCCGGCATGATCCGGTTCTTCCGAGGCACCCACCTGGTGCTCATCAATCTGGAGACGACCCCCTACGACTCCGATGCCGATCTCGTGATCCACGAGCGGATCGGCGAGGCACTGGGGGAGGCCCTCGGCGTCGAGTAGTGCCGGCGTGCAGGCGTCGAGCTCCCAGGCATTGTGATTCTGTGGGGTGAACTGTCCCCACGCAATGACAATGACCCGGGAGCTCAGTGATCGGGAGCGGCGGCCCTTCAGGCCTCGATCCCGAGCCGCCCGGCCACCTCGGGCCCGCCGGTCGAGGCGATGAGATCCGGGTCTCCCACCACGATGAGCAGGTCGGTGGCCCTCGACATGCCCACGTAGAGGCGTTCGGCGGCGCGGTCGCGCGGTTCGGACTCGTTGACGCAGAGCACCACGACCCGCCGCTCCAGACCCTTGAACCCCAGCACGTGGCCGTAGAAGACGTCGTCTTCGTCCAGGGTGTCCCAGTAGGCGCGGGCGCCCAGCTCCTCCTGTCGCTCCTTCTGCACGGGGTGGCGGCGGCCGGTCGTGAGCAGGGCGATGTCCCCGGCCTGCCAGCCGTCGTCGAAGAGGGAGTCGACGGCGTCGTCGGCCGCCTCGACGGCGTCGCGTCCGGTGGCGGGGATGAACTCGACCTCCGGGCCCTCGCCGCCACGAGCCGACAGCCCGGTGGGTGCCAGCGGCTCGAAGCAACGGGCGATCTGGCGGGTGTTGCGCAGGTTGTGGTCCAGCACCAGCGGTACCAGGCGCACCGGCGGGCGGCCGTAGCGGGGGAAGACGCGCTGCTGCTCGTCGGAGTAGACGTAGAGGCCGCCGGTCTCCTGGTCGCGCAGGGCCCGCAGGATGGGCGTCCACCAGCTCTCGGCGAAGTCCTGGGCCTCGTCGACGATGATGGCGTCGAACTTCTTGCCGTCGGGAAGACCGAGGGCGGCCTCGGCCATCTCCTCGGGGAGGCGGCGCTCCCAGAAGTCGGAGTCGTCGCGGCCGGCGGCCTCGATCCCCCAGGACTGTCCCAGGTCCTCGAAGGTGCCGACGAAGGCGGGCTGCTTCTTGCGCGGGCCGGTGAGCAGGCTCTTGCGCAGGTGCGCCGCCAGGCCGTAGGAGTAGCACAGCACGGCGATGCGTTTCGGCTTGTCGTAGCGTCCGGAGGCGAGGTCGCGGGCCTGCCGGACGGCCATCACGGTCTTGCCGGATCCGGCTCCGCCGCGCACCTCGATGCGGGGGATGAGCCGGGTCACCGACAGCAGTGTCGCCTGCTCCTCGGTGAGGTGGTCGGAGAGACGCCGACGGTCCCCGGCCAGTGCCCGGACGTCTCTGGCGGGGAGGTTGCGGCCGCACAGGATGGCCTCGATCGCCTGGACGTCGTAGTTGTCGGGGATCGCGGCGTCGGTGGCGTGGAGGCTGGTGGTGTCCCAGATGCGCCGGCCGAGATCGGCCAAGTCCGCGCGTCCGGAGATCTGCCAGCGGGGGCATTCGGGCAGGGCGAAGTCGTCGTCGAGGTCGGTGTAGGGCAGGACGACGTGGTGGGAGAACCGCAGCCGGCGTCCGGGCCAGCGCGGGTCGGCGGTGAGGTAGCGGCGCAGGGCGTGGTCGGCGAGCATCGCCTGGTCGACGGGGTCGATGGCCGACGTCGTGCCGCCGCGGTTGATGTACCAGGAGTCGCCGTCGTGCCAGACGTGGGACCCCTTGACCTCGACGGTGACGATGCCGGAGCCCGGCATGAGAACGACCAGATCGGCCTCGTGGTCCTTGTGCTCATCGGAGATCCGCTGGTTGGCGAGGATCACGCAGTCGTCGGAGAGCTGGCGGGCCAGGCGCTGCCAGACGTCGCGCTCCGAGTCGGTGACGAAGGTGGGTCGGTTCGGGACTGTGCGCGCCGTCATGGGGTCACGGTATCGGGAGGCGGTGGGCGGTGAGGGGTGAATGCCGCTCTGATAAGGCTGTTTCGGGGCTGAGGGGAAACTGTCAGAGGGGTTCTCTAAAGTCATCGATGTCGACGGTGATGGTCGGCGCGGCGATGGAGCAGGAGGACGGCGGATGAGACGCCCGGAGTTGGACAAGATCGGTGGTCTCGGGTCGCATCCCCTCGGCAAGGTGCCGAGCCGGGAACCCATGCTGCCGCTCGGGATCGCCGAGATGAGCGACGATGGCCATGTCGGATCTGCAGCCGCAGCGGAGCAGCCGCAGGTGACGACCACGCCGACTGTCAATGGTCGAGCGCTGGACGCGGCCCGTGGCTTGGACGCTGCGGCAGGTGTGAGCGAGGTGGCGCAGAGCGCTGATCTCCCCGCCATCGATGATCTCGAGTGTGACGCTGAGGTCGATGAACCGGGCGACGAGGACCATCCTGAAGGCGCCCCGGAAGGCGTCACCCGCCTCGCGTCGAGGGCTCTGCCGGACGATGGCAGTCCCGACGGCTTCGAGGTCTCTGGCGCCCCCGACCCGCCCGAGGATCCATGGGCGATCAAGCCGGACACCAGATTGTGGGCCTGGCAGCGCGACGCGATCGATGCCTGGAACCTCAGTGATCATGTCGGCGTTGTCCAGGCCGTGACCGGTACAGGCAAGACCATGGTCGGCCTTGTCGCGATCGCGCAGGCCCTGAGGACGGGGCGCCGGTGCGTGGTTCTGGTCCCGAGCGACCAGCTCGTGAAGCAGTGGACCCGTGCCCTGAGGACATTCCTCCCGAATGCGATTCTGGCGGAGAAGGCCGAGGAGAAGCCGGTCTGGGATGTCCGCGTGTCCACCGTCCAAACCGCGATGAATCATCCCTTCCTGCTGCGCCGCGAGGCGGGCATGGTGGTCGCTGATGAATGTCACCGCTACGGGGCACCCGGATACGCGATCGCATTGCGGCCCGGATACGACTGGCGCCTCGGGCTGAGCGCCACAGTTGAGAGGGAGGACGACGGCGACGAGATCCTTCGGCGGTATTTTCACCGCACCTGCTTCGACCTGGACTACCAGAGAGCCGCTGAGGATCATCTCATCGCGCCCTACGACATTGCCCTGGTAGGTGTCCCGTTGGAATCCTCGGAGAGCGCCGAGTACCACCGGCTGGCCGATGAGCTGCGTATCAAGGCGACGCAGCTCAAGGACATCGCGGGCGTTCCACCCGAGCCGGTCTCGGCCTTTATGTCAGAGGTGAGCGTCCTCGCGAGGGACCGCACATCGGCATGGCAGGGGCTGGCGATCTCGTACCTTGCTCGATTCGCGGCGCGCAAGGAGCTTCTCGCGCGCACCGGGATGAAGCAGAAGGCGATTCGGATTCTCGCGCCAGTGGTCCACAGGTCGCAAGGCTCGTTGATCTTCACCCAGACCAAGGATTCAGCCGAGGCCGCGGCCGAACTTCTGGGCCGGGAGGGGATCTCCTCGGGGGCCGTCCATTCAGGGCAGGACGCCGAGGAGCGGGAGGAGCGCATGTTCGAGTTCGCAGCCGGCTCCACCAGGGCGCTGGCGGCCCCGAGGATTCTCGATGAAGGCGTCGATGTACCTGACGCCGACTTCGGCCTGGTGGTGGCCTCGAACAGGTCACGGCGTCAGATGATCCAGAGAATGGGTCGTGTACTGCGTCGCAAGAAGGGCGGCCGTCCGGCCCGGTTCGTCATCATGTATGCCATCGATACCGTGGAGGATCCGCACCACACCGGGACGATGCCGCCCTTCTTCAAGGAATCGCTTCCGTGGTCCAGACAGTGGGATGAGTTCGATCTCGGTGTCGCCGGCGAGTCGGTGAGGCTCCTGGAATTCCTCGGTGTCACCGAGGAACAGCCCGAGTGGGAGTCGGAGCGTGCAGGCCTGATCGGTCGTGCCGGTGGCATGGGGCCGGTCCTCCCCCCGACTGTCGAGGTGACGACTGCGGCCGGCGCTGAGGATGGGAACGTGAGAGCCGCTGACGGGTCGCCGCGACCCGTCAGCGAGAACGATGATCCGACGGTCACGGCTCCGGCTGTTGATGACGCTGTCGATTGGGATGCGCTTGACCTGAATGATCGCGATGAGCTTTTGGGCGAGGTCCGGATCAGCGACGACATCGTCCGGGACTACCTGCGCCAGATCGCTCGGTACCGGCTCCTTCACGGCATGACGGAGGAGGTTGCTCTGGCAAGGCGTATCGAATGCGGCCTCTATGCTTCGCACCTGCTCGCGACCGGAACCAGGAATGCCGCCGCTACCCGCGAGGAGCTTCAGATCCTGGAGCGTGAGGGTGCTGCAGCGTTCGAGCAGATGGTGACTGGGAATCTGCGTCTCGTCGTATCGGTCGTGAAGAAGATGGCAGGCCACGGGATGGAATTCATCGACCGTATTCAAGAAGGGAATATCGGCCTCATCCACGCAGTCCAGAAATTCGACTATCGCAAGGGATACAAGCTCTCAACCTATGCGACGTGGTGGATCAAGCAGGCTGTGACCAGAGCAGTTGCTGACCAAGGCTCAGCGATTCGGATCCCGGTCCACGTCACTGAGAAGATCAACACCGTTCGCAACTGGTTGAGAGTCCACGATCTCGAATGGGACGACTGCGCGAGTTCCTGCCCCGATGGCATATCTGAACTCGAGATCTCCAACCGGGATCTGGTGCGTATGAGTCGGATGGCCCGTCCTCTGACGAGCATTGAATCACTTCGCGATCTCCTCGACGATTCTGTCCGTCTCAGTCCGATCGACGGCGATGGCCCCGTCATACCGGGCGCCGGCGGAGACCCCAACGCTCCCTTCGCATGGAAGGCGATGGAGGTCCTGCAGTACGAGGATCCGCGAACGGCTCGGATCCTCATGCTGCGGTGGGGATTCGAGACGGGTGAGTCACAGACGCTGGATTCGATCGGGCAGGTGATGGGCGTGACCCGTGAGCGGATCCGCCAGCTCGAGAAGCTCGGGATTGAAAGGGTGAAAGAAATAGTCCGTGAGGATGCCGAGCGTCAGCTGCTTCCCGAGAATCGGCCCACCCAAGCCGTTCCGCATTCTGCGGCGCCTAAGAAGAAGCGGTCGAAGGAAAATTCCGGGAGGACTCCATCTTCAGGCTCGGCGAGGTTGGTGAGTAAGGGTCGTCCCACGTCTCGGCCTCGATATGAGTCGAAGGGGCCGGAGAAGGTCAGCCCGGATGCTGTCCTGAAGGAGTTGCTCTCGGTTCCGCGTCCACGCTGAGCGCCCGATGACGGACCGGCCCTGATGACTCGGCCGGGGCATGGCGCACAACACATCTGGACCCGGCGGGCGGCCCATGAGAAGTGCCGTCTCGCAGATGCCGGTTTGGCTGGACGGTTCCTCTGCTGCGGGCGTCACCTTCATGAGACTGAGACCCGATCGGGCGGCCGTTTGATCACACCCTCACCACGGCGTTGGCCCTGGATCTGGTGGAGCGGATGAGTGCAGCATTCCGCTCATCCGGCCCTCCCGCCCAGGCCACCGCGGCGTCGTGGGGCTTGCCGAAATGCTCGTGGCGGGCCACCAGCCGCCGCATCCTCACGTCCTCGTCCACATCGATGTACCAGGTCTCGGTCATCAGCCCGGGGATGAGATCCCAAGGTTCCGAATCAACCAGCAGGTAGTTCCCCTCGACGATCACCAGCGGCACATCCCGATCCACCGCGATCGCCCCGGCCACCCCGTTGTGCAGGTCCCGCCGGTATTCCGGCGCGTAGGTCACCGGCTCCTCAGCTGCGGCCAGTCGTCGTACCAGCGCCACGAACCCCCAGGCGTCGAAGGTGTCGGGGGCGCCCTTGCGGTCCGCCCGCCTCAACTCCTCCAGCCGCGACTGCGCCAGATGAAACCCGTCCATCGGCACCACGGCGGCCCGGTCCCCGAGAACGGCGCGGATCCTCGCCGACAGCGTGGACTTCCCGGCCCCCGGCTCCCCGGTGATCCCCACCAGACACCGACGTCCGGAGTCCGCGAGAGATCGCGCTCGGGCGATCGCCTCCTCGGTGGTCAGCTCCATGGATGCCTCCTCGTCAATGGTGCACGAGTCAGCCTTGCACAACGACACCGCTCGTCTTGCCGGCCTGCTGAATCCCCGGTGCCGCCGAGCACCCTGCTAGTACTGTGTCCCCAACCTGTCAGCCGACTTCCCATCGCTGCGAAGCCGAATCCGTGATCGGCGCCGACCTCTGGCCGATCACTCCTCGAAGGAGAGACGCCATGATTGACGAGGGACCATACCTTCTCGGCATCGACTACGGCACCGAGTCATGCCGGGTCGCGATCTTCGACCTTCGGGGCCATCCGCTGGCCTTCGCGGCGACCCCCTACAAGACCACTTTCCCGCACCCCGCCTGGGCCGAGCAGGATCCCGACGAGTGGTGGCTCGCCCTGCAGGCCTCCGCCCACCGGGCCATCGCCAACGCCGGCATCTCCCCGGCCTCCATCGCCGGCATCTCCTACGACGCCACGACCTTCACCATGGTCTCGATGGACGCCAAGGGCGAGTCCATCCGCCCGGCCATCATGTGGATGGACAACCGCGCGACCGCCCAGGCCGCCCGCGCCGAGCAGTCCGACTCGGTCGCCCGGCTGGTCAACAACGGCGGCAAGGGCGCCGCCCCCGCCGAGGCCTTCCCCTTCAAAGCGGCCTGGCTGAAGGAGAACGAACCTGAGAACTACCGTCGCGCCGCCCACCTGGTCGACGCCGCCGACTGGCTCACCTACAAGCTCACCGGCGAGTGGACGATCAACATCCACTCCCACTCCCTGCGCAGCTACTACAACCGGGCCCACGGCGGCTGGCCGGTCGACTTCTTCGAGACCGTCGGATGCGGGGATCTGCTCGAGAAGGTGCCCGAGAAGGTCCTCAACGTCGGCGACCGGGTCGGCACGCTGGCGTCGATCCCCGCCCAGCTGCTGGGTCTGCGACCCGGCATCCCGGTCGCCCAGGGGCTGTGCGACGCCGGCGCCGGCCAGATCGGCCTGGGCGTCGTCGCCCCCGGCGACATGGCGCTGATCACCGGCTCCTCCCACGTCCTCTACGGCCAGATGACCGAGGAGATCCACGGCGAAGGATTCTGGGGCTCCTACACCGACGCCGTGGTGCCCGGGCAGTACACGGTGGAGGGCTCCGGCGTCTCCACCGGATCGGTGCTCAAGTGGTTCAAGGACAATTTCGCCGCCGACATCTCGGCGGCCGCGGAGAAGGTCGGGCTCAACCCCTACGACGTCCTCAACGGGCAGTCCGCAAACATCCCGATCGGCTCGGACGGGCTCATCGTCAACGAGTTCTTCCAGGGGAACCGCACCCCTTACACGGACTCGAAGGCCCGCGGCATCATGTGGGGCCTGTCGCTGGCCCACACCCCGGCCCACGTCTACCACGCCATCCAGGAGGCGATCGCCTTCGGCACAGCCAACAGCCTGCTCGCGATGACCGACGCCGGCTTCGGCCCCAAGAAGATGGTCGCCTGCGGCGGGGCGACCAAGAGCCGCGCCTGGATGCAGATGCACGCCGACGTCTCCGGAGTGCCGATCGCGCTCACCGAGGTGGGTGACGCCGTCGTGCTCGGCACCTGCATGGTCGCCGCCGTCGGGGCCGGCCTCTACAAGGATCTCGGCGAGGCCGCCGACAACATGGTCCACGAGATCGACGTCCTGGAGCCCGACGCCGGTCGCCACGAGGAGTACGGCTTCTACCTCGACCGGTACCGCCGCTCCTTCCCGCTCATGCAGTCCCTCATCCACGAGGTCGTCGACCACGAGGCGGCCAAGCACTGAGACTCCATATCACAGTGCAAGACATTCGGTGGTTTCGGGGCGACCCTCCCGGACGTGAGACGAGGTGGTGACACAGGGCCGCTACCCTGCCGCCATGGCAACTTTCGATCCGGCCGATCTGACCCAGGTGCGGGCCGCCGCGGAGGCGGGCAAGCTCGCCCTGGGCCCGGGCCCCGATCTGCCCGTCGTCCTGGAGACCGAACTCAGCGAGTTCGACCTGCACCCCGGCGCCCCGATCGTCCGGGTGCGGCTGCTCTCGACCACCCACGAGCCGGACGGCCTGCTCATCTACGTCCACGGCGGGGGATGGGTGATGTACTCCATCGATCACTACGACCGGCTGGCCCGCCACCTCGCCGCCGAGACGGGGTGGGCGGTCGCGATGATCGACTACCCGCTGGCCCCGGAGCATCAGTTCCCAGAACCCTTCGAGTGCACCCGCGAGGCGGTGGCCTGGCTGCTGGGAGACGAGGGCGAGGCCTGGCTGGTCAACGCGATCCCGCCGCCCACACGACGGGTGCTGGCCGGCGACTCGGCCGGCGGGAATATCGCCTCGGCATGCGCCCTGCACGGCCGGGAGTGGGACGTCGATCTGGACGCCCAGCTGCTCGTCTATCCGGTGCTCGATCACGACCTGGACCGGCCCAGCTACTTCCACGCCCTCTTCCCGGCCGACATCGAGCGCGACGAGATGCGGGTCTGCTGGGACCTCTACTGCCCTGACAAGGCCCTTCGGGACACGCCGGAGGCCTCGCCGCTGCGAGCGCCGAGCCTGGCGGGCCTGCCGCCGACGATGCTCGTCACCGCCGAGGGGGACGTCCTCAACAGCGAGATCGAGGCCTACGCCGACCGCCTGCGCGATGCCGGCGTCACGCTGACCACCGAGCACTTCGCCGGTATCGGTCACGGATGTCTGAATCTGTGGGGCCACTCGGCGGAGGTCGACCGGGTGATCGGAGAGATTGCGGCGTGGCTCAAGGAGGTGTGATCGCTGCTGTGTCGAGTTGATGCTGAATGACGGGCATCAACTCGACACAGCCTGCCGTCTGATCCCTCAGATCACGTTGACCAGGTCGCAGACGAAGACGAGGGTCTCCTTCGGGGCGATGACCCCGGGGATCCCCTGGGCGCCGTAGGCCTGGTCGAAGGGGATGACGAGCTTGCGGCGTCCACCCACCTTCATTCCCTGAACTCCCTTGTCCCAGCCGGGAATGACCTGGCCGACACCGAGCTGGAAGGTCAGCGGCTCACCGCGGTTGTAGGAGGCGTCGAACTCGCGCCCGTTGCTCAGGGCGACACCGACGTAGTGCACCTCGACGAGATTTCCGGCCGCCGCCTCGTCGCCGTCGCCGACGGTGAGGTCCTCGATCACCAGGTCGTCGGGGGCGGAATCGGGCAGGGTCACTTCAGGCTTCTGCATGGCGACAAGGGTACGGGGTCCGACGACGCCGGCACGACCGCGCACCGGCCTCAGCCGAGATTGCGGAAGACCGGCACACGGCTGGTCGAGGCCTCGGGGACATACCTGTACCCGCCCTCGTCGAAGCGCTGGATCGCCCGCGCCGAGCGCACGCGCCCGCGCACCAGCCATCCCGCCATGAGGCCGCGGGCCCGTTTGGCGCTGAAGGAGATCACCTTCCACCGCCCGCTGCGGTCGCGGTCCTCGAAACGGGGGGAGACCACCTTGGCGCCGAGCCCCGGGATGCTGCGGTTGCTCTCCTCGAAGAGGCGGGACAGCCCGTCGAGGTCCACCGCCGCCGAGTACTCGGCCGAGGCGAGGTCGACGATCACCTTCGGCCCGGGGGAATCGGCGAGGTCCTCGGCGACAGCCCTGGTCAGACGCGGTTTCCAGAAGGAGTACAGGTCGGGGCCGCGGTCATTGGCGACCCTCACCCCCATCTCCAGGCGGTAGGGCTGGATGAGATCCAGGGGGCGCAGGATCCCGTAGAGCCCCGACAGGATCCGCAGCGTCTTGCCGGCCTCCGTCCAGTCCCGGGCGTCGAAGGTGCGCGGCGCCATCGCCTGGTACACCGCACCGTTGAAGGTGAGCCCGGCCGGCCGTGCGTTGCGTGGGGTGAACGGCGTCGAGAAGTCGCGGTAGCGGTCGGCATTGAGCACCGCCAGCTCCTCGGAGATCCCCATCAGCCCTCGCAGCTCGGCGACCGTCTTCCCCCGCATCACCTCGATGAGCCGCTCCGACTGGTCCAGGTAGCGGGGGAGGGTGGACCTGCGGATGGTCAGGGGCGAGTCCAGATCAAGCGATTTGGCGGGGGAGACGAGGATCAGCACTCCCCGAACCTTAGCCAAGACCCACCGGCCGAACGGCTCCTCCGCCACGGGATCCTCCCGTGGCGGACGAGCCGTTGAGCAGTTACGGAGAAGTGGAGGAGCCGATCACTCCCCGGTGGAGGGGAGCCCCGGCCGGCTCGGGTCCGTGGAGCCGGAGGGGTTGTGCGAGGGCGTGGGCGTCGGGGCGGGGGTGGTGTCCCCGGCCTTGAGCACCTGGGCCTTCCCTCCCGTCGACAGCACCTTCACCGAGCCGTCGGCGGCGACCTGAACCTTCGCTGAGGTGGCGGCCGCCAGGTTGAGCCGCTGCCAGGATCCCTTGTCCGACTGGTCCAGAGGGTTGCCCGAGGTGGTCTCGGTGGCCGCCAGGACCTGCCGCCGCTGGGACGCGGTGAGGGCCGCCTCCCCGTCGATGCGCCCGCCCTCGATGTCCAGCGGGTAGTGGACGCCGAGGACGATCCGGTTGTTGCCGGCCTCAGAGGTCCTGGCGAGGATCTCGGGCGCCAGTTCGGGGAGCAGCGTCGCCAGGGTGATCCCGGCCTGGTACGCCGTCGTGGTGTGGCCGCTGGGGAAGGCGCCGCCGGTGCAGATGCCCTCCTGGCCGTACTCGGCGTCGAGCTTGACGTCGGCGGCGGCGAAGTCGTGACTGGCATCGACCGTGGCCGGAACCCGGGTGATCTTGAGCTTGCCGGTACGGGTGGCCCAGGAGGTGCCCTTGCGGTTGGCCGTGAGGGAGGAGGCGTTGACCTTGCTCGGATCGCAGGCCTTCTCGTCGCCCTTCACCGCGGTCGAGGAGGCCGACGGAGCCAGGAAGGGGCGCGGGTAGCTGAAGGTCTTCTTGGCCGCCCCGGTGTCGACATAGGCGCCGGAGGTGCCGTCGGTGCTGTTGATGAGGGCGTCGACCTTGGGCAGCTTGTTGGTGATCCTGCCCTGGGCGTAGATCTGGCCGAGCTTGGTGCCCAGGCCATCGGCGATCGAGATGGACTGGTCATAGCCGGAGCCGTCGTCACCCTTGTACTCGGCGTTCTGCAGCGCCCGGAACTGCTGCCTCTTGGTGGCGTTCTGGTTCATCCAGCTGGTGAGTCGGTCGTTCCACTGAAGGGTCTTGGCGTCGCGCACTGTGCCGTGCAGGTCGTTCTTGCCCGTCGACGTCCACAGCGCGTTGTAGCCGCCGAGGGCGGTGAGCAGGTCGGGCGGATTGTCGTCGCTGGGGTAGCCGGCGGCATGGGCGACGCCGGCCGACGACAGGATCGACGCCGCCGCGGCCAGGGCGGCGACGAATGCGGTGGTGGCGGTGCGCAGACGCCGTGGCCTGCGGGTGGTGTCAGTGTGGTGATGCTCTGGGTGTTCAGGTTCTGCGAGGTCGGATTCTCTGCGGTCGGCGGAATCGGTCTTCCTCGGGTCCCTCCAAGGATTCTGGGGTCCCTGTCTGGGACCCATCCCGCTGGACGCTAGTGACTGTGAACGCACCTTCGGTGACCTGCAGGTGACCTGAGGGTGACAAGGTGCGACACCTTGCCGGTGAGGCGTGTTGCCTCAATGGAGGGATGGGCCTTGGACCGATCCCGGGTGTTCGGGCACAGCTGCCACCAGATACCTCTACCGTCGTGTCATGCCCCGTCTCATCGCCAAGCCGTTGCGGCTGCTCCTCGCCATGTTGCTCGTCGCCACGGCCCTGGGAGCGGCGCCGACGTCGACGGCGGTGGCCTGCGCCTGCGGCGGCATCGCCACCGATCCGGGTTCGAATGCGAAGGTCTATGACGAGGCGGCCGTCATCTGGACCGACGGGCGAAGCGAGCGCATCGACATGACCCTGTCCATGACCGGGGACCCGTCGTCGGCCGCCTGGCTGATGCCCGCTCCCGCCGGCGCGAAGCTGTCGTTGGGCGCCAGCGGGGTGATGTCCCGGCTCGACGCCGCAGCGGCGCCGAAGATCGTCACGAAGAAGAAGTACCGCCTGAGCGTGGGTTTCGGCGAGTCCGGAAACCGGGGGGTCAGCCAGGCTCCGGGCGGTGCCCACGTGGAGTCCCACGTCCGGATCGGGCCCTTCGACGTCACCACCCTCTCGGGGACCAGCGCCACCGCTGTCAACGACTGGCTGGTCGCCAACGGTTTCGGGGCGCGCAACGAGCTGCTGCCGATGTTCCAGAGCTATCTGGACCAGCACTGGCGGATCAACGCCGTCAAGCTCGTACCCGAGCAGGCCAGTACCCTCGGCCGGACCCTTCCGCCGCTGCGCATGGCCTTCCCGACCCGAAAAGTGGTCTACCCGATGAAACTGTCGGGGGCCGCCACCGTGGCGCAGCAGGTGCGCATCCACCTGCTGGCGGCCCGGCGGATGGAGATCGGCACCCAGGCCGCTCCGAGCAAGCCCCTGCGACTCGACTTCTCAGGCGCGATCCCGGCGTCGACCGCCGGTCTGGATCACGGTCTGGTGCCGGGACACGGAGACCAGGTGTGGCTGACGTCCTGGTCGGGGGCGCTGCCGCCGCGCACCATCACCGACGACTACGACTTCAAGGCCTCCGCCACCTCCTCCGGGTACCGGCGTCAGATCACCCGCACCGAGTACGTCGACGTCCCCGTTCTCGGCATCATGCTCGCCCTGATACCGGTCGGGCTGCTTATCGCCCTGGGCCTGGCGCTGCTCTACTCCCGGCAGAAGAAGAGGCTCTGAGCCCAGTACCCGGAACTACACGGGCATTTCAGCGAGACGTGGGGGGTCCGGGACAAGAATCTGTCCCGGACCCCCCATGTCTCGCTGATTAGCACGGTCTCGCTGATTAGCACGGATCAGCAGAGGTACCGGTCAAGGACCGGTCCTGCTACCGGCCCGATCAGCCCAGGTGGTCGGCCTCGGTGATCTCATCGGCGGCCTGCGAGAACAGCTCGGCGAAGATGCAGGCCGAGTCGTGGCCCCCGGCTCCGTCGTCACGGCGGATCAGCTCCGGATCGGTCGTGGAGCACTCGGGCTGGGCCCGCCAGCACCGGGTGTGGAACCGGCACCCCGACGGCGGATTGGCCGGCGAGGGCACGTCTCCGTGCAGGACGATGAGCTCGCGCTTGTCGCGGGCCGACGGGTCGGGCACCGGTACCGCCGACATGAGCGCCTGGGTGTAGGGGTGGGTGGACCTGTCGTAGATCTGATCCTCGTCGCCCATCTCCATGAACTTGCCCAGGTACATCACGCCCACCCGGTCGGAAATGTGGCGCACCACCGAGAGGTCGTGGGCGATGAACACGTAGGCCAGGTCCAGCTCCTGCTGGAGCTTGACCAGCAGGTTCACGACCTGCGCCTGCACCGACACGTCGAGGGCCGAGACCGGCTCGTCGCACACCAGCACCTTCGGGTTCAGCGCGATGCCCCGGGCGATGCCGATGCGCTGGCGCTGGCCGCCGGAGAACTCGTGCGGGTAGCGGTTGATGTGCTCGGGGTTGAGGCCCACCAGATCCAGCAGCTCCTTGACCCGCTCCCGGCGCTTGCCGGCCGGCACGACGTCAGGATGGATCTTGAACGGCTCGGCGATGATGTCGCCGACCGTCTTGCGGGGATCCAGTGAGGTGTAGGGGTCCTGGAAGACGATCTGGATGTCGCGGCGCAGTTTGCGCAGCGCCGACCCCTTGAGGTCGGTGACCTCCTGGCCCTGGAACCTGATCGACCCGGAGGTCGGAGGCTCCAGGCTCACCAGCAGGCGCCCCAGCGTCGACTTGCCGCAGCCCGACTCGCCGACGATGCCCAGCGTCTCGCCGGGGAAGAGGTCGAAGGAGACCCCGTCCACGGCCTTGACATGGCCCACCGTGTGCCGGATCACCCCGCTGGTAAGCGGGTAGTACTTCGTGACGTCGCGCACCGACAGGATCGGTTCGATCCCCTCGTGACGGGAGGCCCTGGTGGGGCCCTCCTCGACGGCGGTTCCGTTCAGGCCCGACGCGGCCGGCATCTGATCAGACTCGCTCACGGTTGAGCACCTCCTGGGCGTGGTAGCAGGCGGCGTAGCGGCCGTCCTCCACCTCGATGAACGGGGGAGCGCCGTTGACGCGGCACTCCTCGGTGGCGAACCGGCAGCGCGGGTTGAAGGAGCACCCGGCGGGCAGGTCCGTCAGGGAGGGCGGCAGCCCGCCGATGGCGTAGAGCTGCTCCCCCTTCTGGTCGAGCCGGGGGATCGAGTCGATGAGGCCCACGGTGTAGGGGTGCGCCGGATTGGCGTAGAGCCGGTGGACGTCGCAGTGCTCCACGAAACGGCCGCAGTACATCACCGCGATGTCGTCGGCGACGTCGGCCACCACCCCGAGGTCGTGGGTGATGAGGATCAGCCCCATCCCCGACTCCTCCTGGAGCTCCTTGAGAAGGGTCATGATCTGCGCCTGGACGGTGACGTCCAGGGCCGTCGTCGGCTCGTCGGCGATGAGCACCCACGGGTTGAGGGCGATGGCCATGGCGATCATGATGCGCTGGCGCATGCCGCCGGAGAACTGGTGCGGGTAGTTGCCCGCCCGTTCCTTGGCGGCGGGGATGCGCACCCGCTCCATGAGCTTGACGGCCTCGGCCTGGGCGTCCGAGCGGTTCATCCCGCGGTGCTGGCGGAACATCTCGGCGATCTGCCAGCCGACCGGGAAGACCGGGTTGAGCGAGCTCAGGGCGTCCTGGAAGATCATCGCGATGTGATCCCCGCGAACCTTGCGCATATCCCTTTCTGGCATTTTGAGCAGGTCGATCCCGCAGTACTTCACCTCGCCCCCGGTGACGTAGGCCGGCGGGGTGTCCAGGATGCCCATGATCGCCTGGGCGGTCACCGACTTGCCGGATCCGGACTCGCCGAGGATGGCCAGCGTCTCGCGCTCCGAGAGGGAGAAGTTGACGCCGTTGATGGCCTTGGCGACGCCGTCGCGGGTGCGGAACTCGACGTGGAGGTCGCTGACCTCCAGCAGCTTGCCGTCGATCGGCTTGAGGTCGAGACGTCTTGTCTTTTGTGACATTCGCGCAGTCCTTCCGATCAGTGGCGCTTGGGGTCGAAGGCGCTCTGTGCCGCCTCACCCAGGAAGATGAAGGCCAGCACCGCCAGCGACAGGAACAGGGACGGGAAGAGCAGCATGAATGGTGCCGACATCACGTAACCCAGGCCGGAGGCGTCCGAGATGGACACGCCCCACGAGATGGCCGGTTCCTGCAGCCCGATGCCCAGATAGCTCAGCGTCGCCTCGATGGCGATGTAGGTGCCCAGGTTGATGGTGGCGACCACCAGCACCGGGGCCATCGCATTCGGCAGCACGTGGTTGAGGATGATCCGCCCCGGCTTGGCACCCAGGGCGCGGGCGGCCTGGATGTAGTCGTGGGGGACCACCTGGAGCACTGAGGAGCGCATCAGCCGGGCGATCGACGGCCAGCCCAGCACCGCCAGGGCGCCCACCACCTTGAGCACGATCACGATGTAGGGGGTGTTCGTGTCATTGGGGAAGGTGTACAGGATGATGATGCCGCCGAGCAGCAGCGGAATGGCGTAGAAGACGTCGCCGATCCGGCTGAGCAGGGCGTCGAGCCAGCCGCCGCGGAAACCGGCGATGAGGCCGATGATCGATCCGACGACGGTGGTGGCGGTGGTGGCCAGCAGGCCGACCAGGATGGAGGAGCGCGCGCCGTAGATGGTGCGGGCGTAGACGTCGCAGCCCTGGATGTCGGTGCCGAACCAGTGCACATTCGAGGGGATGTGCCGGGCCGAGGCCAGGTCGCAGCTGCTGGGATCCTTGCTCGTGAACAGCCCCGGGGCGACGGCCATCGCGATGAAGATGAGGATCAGCACCCCGGAGATCCAGAACAGCGGGTTGCGGCGCAGGTCGAACCAGGCGTCGCTCCACAGGGACCGCGGCTTCGTGCCGGTCACCGGGCCGCCGGTGGTGGCGTCGACGCCGGTGAGATCCTCGGCGACCGCCGCTCCGGACAGTTCTCCTCCGGAGGCGCCGACGACGCCGGGCTCCGGTTGATTCTTCGTGGTGTCAGTCATGGCTGATCCTCGGGTCGAGCACCCCGTACAGCAGGTCGACGAGGAGGTTGGCGAGCAGATACACCAGCACCAGGCAGGTCACCGCACCGACCACCGAGACGCCGTCGCGCTGGTTGATGGAGCGGAAGATGAAGTTGCCGATGCCGTTGATGTTGAAGATGCGCTCGGTGATGATCGCCCCGCCCATCAGGGATCCGAAGTCGTAGCCGATGTAGGTGATCACCGGGATGAGGGAGTTGCGCAGCGTGTGCACGGTCACCGTCCGGAACCCGGACAAGCCCTTGGCCTTGGCGGTGCGGACGTAGTCGGCGCGCTGGTTCTCGATGAGGTTCGAGCGGGTGAGCCGGGCCACATAGGCCACCGACAGGGACCCGAGCACGAACCCTGGTAAGAGTAACTGCCCCCACGAGCCGTCTCCGGATGTGACCGGGAACCAGTGCAGCTTGAGGCCGAAGGTCAGCTGCGCCAGGGAGCCGATGACGAAGGTCGGGATAGAGATGATCACCAGCGAGGAGACGAGGATGAGGTAGTCGAGGAAACGGCCGTGGGTGACGCCGGCGATGACTCCGGCGATGATGCCGACGATGATCTCGACGAGCAGGGCGATGACGGCCAGCTTGACGGTGGTCGGGTAGCGCGCCGCGAGTTCGCTGACGACGGTGTTGTCGTAGAAGTTGGTGCCCAGATCGCCGCGCAGCAGCTTGCCCAGGTAGAGGGCGTACTGCACGAGAAGCGGATCGTCGAGGTGGTACTCGGCGCGGAAGGCCGCGACGTAGGCCGGGGGGCAGGGCCGCTCACCGCAGCGGCCGGCGGTGGGGTCGCCCGGCAGGGCGAAGACGAGGCAGAAGAGGATGAAGGTCGCACCGAGGACGACCGGGATCATCTGCAACAGGCGTCTGATGATGTATTTCAGCAATGGAGGCTCCTCACAACCACAGACGGTCCGCCGGACGTGAGTCCGGCGGACCGTCCATTGGTCACGCCAGGCGGCGCTGTCGTGAAATCACTTGACGCTGATCGCGCTCAGGTCGATCGTGCCGAATGGGGTGAGCTTGACGTTCGTCACCTTGTCGGACCACCCGAACGGGGTGGAGGAGGTCCACAGCGGGATGACGGGCATGTCGGTGGCGAGGACCTTCTCGGCCTCCTGGTACAGCTTGTTGGCCTCCTCGTCGGAGGTGGCCGCGGCGGCCGCCTTCAGCTTGGCGTCGAACTGCTTGTTCGAGTAGTCGCCGTCATTGGAGGAGGCGCCGGTGGCGTAGAGCGGGGTGAGGAAGTTCTCGATGGACGGGTAGTCCATCTGCCAGCCGGTGCGGAAGAAGCCGGACAGCTCGCGCTTGGTCACCTGATCGCGCAGGGTCTTGAAGTCCGGGGTCACCTTGAGCTGGCAGTTGAGGCCGAGGTCCTTCTTCCAGCCGTTGCACACGGCCTGCGACCAGCCCTTGTGGTCGCCGTCACCGTTCACCGCGATGGTGAGGGTGCCCTTGTAGCCGCCGGCCTTGTCGTAGAGGGCCTTGGCCTTGGTCTTGTCGTACTTGCACCACTCGCCGCACTGGTCCTTCTTGTAGCCGTCGACGACGGGGGAGACCCAGCCGTCGGAGGGGGCGCGGGAACCGGCGAAGATCTGCTTGGTGATCGTGGCCCGGTCGATGTCCATGGCGAGGGCCTTGCGCAGGTCGACGTTCTTGAGCTGTGCGTCCTTGGTGCCGGGTGTGATCGTCTGGGTGATACCGGACTGGCGGATTCCCCAGCGGTTGGGTAGCGACTGCTTCCACTGGTCGTTGGTGAGCTGATCGGTGGGGATCAGGTCGGTGACGTCCAGGTTGTTGGCGACGGTGTCGTTGAAGGCCGGCGCGGCGTCGTTGTAGATCTTGTAGGTGACCTTGTCGACGTGGGCCTTGTTCTTGCCCGAGTAGTTCTTGTTCTTCTCGAAGGTGATCGCGGTGGCAGTGTTCGAGGTGATGGTGAAGGGGCCGGCTCCGATCGGCATCTTCTTCCACTTGGCATTCGTCGGATCCTTGAGGAAGGCGTCCGGCAGCGGTGCGAAGGCCGTGTAGCCCAGGCGCACCTTGAGGTTCGAGACCTTCTCCGATGTCTTGATGGTGAAGGTGGTGTCGTCGACCACCTTGAGGCCGCTCATCTTGTCGGTCTTGGGCTTGGTCTTGCAGGCCTCATCGGCGCACTGCAGGTCGGTGTAACCGGCGATGGGCTCGAAGAAGTAGGAGTTCTGCTGGGCGTTGGGGCCGTAGGCGTCCCAGTTCCAGGCGTCGACGAAGTTGCTGGCCTTGACGACGGTGCCGTCGGAGAACTTGTAGTCAGGGTTGAGCTTGACGGTGAAGTTCTGGTTGTCGGAGGTCTCGATGGACTTGGCGATGTCCATCTCGGGGGCCGCGGTGTCGGAGTTGTAGTGCACCAGCTTGGCGGTGACGGCGTCGAGGACGTTGCCGCCGCAGGTCTCATTGGTGTTGGCCGGGATGAGAGGGTTCTGCGGGGTGCAACCGCGCACGGTGATGGAGCCGCCATCCTTGGCGGGCTCGGACTTCGTGCTGGAGTTGCCGGAGCTGCCGCTGGAGGGGTTGTCTGCCGCGACGTCCTGACCACAGGCCGACAGCAGCAACACCCCCGACAGGGACAGCGCCACGAGTGGCGTGATTCGACGCATCAATGTCTCCTCAGAGATGTGGGACCGCGCCGGGGACGATTCCGCGAACAATCTCGTCGGCACGATCTCGGTCTGGACGGAGCCCATGTGGCACCGCCGACCGCCCGCGTCCAGGGCATCCGGACTGCGGGCAGTTGGCAGGAGTCTGCACCGTGGACGCCGGGATGTGTAGCGTGTTTGCGTCGATGAAACAGCATCGTTAGCAATTCGCAACCAAACGGCGGCCGACGGACGATTACGCGCGTGAGACGTCACGAAAACCCGGCTCCCGGGGTGCGCCAGCCCGGGGGCGTCGGTCAGCCTTCGATCAGGCGGTGTGGCTGCGGTGGGAGAGCTGCTTGTCGTGGAGGATGTCGATGGCCACGGCGGCGCCGATCATCGCACCCCGGTAGGCCGGGGGGAGGGCCGGATCCAGGCTGAGCACGTAGCGTCCGCGACCCATCAGGTTGTAGGGGGACGCCCTGCATCTGGCCTGCGATCCGGGCCGCGACCCGTTCGCCCATCGTGACGGTGAAGTCCTGCCCGGCGAGGGGCCCTTCGCACTCGAAGATCGCGCCGTCGCCCATCTGGACGGTGATCTTCGTGGTGAACAGTCCGTTGTGGGAGGTGAGGACGGCCAGCTCGGTGCCGGCCGCGTCGGTGACGACGCGGCCGTCGGTGATCTGCAGGACCGGCCGGCCGTTCTCGGTGATCGTCATGTCCCGGCTGCCGCGGAAGAGCCGGGAGACGGCGGAGTCCTCAAGGCGGATCGTCGCGGCGGGGGACCCGTCGACGTTGAGGATGGTGCAGTCTCCGCCGGTGAGATTTCTGACCTGGTCGAGGACGAGGACATTCTGTTCGAACAGTGACATGGGTTCCATGCTCGCCCTCGCAGGGTCAGGTACCTGCATGTGGCTTCGGCAGACGGCGGGCTCGAGGGCCGCGTCGGTGGGCCGGGGCGCGGGTCAGGATCCGCTGGAGGCCGCGTCCTCCTTGGCGCGGATGAGATCGATGGCGATGACGGTGCCGATGATCGCCCCGCGGTATGACGGCGGGAGGCTCGGATCCATCGAGAGTGCGTATCGGTCACGGCCCATGAGCGCGTCGGCGACACCCGGCATGCGTCGTTCGATCCTGGCGGCGACCGCATCGCCGCGGCTGATGGTGAAGCTCCGGCCGAACAGGGAGCCGGTGCACAGCAGGGAGGTGCCGTCGGCCAGGTCGGCCTGGATCTTCCTGGTGGCGAAGGTGAACAGCTTGGTGAGGGTCGCGAGGGTCGCCCCGGAGCCGTCGGCCACGGTGTAGGTGTCCCGGGAGAGGATGTTCACCTCATCGGTGATGCGCAGTACTGGTCGGCCGTCCTCCAGGACCGTCAGTTCGCGGTTGCCACGGAACATCCGCGACAGGGCGGATCCCTCGGTGTGGATCGTGGCCACCGGGGACCCGTCGGCGTCGAGGATGTCGAAGTCGTTGGTGAGGAAGGACCTCACCTGCTGGAGGACGAGGACGTTCTGGTCGACGAGAGACATGCCTCCATCGTGGCCGATGCCGGGTCCGCGTGCCGGACCTGCGCGAAGCGGACCGTCTACCGCTCGGGGAGGACCGGTCACGGCTGGTAGGCGGTGCGGCGATCCTTGTGGAAGAGCATCTGCAGGATGATCGCCGCCCCGAGGAGGGCCGCGCGGTGGAGCTGCGGCAGGCCGGGCGCGAGGTTGAGGGCCAGACGCGTCGTCCCGGCGTCCTCGCTGGGCCAGGTGGCCTTGGCCGCCGGCACGTCGTCCCGGAAGAACTGCGTCGTGGGCTCCAGGCCCGCCCCCGGCGAGGATTTCATGCGGGTCCCGTCCTCGATATCCAGGAGGATCGCCCCCGTTCCGGATGTCACCGTGGCCTTCGCGAACTGGTGCCCGGAGGCGTCCTCGATGACGAACTTGTCGCGGCCGAGGCGGTGCGGATCCGTGACGGTCAGGACGGTCTGTCCGTCCTCGATGATCCGCCAGGCCTTGGGCCCCCGGTTGGTGAGGCTCCTGCGGCTCGCGGGCCCGGCGGTCGCGACCGGCCGGCCGGACGGCGTCGAGATGGTGAGCGGATCCTTGCCGTAGTGGTCGAAGAGGTCGATCTCGAGGGCGTCGTGGTCTAAGAGGCTCATGGTGTCACGCTTTCCTTCTGGGTGCGCGTCCGGCGCCAGTGCTGGACGACGAGATAACCGGCCGTGAGCCCGAAGGTGAGCAGCAGGATCCCGCAGATCCCGCTGGACAGGTGGTCGGGCCATGGCATCGCCACGGGCAGGGGGAGCATCCCCATGACGAAGGGCTCCAGAATCGCTCCGGCCGGGATGAGGAGCCGAGCGATGAGCCCCGGCACGTTGCGGCGTCGCGCCAATGATCCGACCAGTCCCAGCGGGGCGCCGAGGACGACCGCCCCGATGAACCAGCTCTTGTTGCTCCACCAGATCGAGGAGTGCATCTGGCCGGTCGCGATGCCGAGGGTGTAGTGCACCACCAGGGCCAGTTCACAGGTCAGGACCGCTGCGACGGCTGCCCGGAGGGGCCGGCGGAGGCACCATCCCGCGGCGATTGCCAGCCCCGCCCAGGCGGTGCCGGAGTTGAAGATCTTGCTGATCGTCAGCCGGATCGCCAGGACGGCGTTCGACCGGCCGGCGAGCTGGGCGGCGGTCGTGAGATTGCTCAACAGCGAGCAGATCGCGAGCAGCAGGCCGAGGCTCAGGGCCCTGACCCATCCGCTGGCCCATCCGGAGGCGAGGAGCGACCTGGCTGTCAGTGTCCTGGTGCGCTCCATGGCGATGAATCTAGCGGACCTCGGGGGAAGGGCGACGGGACCACCGCAGTTTCTTGCGTCAGGTACTTGACAATCGACTGAAGGGGGCGCACGCTGGATATCAGTCAGGTACCTGACACAACGAGAGATCGGAACACATCCTGGAAGGAACGAGACGATGAGCGAGAACATCGAGAACGAGAACTTTGAGAGCGAGATCGCCGGCGACCAGGGCGTTGACGGCGTGGAGAGCCCTGAGGACAGCACGACCGGCGCGAGCGACGTCCGCCGGCTGGCAGCCGAGCGACTGGCCTACCTGGCCGTCCTGCAGTTCCAGCACCGCCGTCGCGGCGGGCGGGGGGAGCCGTGGCGCGATCCGCGGCACGGGCAGGGTCGGGTGCTGGCCCTGCTCAAGCTCAAGCCCGAGATGGCCCAGCGCGAGCTGACCTACCTCATGGGGATGTCGCGTCAGTCCATCGCCGAGCTGCTCGCCAAGCTGGAGAAGCAGGGGCTCGTCGAGCGCGAGCCCTCGCCAGAGAACCGGCGTGCCGTCATTGTGAGACTCACCGACAAGGGTCGGGCGGCATCCCAGGGAGACGGCCCCGAGGCGCCCGGCATCGCAGGTGTCCTGGAGGTCCTCAGCGATGACGAGGTGGCCGATCTGGCCGACTATCTGGGGCGGATCATCGAGCGACTGGAAGAGGAGTCCGGCGAGGACCGGGAGCACCGCCGCGAGATGATCGAGAGGTTCTGGCGCGAGCGGGGCGAGGAGCCCCGGTGGCGCGGCGGGCCTGGATTCGGACCGGGGTTCGGCCCGGGACCTGGTTTCGGACCGGGGTTCGGCGAGCCCGGGGAGGGACCTCACGGTCCCGGTCACCACGGTCCTGGCTCTGAAGGCCACCACGGCCCGCACGGTCCTGGCCATCATGGGCCTCACGGGCCGGGACACCACGGCCCTCACGGGCCCGAGGGACCTCACGGTCCGTGCGGTCCGCACGACGGCCCGGTCCCGCCGGTGCCGCCGGCACCGCCCGCTGAACCGCAGGTCTGAGACTCAAGCCGTCAGGTTGTGTAGGAAGTCGGCGAGCAGACGGACCAATTCCCGACACAACCGACGGTGGTCGGTTCCCAGAACGTGGAGACCGACCCCGGGCGACCCCGGGCGGGAGCTCGAAGGCAGGCAGAACTGGCGACGTCAGTGAAATTCCACTGACGTCGCCAGTTCTGCCTGCCGCCGAGGATGGACGGCGATCGGCGGGCATCCGAAGCGACCGTAGGCTGTCCGCCATGAATCCACCCACCGATCTGTTCGCCGCCGCTGAGGAGGGCGTCGTCGTCCTCGATGGCGGGCTCGGAACCCTTCTGGAGGCTCGGGGCAATGACATCACCGGGCAGCTCTGGTCGGCGCAGATCCTGCGCGACCGCCCCGAGGAGGTGCTCGCCGCCCACCGCGACTTCTTCGCGGCCGGGGCCCGGGTGGCGACGACGGCCTCGTACCAGGTGACTCGACAGGGGCTCGCGGCGATCGGCGGCAGGCCCGAGGAGGCCGATGAGCTCCTGAGACGCAGCGTCGAGGTGGCCCGGCGGGCCGTTGACGAGGCTGCTGCCAGAGCCGGCGGGGATGGCGTCGACCGCTGGGTCGCCGCCTCGATCGGACCTTATGGGGCCGGCCCGGGACGGGGCACCGAGTACGACGGCGACTACGGGCTGACCGTCTCTGAACTGGCCGCCTGGCACCGGCCCCGGATCGAGGTGCTGGCGTCCACCGACGCCGACGTGCTGCTCGCCGAGACCATCCCCAGCATTCTGGAGGTCGAGGCGCTGGCCCAGGAGCTGTCGGACGCCGCGCTCCCGGCGATGCTCAGCGTCACCGTCGCCGACGGGAGGATGCGCGACGGCACTGAGCTGTCGGAGGTCACGCGGGTTCTGGCCGGGGTGCGCAACATCCGCGCCGTCGGCGTCAACTGCTGCGGTGCCGAGGACGTCCTGGCCGCGGTGCTGATCCTGGCCGAGGGCACCGACCGGCCGCTGATCGCCTATCCGAACAGCGGGGAGCGGTGGAATCACGTCGCCCGCACCTGGGAGCCACGCGAGAAGGGCGAACTCACGCCCCTCGGCGCCGTGCCCGACCTGCTCGGAGCCGGTGTGCGGTTCCTCGGTGGCTGCTGCCGGGTCACCCCGCGCGAGATCGAGGCGATGACGGGACTGATCGGGAAGCAGGAGAGCCATGGCTGAAATGGCTGAACAGGTTGTCGAGCCGCAGGACGTGGCCGCGCCACAGAACTCCTCGTTGCAGCGGTCCATGAGATCGCGCCACCTGGTGATGATCGCCCTGGGTGGGGTGATCGGCTCGGGGCTGTTCGTCTCCTCGGGCTACACCATCTCCCAGGCCGGGCCGCTGGGCGCCGTTCTGGCCTACGGCATCGGGGCCGTCGTCGCCTACCTGGTGATGGCCTGCCTGGGCGAACTGGCCGTCGTCTACCCCGTCTCGGGCGGATTCCACGTCTACGCCACCCGCAACCTGGGCGCGGCGTGGGGATTCACCACCGCCTGGCTGTACTGGATGTGCTGGGCCGTGGCCCTGGGCAGCGAGCTGACGGCGTCGGGGATCCTCATGAAGCGCTGGTTCCCCGGGGTGCCCGTGTGGGTGTGGTGCCTGGTCTTCGGCGCGGCGCTGTTCACGATCAACGCGATCTCCTCGCGGGTCTTCGGGGAGACCGAGTTCTGGCTGTCGCTGATCAAGGTGGTCGCCGTGCTGGCGGTCATCGTCGTGGGCGCCGCCACCATCATCGGGGTCAACCCGGCCGCCGGCGTCCGGGCCGCCGGGCTGGGCAATTTCGTCACCGACCAGGGACTCTTCCCGAAGGGTCTCACCGGTGTGCTCATCACCGTGCTGGCGGTGTTCTACGCCTTCAGCGGTACCGAGCTGATCGGGGTGGCGGCGGGCGAGGCCGAGGATCCGCAGCGCACCATTCCACGGGCGATCCGCACCGCCGTCATCAGGCTGACGGTCTTCTTCATCGGGGCCATCGCGGTGATCGCCGCCATCGTGCCCTTCAAGAGCGCCGGCCTGGACGAGAGCCCCTTCGTCACGGTCTTTGACCGGGCGGGGCTGCCCGCGGCCGCCGACATCATAAACTTCGTCGTCATCTCCGCATTGCTCTCGGCGGGCAACTCCGGGCTCTTCTCCTGCGCCCGGATGCTGCACTCCCTGGCGGCCGAGGGGCAGGGGCCGAGGATCTTCGCCCGTACCACCCGCAGGGGTATTCCGCTGGTGGCGCTCAGCGTCTCCATGATCGGCGGGGTGGCCTCTCTGCTGTCCAGCGTGGTCGCGCCGGGGAGTCTCTTCCTGGCGATGGTGTCGATCGCCGGGTTCGCTGTCGTGGCGGTCTGGATCTCGATCGTCGCCTCCCTGCTGTCCTTCCGGCGTCGGCTGGTGCGAGGGCGGGGGAGACGCCGGGGCGCTGTCCTATCACGCCCCGGCCTTCCCGGTGGTGCCGGTGCTCGCGATCGTGCTGCTTGTCGCCTCCCTCGTCGGGGTGGCCCTCGACCCGGAGCAGCAGGCCTCGCTGTGGTTCGGCATCCCGTTCACGCTCGCCTGCCTCGCCTATTACAGGATCAGGCACGGGGCCGGGGTGTTCCGCCCGCACAACGACCCCGTCCAGGATGCGGCACAGGGGGTGGGGGCCGCCCCGGAACGGGTCGACACCGGGAATGTATAACTCCAGTTATATTAACTGGAGTTATATATTCCGGCGTCCCAGTCGGGGCGTCACGCCGAGGTGCCGCTGTGCCTCAGCCCACGGGCCCCGAGCGTGGGGGGTCACTCATCCTCGATGTCTGGTTCGTCGCCCTCGGTGGCGTCCTTGTTCTTGTCCCTCCTGGCGAACGATCCGAATGCGGCTTTGAGCGCGGACCCCGCTTCCTCGGCCTTGGCCCTTGCGCGAGGCTTGTCCGGGATGCCGTCCCCGTCGATGTCGACTGCTCGGAAAGCGTCGAAGAATCCTCCTCCGGGCTTTTCCGGCGCGGCAGGTACGGGCGATCCGATCGGCGTCAGCCCTTTCTTCACCAGGCAGTCCAACGCCCGATCCACGGCTTCCAGCTTGCGCTTCAGTTCCTTCAACCCTGGCGCCGAGGGATCCGAGCAGGCTGCGAGACGGGTGTGCTCCCGCTGGAGCTCAATCCGCGTTCCGGTGAGGCTCATCCACGTCGAAGGATCCTGATCGAGCCCTTGGCGATCGCGCAGGAGGGCCGCGGCCAGCTGAGAGGAGACGACGGCCTCGACCGTCTCGGCAGCGGTTGACGGACTCGTGAGTCCGATGGCGATGCCGCCAAGATCGGAAGAGCACACGTCTGAACTCCAGTCACCAGATCATCTCGTATGC
>OMJG01000456.1_pt1 | contig 30763 bp, 28 predicted proteins | sample 1646431 | NCBI WGS metagenome assembly OMJG01 (sample SAMN03771674, study PRJEB25209) | food metagenome | isolation source: Cotija cheese | place: Mexico:Jalisco,Michoacan | collected 2011-12-12
CTAAAGTAACTTTGCACAAAGTTTTAACTGCAACGAAAAGTATGAATAATTCAGGATTATAGTTAAGATATTAAAATTTGCAATGTAAATTTTACTGATTTGTCTAAAAATATAATTAAAAGATAAATTTAAAAATCATGCATCATACTAGCATAGTAGTACCATCTTAATTACGACCTGTGAAAATTGTGGAATAATATGGAAATAAGGTCTTACTAAAGGAATAAAATTGTGTCCAGAGTGAAGATAATAAATCTTAAAATGTTTTAAAAGGTTTCTGATTCGACGTTTTATGGAGGAAATTATGATATTAAAAAATTGGTTTTTCTGGTTGGCTGCTTTTATAATTTGGAATATTTTGATCGTGACGATAAAAAAGATATTAGGGCAAGACTGGCCGGCTAGTCTAAAAATTTTGGACCTTGATCTACCACTTTTACTTGGGGGCGTCCATGTTATGTCTCAGGACTTGATGGGACTGTCGATTTTGCCATTTTTGATTTTTGCTATGGCACTCTTTGGGATTGCCATGACATTGACGTATGCTTTTTTAGAAGGCGACATTATTTATCGTGCTTTTTTTGTAAGGTATATTAGGACTGCTGATATTGTAGCAACTTTAGCGTTTATTGTCTTTCTTATACTGGAAATTTGTCAATATATTGTTTAGGTAAATCATAATGCAATATGTTTATTGTGTGAAAACGGCTGCCATTTAAATATGGCGGCTATTTTTTTATGCTCTTTTCGCACCATATGGGAACGTTAGTTTGAATATGCAAATTCCTAGTCTATCAACGTTTTTTTAGTGGGTTTTTCGTGTCATTTAGTGGTTAAAAGTGGGGATATGTGGTAACATTTAAATTAACAAGTTAATTAGGGGGGTGACGCCAATGTTCATGGGAGAATACAGACATTCGATAGACACTAAAGGACGTTTGATCATTCCTGCTAAGTTCAGAGATGGATTAGCGGGTAAATGTGTTTTAACTCGTGGTCTGGACGGCTGTTTATTTGGCTATCCCATGGAAGAATGGCAGATCCTCGAAGAAAAGCTAAAGCAGCTTCCTTTAACTAAAAGAGATGCACGTGCTTTTGTACGTTTCTTTTATTCCGCTGCTACGGAAAGCGAGTTCGATAAGCAGGGTAGGGTCAATATTCCCCAATCTTTACGAACTCATGCTGGTGTGGATAAAAAATGTGTGATCGTTGGTGTGTCGAATCGTTTTGAAATTTGGTCAGAAGATCGTTGGCAAGAATTTTCAGATTCGGCAGAAGAAAATTTTGATGATATTGCAGAAAATATGATCGATTTTGGTTTGTAACCTATTTTAGTGGTCAAAAATTATTAACCACGTGATATTGCGAGGAGTTATTATGGCAGAGTTTAAACATGAAACAGTCCTTTTAAATGAGGCAATTGAAAATTTAGATGTTAAACGGGACGGCTATTATGTTGACTGTACCTTGGGTGGTGGTGGCCATTCTCATCGTTTGTTATCCGAACTTGGTCCAAACGGAAAACTTTTTTCCTTTGATCAAGACGAAACGGCAATTGAATATAATCAGAAAAACTTAGCCACTTATATTCACAGCGGTCAGCTGGTTTTAATTCAAAAAAATTTTCGTGAGTTAAATCAGTCGTTAAAACAGCAGGATATCACCGGTGTTAATGGTCTAGTATATGACCTAGGTGTTTCTTCACCGCAATTTGATGTTGCGTCCCGAGGGTTTAGTTATCGGAAAGATGCTCCTCTAGATATGCGTATGAATCAAGGCCAGCCATTGACCGCTGCTAAGATCATCAACGAGTGGTCTTATCAAGAGTTAGTCAGGATCTTTTTTCGGTATGGCGAGGAAAAATATGCAAAGTCGATTGCTCGTCGTATTGAAGCTGATCGTAATGAACAACGAATAGAAACAACCGGTCAATTAGTGGAGCTGATCAAGCAAGGTATTCCAGCTAAGGCACGCAGACATGGCGGTCACCCTGCTAAAAAGGTCTTTCAAGCGTTACGAATTGCCGTAAACGATGAACTTGGTGCATTGGAGGAATCTTTGGAACAGGCGTTAGATCTGCTGCTTCCTGGCGGAAGAATAAGCGTGATCACCTTCCAATCTCTGGAAGACCGTTTAGTTAAAGGCTTGTTCAAAGAAAAAGCCAGTGTCCCTGATTTACCCCCCGGCTTGCCAGTTATTCCCAGCGGAATGCAGCCGGATTTTAAGTTAGTTACGAAAAAACCAATCGTTCCATTAAAAGAAGAGCTTGAAAGAAATCATCGTGCGCACTCTGCGAAATTACGCGTAATCGAAAAAATAGACAAATAATTAATAATTACTTGAAGGATGTGATTTAAATGGCACAGAATACAGCAAGACAAATAATGACAGATCCAGTTTCGCAACCTGTACATACAAAACAAAATAAAAACGAACAGCAGTCGAAAAAAGCATTTTATTTAAAAATTGAAAAAATTATGGTAGTATTAATTTCTGCTTGGGTCAGTATTCTAGCCTGTTTTGTAGTAGCGTCTGCAATAAATCTTAATTCTTCTCAGGTTGACCTTCAGAAGGTCAACTCACAAATTTCAGCGATACAATCAAAAAATGCGAATACCAAGCAAGAAGTAGTAGAGTTAACAAGCCGTTCACGCCTTGATGCGTTCGCAAAAAAGGCCGGTTTGTCAATGAATGAACAAAATACAAGGAATGTTTCAAAATGAATAATAAACAAAAGCGATCGGTGAATGAGAAAGGCATAAAATATAACCGCAAGTACTTGGGGAGACTTATTTTCTTTGTGGTTATTGCGATTTTTATCCTTTTCACTGGGCGCTTTTTTTATGTCTCAGTGTTTCACAAGGCCGATGGACAAAACTTGCAAAAAAAAGTTGCTAAGTTATATGACGCTGAAACAAGACAACCTGCAAAACGTGGAACGATTTATGATTCTAATGCCCAGCCGATAGCTGAAGACACGACCACTTATTCAATTTATATTGTCTTGTCTAAAAAAGCTACATACAATGGTAAGATCAATTATCTGCCTGATTCGAAAAAACGTCAGGCAGCGTCTATTTTAAGCAAAAACTTGCATATCGATTATAAAAAGGTTTGGAATATCCTTAATCCTCAGAATAAAGACTTGTATCAAGTTGAACTTGGCAACTCTGGCAAAAATATTTCTTTAGAAACTAAAAAAGCTATTTCCAGTGCTAAGATCCCTGGGATCAAGTTTATTCCTTCGCAGTCCCGCTTGTATCCAAATGGAAATTTTGCTTCTCATTTGATCGGTTTGGCTGAAAATACCGATGGACGTTTAGTTGGTGTAATGGGGCTTGAAAAGCAGTTTGAACGACGTTTGAAAGGTAAAGACGGGGTTAAAGAGTCCTCGTTTGATAGTCAAGGGACCGATATTCCCGGCCGTAATGGTAAGACGCGTAAAGTTAAAAACGGCGACAATATTTATACTACTATCGATCAACGTTTACAAAATTATTTGGAAAGCCTAACTGATCAAGCACAAAATAGGTATCACCCGCAAGGGATACGGGTCATGTTGATGAACGCTAAATCTGGTGATATTATTGCTGCTACACAGCGACCGACTTTTAACCCAAAGACAAGAGAAGGCATCAATGACATTTGGCGCAACACTTTGCTGGCAGACGCTTATGAGCCTGGCTCAACTATGAAAATATTCACTACAGCGGCGGCCATCAACAGCGGCAACTTTAATGGTGATGCTTCTTACCAATCTGGAAGTTATGAAGTTGATAAGCAAAAAATTTATGATTGGAATAGAGTTGGTTGGGGTACGATCAATTATCAACAAGCTTTTATTCGTTCCTCAAATGTGGGTATGGCTCATCTTGAACAGCAAATGGGTGCAAAAGAATGGTATAAATATTTGGAAAAATTTGGCTTTCTAAAAAGCACTGATTCTGGTTTAGGGGACGAGTCCGCTGGATCGATCAGTTATAAATACCCGATCGACCAGGCCAATACGTCTTATGGACAAGGTATTGATGTGACTACTTTCCAAATGATGCAAGGTTTTTCGGCAATTGCCAACGGGGGAAAAATGGTCAAGCCACGATTAATATCGGAAATCAAAGATCCTAATACGAACAAGATAGTTTATAAATCACAGCCAACTGTAATTGGACATCCGATTAAAAAAGCAACTAGTCAACAGGTCCTTAATTTGATGCAACGAGTTGTGACTGATGAAAACGGAACAGGGCAAGATTATAAACTGAACAATTATTCTGTGGCAGTGAAAACAGGTACGGCAGAAATTGCTAATGAGAATGGCAGTGGTTATATGAACGGAGATACTAATCATATATTTTCAGTAGCAGGAATAGCACCGGCCAATAATCCAAAATACATTTTGTATGTGACAATGGAACGTCCAAAAAGTTATGGTCAAGAAAAAACGGCGACTAAGGCACTTTCGACCATCTTTAATCCTTTAATGCAACGGACACTGGATGACGATACAAATGAATCACAAGTTGCAACCAAAAAGATCACTGATTTTAAAGGTTCCAATGTTGATACTGCTGTAGAAAAATTGCAAAAACAGGATTTAAAGGTTGAAGTGATCGGCAAGGGTGATAAAGTTAAGCAACAATCACAAGATCCTGGAGCTAAAGTTATTAAGGGAGAACGTGTTGTTTTGTTGACCAACGGGAATTTGACTATGCCGGATCTGACTGGCTGGTCGCAAGCAGATATTGTTAATTTCGGCCAAATGGTCGGTATAAATATCAAGTTGTCTGGCTCAGGTTATGGGATCAAACAAAGCGTGGCAGCTGGTCAAAATTTGACTGGCGTTAAATCACTGAAAGTTAATTTACAAGAACATTAAATATGAAAAATATAAAGGAGTTGCTTGAATGAATTTTTTAGCAATGTTAGGGACAGCCTTATGCAGCTTTATTCTCACAATTATTTTTATTCCATTTTTTATTAATTTTGCTCACAAGAAGAAAGCTGGGCAAATGATTCGTGAAGAAGGACCTAAATGGCATGAAAAAAAATCTGGGACGCCCACAATGGGAGGGTTAGTATTTGATGTAGCAATCGTTTTGACAGCTATCATTGTTCCTTTGATCATGAATGAGTTGAGTGTACAAGTACTGATTTTAGACTTTATTTTGGCTTTGTATGGATCGTTGGGCTTTTTTGACGATTCTATCAAGTTAATGAAGAAACAAAACGAAGGTCTCAAGGCTTGGCAAAAGTTATTAGGGCAAATCGTCGGTGGAGTTATCTTTTTGGTTGTTTATAAACTTGAAGGGCTGCCGTTTACGTTGAATGTTTTTGGATGGCATATGAATGTTGCATGGGTCTATGCATTGTTTGTATTATTTTGGTTGATCGGTTTTTCCAATGCGGTCAACTTAACGGATGGTATCGATGGTTTGGTAGCAGGACAAGCGATCATTGCTTTTGGAGCATATGGGATCATTGCACATGTGCAACACCAAAATGATGTACTGATTTTTTGCTTAGCGGTTATTGGTGCACTCTGCGGTTTCTTTTTGTTTAATAAAAAACCTGCTAAGATTTTTATGGGTGATATGGGCTCTTTAGCATTAGGAGGTGCACTTGGTGCTGTGTCGATCCTTGTTCACCATGAACTTTCGTTACTATTTATCGGATTGATTTTTGTGATAGAAACAGCCAGTGTTATTTTACAAGTTATTTCCTTTAAAACTACTGGTAAAAGGATCTTTAAGATGAGCCCCTTACACCATCACTTTGAATTAAGCGGGTGGAGTGAGTGGAAGATCGATGTTGTTTTTTGGTCAACCGGTTTGATCATGGCTATTGTGTCATTATGGATCATTTTGTAGAATTTACTTAATTTAAAAAACAAAGTTTTTCACTGACTATATGTCGTAAAAAATCATAAAGATTTGACATAGCTATTCAGAATTATGAATTTTACGCCAGGAAAAATGAGCGAGACAAGGGAGTCAGAGAAATGAAAGCTATCAAAGATTATAAGAATAAGAATATATTAGTTTTGGGGTTAGGGACCAGTGGCTCGAATGCTGCTATGCTATTACATAAGTTAGAAGCTAATGTGACTGTCAATGATAAAAAGGTCCCAACTGATTTAAGTTTGGTCAACAAGCTGACTCAGCAAGGGATCAAAGTCGTTACAGGAAGTCACCCTTTGGAACTCTTAGAAAATTGCCAATTAATGGTTAAAAATCCTGGGATCCCATATAGTAATCCATTAGTAAAAAAAGCACTAGCGCAGCAGATACCAGTGATCACTGAACCTGAATTGGCTTATGAAGTTTCAGATGCTCCGCTTTTAGGCGTAACCGGCACAAATGGAAAAACAACTACTACAACTTTGATCTCCTTGATGTTAAAGAAATTCTCGCGTTTTCAAAAGGTGTATTCTGCAGGAAACATTGGCACTTCAGTTTCAATGGTTGCCCAGGAAGCAAAAAAGAATGACGTGATCGTGACTGAATTGTCAAGTTTTCAACTCAACAGTATTACAAAATTTCATCCACATATTGCGGTATTAACTAATATTTATGAAGCTCATACAGATTTTCATGGTACACATGAAAAGTATATACAGGCTAAACTTAATATTACTAAAAATCAGACACCAGCGGATTATTTTATTGTTAATTGGGATAATGAAGAAGCTCGACAAGCTAGTTCAGTTTCAAAAGCAACTATTGTGCCATTTTCTGCAGCAGGGACAACTCAAGCTGGGTCATATTTGCATAAGGGACAACTTTATTATAAAAATGAAAAAATCATTTCTGCTGCTGAAATTAAGATCCCGGGTGAGCATAACGTAGAAAATGCCTTGGCAGCAATTGCCGTTGCTAAACTTTTAGGACAGAGTAATGAACATATTGTAGAAGTACTGAAGACATTTTCTGGGGTCAAACATCGCACACAATACTTAACCTCTTTCAAAAATCGGCTCTTTTACAATGATTCCAAAGCAACCAATATAGAAGCCACTGAGAAGGCACTCGCTAGTTTTGAAAAACCGGTCGTTTTATTAGCCGGTGGTTTAGATCGCGGCTTATCGTTCGAACCTTTAATAGAACCGTTAAAAAAGCATGTTCATGCTCTAGTTGTTTTTGGGGAAACAGCACAACAATTAGCAGCTGTTGGCAAAAAGGCCGGTATCGAACAAATAGCTTTTGCAAAAGATGCTGCAGTTGCTGTTCCTCAGGCCTTTAAGTTAAGTGAACCGGGTGATGTGATCTTATTATCACCTGCTTGTGCAAGTTGGGATCAGTGGCCAACCTTTGAAGTACGTGGTGATAAATACATTGAGGCAGTTGAGAAACTGATCAAGCAGATGGAGGTTTAAAGTATGCGATTATTGATATCTGGTGGTGGAACGGGCGGACATATCTATCCGGCTTTAGCATTGATCGAGGCACTGAAAAAAAGAGAACCAGATGCTGAAATTTTGTATGTCGGTACAAAAAAAGGACTTGAAAGTAAAATAGTTCCAGATTCAGGAATTCCATTTGAAACAATTCAAATTCAGGGCTTTAAACGTTCCTTGAGTTTTGAAAATTTTAAGACGGTTTATCTTTTCTTAAAGAGTGTGAGAGATTCCAAGAAAATTATTCGAAATTTTAAACCGGATGTTGTTGTGGGAACTGGTGGCTATGTTTGTGGTTCAGTCGTGTACGCTGCAGCAAAACTTGGTGTACCAACTTTGATCCATGAACAAAATAGCGTTTCTGGTGTAACCAATAAGTTTTTGAGCCGTTATGTTGATAAAATCGGGATTTGTTTTCCAGATGTCAAAAAAGATTTTCCGGCTGAAAAGGTAGTTTTTACGGGTAATCCTCGCGCACAACAAGTTGTCGGGATCAAACCTAATAAAAAATTAGAAAAATATGGTTTAAATGCTGAACGACCAACTTTATTGATTTTCGGCGGTTCTCGCGGAGCAGAAAAAATTAATCAAACTGCGCTAGCAGCTGCCCAAATGTTTAAAGAAAGTAAATATCAGGTCCTTTTTGTTACTGGGCGGGTGCATTATGATAAACTAATGCAACAAACTGAGGCGAAAAACGTACCAAGTAACTTTGTTATTCAACCTTATATTTCTGATATGCCACAAATTTTACCTGATATAGATGCAATTCTCGGTCGCGCTGGTGCAACTAGTTTGGCGGAAATTACGGCGATCGGGATCCCGAGCATCTTAGTGCCTAGTCCGTATGTGACAAATGATCATCAAACTAAAAATGCTTTGAGTTTAGTCAATCAAAAAGCCGCTAAGTTATTAAAAGAACAGGATCTGACCCCAGAAGCGTTATTTAAAGAGATCGATGAATTGATGGGTGATGATAATTTACGTTTGACAATGGCCGAGAATGCTAAAAAAGCAGGTGTTCCAGATGCTGCAGATAAATTATTAGGGGTTTTAGATAACATTAAGAGAGTGTAAATTCTTTTTGTGTCGATCATTTTGATGGTGCTATGGTTTATAGTTACGCCAAATTTTTTGTTGATGGGAGGGGGCAGAGGGTCATGGTCTTTAAATGGCAAAAAAATAAAAAGATAAAACGTTCTTCTGCCCCTCTGCCCCCATGGGAACAAGAACAAAAACGACGACAGGAGCGTTTGAAAGCCAAAAAAAAGAAAATAGAACTTCGACCTGAGTACGATAGAAATTTACCGAAGATGAAAAAAAAGCGTACTCAACGTCTAAAAAAACATGAAAAAGTTTTATTGTCTGTTTTTCTAACACTCACGCTGATCACTTTTTATTTTATATTACCTTTCAGCAGAGTGATGTCTGTCAAAATCGATAGTTCCTATCCGGAAAGCAAGAATGAAATTTTAGAAGCATCCGATCTGAGGTATTATGAATCATTGTTTGGTGTTTGGCCACGAACTGAACAGATCAGTCAAAAAATCAAAAAAAATGTGTCATCAGTTAAATCTGTTGATATTTCGTATAAAGGTAGTAAGATAACCATCAAAGCTCAAGAGTATCCAATGGTCGGATACCTGAAGAAAGGTTCTGCCTATTATCGGATCACGTCAGTTGGTTCAGTGTCCTCAGAAAAACTAAAAAGGATCACAGGAAAATACCCGGTCTTTTATTCTTTTGACTCAAAAAAACCATTGGTCCAAACAGCGCAACAGTTCAGCAAACTTTCACCTGAAATTAGACAAAGCATTTCAGAAATACATGCGGCACCGACCAAAGTCGATCCGCAGAGGATCAAACTGTACATGAATGATGGAAATCAGGTAATTGCTAAATCAATAACTCTTAAGAAGAAAATGAAATATTATCCAAATATTTCTGCAAATATGGATAGTCCAGGAATTGTTGATTTAGAAGTAGGTGCATTTTCGTATCCGTATGGTAAAAAGTGAGAAAATTTGTTGATTTGTCCGCAGAATCATGGTAAGTAAAACCGTTTCTATGGTAGAATTTCCTTAATAAGCTTTTTGTGATATAAAATATTAAAAATAACTAGGGGGCTGAATGATGTATAATTCTGATATATTCGTCGGACTAGACATTGGGACTACATCTATCAAGGTTATCATAGCAGAGTTTGTAAAAAATCAGCTCAACATTATCGGATATGGAAATACGGGTTCAGTTGGCTTAAATCGTGGTGTAATAGTTGACATTGACCAGGTAGTAGCTTCAATTAAAGATGCAGTAAAACAAGCCGAACAACGAGCAAATATTGACATTTCGGATGTCACTGTTGGAATTCCGGCAAATATGCTACAAATTGAGCAATGCCGTGGTATGATCGCTGTTAGTGAAGAAGATGGCAGTGCTAAAGAAATTACGGAAGATGATGTTCGTAAGGTTACACAAGCAGCTTTAGTACAAAGTTTGCCGCCTGAACGAAGTGTGATCGATGTTGTTCCTGATGAATTTACTGTTGATGGATTTGATGGGATCAAAGATCCTCGTGGAATGGTCGGAGTTCGGATGGAAATGCAAGGGGTCATGTATACGGGGCCAAAGACGATTTTACATAACACAAAGAAATGTGTTGAACGGGCTGGCTTGACCGTTTCTGATATTGTTGTGGCACCAATTGCTTTATCGCAAGTTGCTCTAAATGACGGTGAACAGGATTTTGGAGCTATCGTAGTTGACTTAGGCGGCGGGAAAACAACTGCAGCCGTAGTCCATGATCATAAATTGAAGTATACATATCTTGACCAGGAAGGTGGAGATTATGTGACTCGGGACATTTCAGTCGTTTTGAATACTTCAATTGAAAATGCAGAAATGTTAAAAAGAAATTATGGTTATGCCATGTCTTCTTTAGCTTCCGAGGAAGAGTCATTTCCTGTACAAGTTGTTGGTCGTCAAGAACCAGAAAAAGTTACCGAACAATATTTGTCGGAGATCATTGAGGCTCGTTTAAGGCAAATTTTTGAAAAGTTGGCAACTGCACTTGAACAGATCAATGCTTTTCAATTACCAGGCGGGGTCGTTTTGACAGGTGGTATGGCCGCATTGCCTGGAATTGCTGAACTTGCCGAAGAGATTTTTCAAGTTCAAGTTAGAGTATATATTCCTCAAGAAATCAATTTACGGATCCCTTCTTTTACTCAAGTGATCGGTTTGGTAGAATATGCTACCAAACAAAGTGAGATCGATTTGATAGTTAAACAAACGCTGGGTTCTGCTAAGGCAAAACGACAAAATCTAGATAATCAACAAAAAGGCAATTCTCGACCAGAGCAAAAGCCAGTAAAAAAACCAAAGAAAAATAACCATGCTGATGAACCAAAGAAAAATCAGACTTCCGGCGAGGAAAATGGATTTGGTTATAAGTTCAAACATATGTTTGACAACTTCTTTGACTAAACTCGACTTTAATAGGAGGGAACAATAATGGAATTTTCACTAGATGCAAATGAAAACAATACTGGAGCTACGATCAAGGTTATTGGTGTCGGAGGTGCGGGCGGTAATGCTATCAACCGTATGATCGAAGATGATGTTCAGGGCGTTGAATTTATCGTCGCTAATACAGATGTACAAGCATTACAAAACTCTAAGGCTGAAACGAAGATCCAACTTGGACCTAAGTTGACTAAGGGACTTGGTGCAGGTGCCAACCCAGATGTAGGTAGTAAAGCAGGACAAGAAAGTGAAGAAGCAATTGCTGAAAGTTTAAACGGCGCTGACATGGTATTCGTAACTGCAGGTATGGGTGGCGGCACTGGTACAGGTGCAGCACCGATCATTGCCAAAGCTGCTAAAGAGCAAGGAGCTTTAACAGTTGGGGTTGTTACACGTCCGTTCACCTTTGAGGGCCCTAAACGTGCTCGTTTTGCTGCTGAGGGTGTAGCAAAAATGAAAGAACAAGTCGATACATTAATAATTATTGCTAACAATCGTTTGTTAGAGATAGTTGATAAGAAAACTCCAATGTTAGAAGCATTCCAGGAAGCTGATAATGTTTTACGTCAAGGTGTTCAGGGTATCTCTGACTTGATCACATCTCCTGGTTACGTTAACTTGGATTTTGCTGACGTTAAAACTGTTATGCAAAATCAAGGTTCAGCATTAATGGGGATCGGTTCAGCTAATGGTGAAAATAGGACTGAAGATGCTACTAAAAAGGCTATTTCTTCACCACTGTTGGAAGTTTCGATCGATGGTGCAGAGCAAGTCTTGCTTAACATTACGGGCGGACCAGACCTTAGTTTGTTTGAAGCACAAGCTGCATCAGACATTGTTGCTCAAGCAGCCACCAGCGACGTTAATATTATCTTTGGGACTTCGATCAATGAAAACTTAGATGATAGTGTGATCGTCACAGTTATTGCTACTGGGATAGATAAAAAGAAAGCCAAAAAGGAAACGCGACGTCAAGTGCGCGATGAGCGTCAGCAAAGTGCGCCAGATGCTTCAGAAAAATCTTCTAAGAGGCGCGATCCGCTTGGTGATTGGGACTTGAACCGAGAAATTAATGGTGACCGCCAAGTCTCTCATGATTCACGAGAAAATGAGTTCAAAAATATCGAAAAACAGGACTTTAACGTCTTTGGCTCTGCTTCAGCAGATAGTGATAGTGATAATTCACAAGATAATGATGAAGATGATGGCTTAAATACACCACCTTTCTTACGTCACCGTCGTCATTAATTCTTAGTAGGTTTTAATGAAGGAGGAGAATAAATGTCACTGGGAGATAAAATTAATAGTTGGTTTGGAGATTATGATGAACCGGTCGAACAAAACTCCTCAAATCAACATCCAGATGACGAATTATCTCGTGGTCAACGTTCGCGAGTAATGTCGCTGCGAAATGGTAAAAATGGTGATATTGTCGAAAAAAAGATAATGCTGTTTGAACCAAGTATTTTTTCTGATGTTAAGGCTATTGCTGCTCGCTTGCTTGCAGGTGAAGCGGCCGTGGTGAATTTTCAAAAAATGGATAATCAGCAGGCGCATCGTGTAGTTGACTTTTTGTCAGGGGTAACTTTTGCTATCGATGGTGAGATCTCGAGAGTAGGAGAAGCAATTTTCTTATGTACTCCTCATGAATTTACTGTTGAAGGCGACATTACGGAAAACATGCGTCAATCTGATTTTTAAGGAGTTTTCAACTTGCTTTTATCGATAATACAGGGTTTGTTTCAGTTATATTCTTTAGCGATCCTGATATTTGTTTTAATGTCATGGTTTCCAGGTGCTTATGAAACAAAATTGGGTGAATTCCTAGCCAGGATCTGCGAACCATACCTGAGTCTATTTAATTTCATTCCGCCGATATTTGGAATCAGTTTTGCACCCTGGGTTGCTTTGATCGCGTTAAAATTTATTGAAAATGGATTGCTTTATTTGTTGGCCATGCTTGGTCTGGGAGGATTTTGATCATGTCCATTAATAAAGCCATTTATCAACATTTTCGCGCTGAAGAGGCGCCTTTGATCGACAGTTTAAATGACATGGTCAATCAAGCAGCTAATGAATATCGGCCAATTTTGTCGCATTTCTTGAATCCCCGTGAGTTGTTTATTGCACGCACAATTGTCAATACTCAAGATAATGTTAAAATGAGTTCTTACGGCGGACTAAACAATGCAGAAAGGCAAAGAGCGCTTTTTTATCCCGATTATTATGAACCGGAACTTGCTGATTTTCAAATCAGTTTGATGGAAGTCATCTATCCGCATAAGTTTGCCGTTTTACACCATGGCAGCATTTTAGGTACATTAGTGAATAGTGGTATTCAACGAGAAGTATTAGGAGATATCATTACAGACTCAATGCGATGGCAGTTTTTCGTCGAAGAACCGATTGCTTCTTTTTTGAAGACAGAAGTTGATCGAGTCTCAAGAGTGAAAGTCAGACTGGAAACTCAACCAATGAGTGAAAGGGTGACTCAGATCAGCGAGTGGGAGGAAGTTAATGATACGGTGCCTTCTTTACGGGCAGATGCGTTGATTTCTCATTTCTACAATTTGTCCCGTAAGCATGCTAAAGATCTCTTTCAAGCTCATAAAATTCAACTGAATTGGATGACGCTTGATAAGCCAGATTATGAATTGTCTGATTTTGACATTCTGTCCGTGCGAGGATATGGCAGGATAAGGTTAAACGAACAAAATGGTGTTTCTAAAAAGGGTAAGCTTAAAATTAGTGCAGCAGTTTTAAAAAAGTAGTATGCTTTAATTAATTAGGAGGTGTTGGTCAATGACATTGACCCCGTTGGATATTCATAATAAAGAGTTTCACGTAAAACTTCGTGGCTATGATCAAGACGAAGTGAATGACTTTTTGGACCAAATCATAAAAGATTACGAAATGACACTTCAAGAAAATGAGAAGTTAAATTCTAGCTTGGAGCAGAGCAACGAAAAGCTTAAGTATTTTAATGATTTAAAAGATTCCTTGAATCAGTCGATCATTGTTGCGCAGGAAGCTGCTGATAAAGTCAAGGCTAACTCACAAAGAGAAGCTGACATTATCCAGCGTGAAGCACAAAAAGAAGGCCAGGATGCTATTGACCAAGCTAATGAAAAAGCTCGGCATATTATTGATCAAGCCTCACGCAAGGCAACACAGTTAGCTACTGAAACTGATGGTTTACGCAAACAAGCTCGGATCTTCCGGCAAAAGTTGCAAGTCATGATGGAATCACAACTTGAAGTTGTTAAGGGTTCCGAATGGGATGATATTTTAAAGCAGGGTGAAACAAGCAGTTACGAAGAAATCCAAGATGCTTTAAGACACGAAGAAGACCTTGACAAGCAAGCCGCTGAGGAAGTAGAATCAGGGCAAGCAGCAAATGAAGCTGTCGGTGCTCATACAGAAGCTCAAGAACCTGATGTGGATAATGATGATACAGTTGTTATTTTCCCAGACGCTTCTGTTGAGGATGAAGATGGACAACATTTTGCAGATGCAGAAGAGAATAATTAATAAGTCTAGTTTTTAATGGAGAACACGAGTGTCAGTGGATGTCTAAGCGAGTCGATATTAGGTGAAAGTTCGATGACGGTAAGCTGATTGTTTATCCTCTCCATGTTTGTTGAATTGAAAGTGTACATAAACCGTTAGTAGGTTCGACCGGCTGATGACCGTTAACACATTATTGAGGACCTTGTTTTTTAGTGCTTATAAGTAAAATCAAGGTCAAATTTGGGTGGTACCACGAGAACTTCGTCCCTTGCGGATGAGGTTCTTTTTTTACCCTGAATTTTAAGCGGCAGTGATAAATAAATTTAAAATTAGTCATAAAGGAGCAAGGAAATGAGAGTAAAAGATACTTTAAATTTAGGAAAAACTAAATTTCCAATGCGCGGAAATCTTCCAGTTCGCGAAGTTGAGCGTCAACAAGAATGGGAAGAAAATAAGATCTATGAAAAGCGCCAAAAATTAAATGAGGGAAAACCATCTTTTGTTTTGCATGACGGCCCTCCATATGCAAATGGCAATATTCACATGGGCCACGCCTTAAACAAGATTTCTAAAGACATTATCGTCCGTTCTAAATCTATGATGGGTTTTCGTGCACCATATGTTCCTGGTTGGGATACTCATGGCTTGCCAATTGAACAACAGCTCAAAAAAGCCGGAGTCGATAGAAAATCAATGTCGGTCAATGATTTTCGTGAAAAATGTCGTGAGTATGCATTAAAACAAGTTGATAAACAGCGCAAAGACTTCAAACGCTTAGGCGTTGCTGCCGAATGGAATCGGCCTTACGTTAGTCTTGACCCTTCATTTGAAGCACATGAGATTCGTGTTTTTGGCAAAATGGCCGAAAAAGGCTTGATTTACAAGGGCAAAAAACCAGTATTTTGGTCTTGGTCGTCTGAATCAGCTTTGGCTGAGGCAGAAGTTGAATATCATGATGTGACCTCACCCTCTGCTTTTTATGGTGAAAAAGTGATTGACGGTCGAGGTGTCTTGGATGAAGACGAAACATACATGGTCGTTTGGACTACTACTCCATGGACAATTCCTGGATCAGAAGGAATTACGATCGATGCCGGTTTTGATTACGCAGTCGTTCAACCGGAAGGCGACGAGAAGAAATATGTTTTAGCTGCTGAATTAGTCGATCAAAACGCCGAGTTATTCGGATGGCAGAAAGTGCAAGTCTTAAAGACAGTCAAAGGTTCAGAGTTAGAAAACGTTTTGACTGAGCATCCGTTTTATCCTGAACGGAAATTAGTTACTATGTTGGGTGATTTTGTGACACTTGACGCTGGGACTGGCTTAGTTCATACAGCTCCCGGTTTTGGTGAAGATGACTTTAATGTTGGACAGCAATATGGCTTAGATATCGTTGTACCAGTTGATGATAAGGGCTATTTGACTGCCGAAGCAGGTCCCGACTTTGAAGGTGTCTTTTATGATGACGCTAATCAAATTTCTTTAGACAAACTTGAAAAAGCTGGCTTATTGCTTCGGGAAATGGACTATGAACATTCTTATCCATTTGATTGGCGGACTAAAAAACCGATCATCTTTAGGGCAACGCCGCAATGGTTTGCTTCAGTTGATAAAATTAGACAACAGATCTTAGATCAGATCGACGGCGTTAAGTTTTTCCCTGATTGGGGGCAAAAACGTTTGTATAACATGATCCATGATCGTGGTGATTGGGTCATTTCACGCCAGCGTGTTTGGGGTGTTCCATTGCCGATTTTCTATGGCGAAGATGGAGAAGCTATTATGGAACCAGAAACGATCGATCATGTGGCTGAATTGGTCGCTAAATATGGTTCGAACGTCTGGTTTGAAAGAGATGCCAAGGACCTGTTACCAGAAGGGTATACAAATGAGCATTCACCTCATGGTAAATTTACCAAGGAAACGGATATCATGGATGTCTGGTTTGACTCTGGATCGTCTCATCAGGGTGTTTTAGCTGATAGAGATTATTTAACCTATCCTGCAGATATGTATTTGGAAGGATCAGATCAATATCGTGGTTGGTTTAATTCAAGTTTGATCACAAGTGTTGCCTTTTCAGGTAAGGCACCGTACAAACAAGTCTTATCACAAGGTTTTACTTTAGATGGCAAAGGTCGGAAAATGAGTAAATCATTGGGTAACACGATCGTTCCTGAAAAAGTTATCAAACAAATGGGTGCTGAAATTATCCGTTTGTGGGTTTCCAGTGTTGATTCATCTGCTGATGTACGTGTTTCAATGGGAAGCTTTCAACAGATTTCTGAAAGTTACCGCAAGATTCGTAATACGATTCGTTTCTTGCTGGCTAATACAACTGATTTCGATCCAGAAACTGATCAAGTTCCTTATCAAGAATTAGAATCTATTGATAAGTATATGCAAGTCAGAATCAATCATTTTACCAAAGATGTTTTAGATGACTATGCAAAATATGATTTCATGAATATTTACAAACGCTTGATCAACTTCATCACAATTGACTTATCTGCCTTTTATTTAGATGTTGCCAAAGATATTGTTTATATTGAAGCTGCTGATAGTCATAAGAGACGTTCAATGCAAACAGTTCTATATGATGTCGCCGTTCGGTTAACTAAATTATTGACACCGATCATTCCACATACTACAGAAGAAATCTGGAAATATTTGAAAGAACCTGAGGAATTTGTTCAATTAGCCGAAATGCCTGCTGTTGATCATTTTGATGGTGAAGCAAAATTACTTGCTAACTGGGAAGAGTTTATGAAGATCCGTTCGCATGTTTTCAAATCTCTTGAGGTCGCACGTGATCAAAAGCTGATCGGTAAATCTTTTGAAGCCCATGTTGATTTATACGTTACAGATAGTGTTCGTCAGTTGTTGGATGACTTAGATACCGACGTTCGTCAAGCTTTGATCGTTTCCGGATTGGACCTTAAAGACTTCTCAAAAGCATCTGAAACCGCTGATAAGTTTGATAAAGTCGCTGTTCAAGTGACTCATGCCGCCGGTGAGGTTTGTCCGCGTTGTCGAATGATCAAGAAAGATGTTGGTCAAGACGCACACTTTCCAGAATTATGTCAAAACTGTGCTTCAATAGTAACAGAAAATTATCCGGAAGCAGTTGCAGAAGGTTTAGAAAAATAGATCAATATATTTTAACCTTGCTTAACTATAAGCCAAACAAGTCGTTTACTTTACTTGTTTGGCTTTTTGAGTAATTTATTTCGCGAAGAACGTTAAAATTTGCTATCATATTTAGTGATAAGTCAAATTTACAGATAGTATAGCACTGGGTTTTATTTGCAGATTTGGTAGATAGAAAAAATGGTATTTACTGAAGTCTTTTGATTTGAAAGGGAAATGAGGATGAAACTATTAAAAGTTCATGGTTCAGGTAATGATTTTTTTTTACTGGACAAAATGGAATCAGGGTCACGTTTAAATGAGGTAAATCTCATAAAACTAGCTAAAACAATATGCGATCGTCACAGTGGTCTGCATGGTGGTGCTGATGGTTTGTTGGTAGTTTTGCCAGCCGAACATCAAGCGGCTCTTGCAAAAATGCGTGTTATCAACGCAGATGGTAGTGAGGCCAGTATGTGTGGCAATGGGTTAAGAACAGTTGCACGCTATGTTGCTGGAAAAGCACAAATCGGTGATGATCAAGGGTTCCAGATTCAAACAATGTATGCGGATCTGCAGGTCAAAGCTGCCAGTGAGCTGGCTCAAAATGTGCCTGCTTATGAGGTGGAGATTTCTCCGGTCAGTTTTTCTGCGACAGATATTGGCATGCATGTTGGACAACAGAGTTTATTTAATGGATTGATCCCGGCATTATCTGAAACTATCAAATTTTCAGCAGTAGCAGTGCCTAATCCTCATCTAGTCGCATTCGTGGATGATAAAATACTAGCGGGGGATAAATTAGTTGAGATCGCCACCTATCTGAATGGACATAATTCATTTTTCCCTGATGGAGTGAATGTTAGTTTTATCAATGTTAAATCTGCTAGACAAATTTTTGTGCGGACTTTCGAACGTGGAGTTGGTTTGACTAGCGCTTGTGGAACAGCAATGAGTGCTTCAAGCTTGATTTTTGTTCTTCAGCAATTAAAAGAGAAGGGCTTTGAAAAGATGCTTGAAGTGTATAATCCTGGAGGAATGGTCAAAACGATCGTCCATCAGCGTCAAGATGGTACTTACTGGATCTCGTTGATTGGTAACGCAACAGTCACTGCTAATGTTGTTCTTGACGAAAAAGCCGCATTGACCGGGAATTTTTCTGAGGTAGTTTGGCAAGAAACTGGTGAAGAAAAGCAATATCAACGCTTTATCACTTCGCTTAAAAAGTAAGGCAAATCTGATTATTTTGAAAGTTATAAGCTAAGGGGCAATAAAATATGAATTTTGAAGAAAAAGTTAAAGAAACTAAACATCTATTTAAGGGTCATGTTATTGACCTTGATTTAGAAACTGTCGAATTGCCAAATGGTAAAAATGCTCAAAGAGAAATTGTCAGACACCATGGTGCAGTCGGAATCGTAGCATTGACACCTGCTGATAAGATGATATTTATTCGACAATGGCGTACGCCTTTAGGTAAAGAGACCTTGGAGATACCAGCAGGGAAAATTGAGCTTAATGAGAGTAACGATCCTTTATTGACTGCCCAAAGGGAAATGAATGAGGAAACTAGATATCAAGCACAAAATTATGAGCTGCTTTCAACTTTCTATAGCTCGCCTGGTTTTTCTAATGAATTGATGTATTTGTATCATGCAAGTGGGTTAAGCCCAGTTAAAACAAAGCTCCCGCAAGACAAAGATGAATTCTTACAAATCGAAGAACTTTCTTCAGCTGAGATCGATTCTGCGATCCAGAATGGCGAGATCTGTGATGCAAAAACAATTATGGCAGTTTTGTTTTGGAAGTTAATGGAGTAAATCGTTATGGATGAAAAAAAGCTCAGTCGTAGAAAAAAAGCACAGGAAAATGAACAACTTCCTTGGTGGAAAAAATTTATTAGGAAGTTTCAGCACACTTCGGACTCAGCACAACTGGAAAGTTCTGAATCTGACCAGCAACAAGACATTTCAGAAACAAACCAGCCTCTTTCACGTAGCCGGACTCGTTTTAATAGGGAGACAACGAATGAGGATGAAAAAAGGAAAAGATTGGGCAGACGTTTGAATCTGGTAATTTTGGTTTTAGTAGTTTTAATAGTCTTAGTCTATCTGTTTATGAGGTTTGTAAATTTTTAAGTAATAGTTTAGGATCGACAAGGGGCGAGCTGGACATCACGGATAAAGGAGAAAGAAATATAATGAAGTATGGCATTATTTGTGCGATGGAAGAAGAAATAAAAGAACTCTTAGACCATCTAGACGGGCGGCAACAGACATCAATTGGCGGTACAGATTTTTATGAAGGAACTATTAGCAATCATCCAGTTGTCCTGGTTCGTTGTGGTATCGGAAAGGTTCAAGCTGCCATTACAACAGCATTCCTAATCGTTAATTTTAAAGTTGATGCGGTTATCAATTCTGGCTCTGCAGGCGGTATCGGTGAAGGGCTGCAGGTTGGTGAACTTGTTTTGTCTACCGGGGCGGCCTATCATGATGCAAATGCTACAGCTTTTGGTTATAAGATGGGGCAATTACCACAACAACCGCAAATTTATCAAGCAGATAAATCATTGGTCGCTAAGATCGGACAAGCGGCCGCTAAGACCGGGCTGAAAACTAAGAAGGGATTGATCGTTTCAGGAGATCAATTTGTTTCTGACAGTCACGAGATAACTCGAATCAAGAAAATTTATCCTGAGGCCTTATGTTGTGAAATGGAAGGTGGAGCTGTTGCCCAAACGGCTTACCAGTTTAAAGTACCATTTGCAATTATCCGCGCGATGTCAGACGTGGGCGATGAAAATGCGGGACAAAGTTTTGATGAATTTATCATTGATGCGGGTCGCCGCTCAGCACAGATGCTTTTGAACTTTTTAAAGTAGGTATAGTTTAGACAGAAATTAGAAGGTGTACAAGAAATTGAAATATATATATCTTGATAACGCAGGTACCACACCTATGGCAACTGAAGTTATTGATAAGATGAAAGAGACAATGAAAGATACATTCGGCAATGCTTCTGCGACTAATTATTATGGCCGGCAAGCCCGGATGGTGTTAGATAATTGCCGACACGTGATCGCACGATCAATTAATGCTCAAAATGATAATGAAATCATCTTTACTAGCGGGGGCAGTGAAAGTGATAATACTGCCATAATAGGAACTGCAGCAGCACGACAAAACGTTGGCAAACATTTGATCACGACTTGTATTGAGCATGAAGCTGTCTTAAAACCAATGCATTTTTTGGAAAGCAGGGGCTTTGAGGTTACTTATTTACCGGTCGATCAAAACGGGGAGATTTCTTTATCCGATTTAAAACAGGCTTTGCGTGATGATACGATCCTGGTTTCAATCATGACAGGAAATAATGAAGTTGGTTCAAAAATGCCGATTCACGAGATCGGTGAAATCGTGGCTGAATCAAATGCTTGGTTTCATACTGATGCAGTCCAGGCGTATGGTCTATTAGATATAGATGTTCAAGCAGATCAGATCGACTTATTATCAACTTCAGCGCATAAGTTGAATGGGCCAAAGATGACGGGCTTTTTATATTGTCGGACAGATCACAACTATGAAGCGTTGATCAAAGGAGGAGACCAGGAATTAAAGCGGCGTGCGGGAACCGAAAATATTCCAGCAATTGCTGGTTTTGCCGAAGCAGTCAAAATTAATTCTTCAGAGAAAAAAGCCGCTCATCGCAAAGCATATTATGCATTTAAGCATCAGTTGGTTGATGGGTTGAGACAAAACGGAATTGAAGTTGAGGTGAATGGGAAAATAGACGAGGGAGAATTGCCGCATGTTTTGAACTTATGGTTCAAAGGAAAAAAATCTGATGCATTATTGACAAACCTTGACTTAAAAGGTATTTCTGCTTCAGCAGGTTCAGCTTGTACTGCTGGATCTTTAGAACCGTCCCATGTCTTGACTGCCATGTATGGTGAAAAGGATCCGCGGATCAGTGAATCATTACGTTTCAGTTTTGGAGCTTTCAATACGTCTGCAGATATTTCTGCCGTAATTCAAGCATTAACTGAGATCATTACAAGATAATAGATTTTGGAGGTAAATAAGACGATGGCAACAACTGACAAGGTACGGATCCAGGGTGATCAACGCACATATGGTTTATCTGAAAATATTAAAAAATATTCGTTAAGAGATGCTGGGTTTACCGAAAAAAAATCAGGGAAATTTCAATTAGAGCGAAATTTAGATCCTAATGTTTCTTCTAATGTTAGCATGAAATTAAAGGTTGTCGTGGATCAAGACTTGAAAAAATTCAAGATGTCCACGACTACAGCCAATGGCTTGAAAGAGGTCAACATCTTTAAAACTGGAGATGTGACAGCACAAAGTGAACAACTGAATTATTTGTTAAACGATTTAGTCGAGCGTGGGATTTTACGACAAATATGAGCTTTGCAGTATTAGAATTTATTGTCTTACGAGATGATGAATTCTTTTTTGTTTTGATTTTAAGAAGTCTAGCTATTTTTCATCACTGAGATCTAAAATTTTTCGGCGGTTTGCTTGTTTTAGAAGGTTTCGCTTAATTAGCTTGGACATAACGACAAGAAACACTTGTCATAATGTCCTAAGCTTATTAGTGCTCACTTTTTCTTAGTTTATTTTACCTTGTTTTTTAAGGGGGTAATCTTTAAAAAGTGTTTTGCTTGTGCTAGACTTAAGTTTACTGGATAAAACGACCTTCAAATCGTGTAGATTCAGAATCTAAATGAATGATGGTGATAAAAAATGGCAGATAATAGCCATACCCGTGTTGTTGTTGGCATGAGCGGTGGGGTCGACTCATCAGTTTGTGCTTATTTATTAAAGCAGCAAGGTTATGATGTAGTAGGTGTTTTCATGAAAAACTGGGACGATACAAGTGATAGTGGTGTTTGTACTGCGACACAAGACTATCAGGATGTAGCTAAAGTTGCCAGTGAGATCGGCATTCCATACTATTCAGTTAACTTTGAAAAGGAATACTGGGATCGTGTTTTCACTTACTTTTTAGACGAGTATAAGAATGGACGGACGCCTAATCCGGATGTTATGTGCAACAAGGAAGTGAAATTCAAGGCTTTTTTGGATTATGCATTAGAAATTGACGCCGATTTTGTTGCGATGGGACATTACGCGCAAATATCTAAGGATCAGGATGGCACGATTCATTTGCTCCGTGGAGCTGACGATAATAAGGATCAGACTTACTTTTTAAGTCAGTTAAGCCAAAAACAGTTAGAAAAAGTAATGTTTCCTATTGGTGGGATGCAAAAAACAGAAGTGCGTCGAATTGCTGCTGAAGCTGGTTTAGCAACTGCAAAGAAGAAAGATTCTACGGGTATCTGTTTTATTGGCGAAAGAAATTTCCGTAAGTTTTTGAGTGAATTTTTACCAGCGCAACCAGGAAAAATGGTGACGATCGATGGTGAAGTTAAGGGTGAACATTACGGCTTGATGAACTATACGATCGGACAGCGTCGTGGTTTGGGTATTGGCGGCAATGGTCAAAGTAATGATCCATGGTTTGTGATCGGGAAAAATCTGGATAAAAATGAATTGTTGGTTGGTCAGGGATATGAGAATGAGCATTTGTACGCAACATCCTTAGACGCAACTAAGTTAAACTTTATTGCACCAATTGATGAATATGGGACGGACTTTCACTGTACAGCTAAGTTCCGGTATCGTCAAAAAGACGAAGGAGTTAGTGTGCATTTGAATGACGATTTTTCTAAGGTCATTGTTGAGTTTGACCGCCCAGTACGTGCTATTACACCTGGACAAGAAGTTGTTTTTTATAATGGCGAGGAATGTATAGGTAGCGGGACAATTGATCATGCCTATCAGTCAGATCGAGTGTTACAATACGTTTAAATAAAACAAAAAGGAAAATGGGGGGTATCCCGTTTTCCTTTTTAGGTTAAGCTATACTTTAAGGTGCAGCAAGGCAAAACTCTTTGTTATTTAGAATTTTTAATGAGATAATAGAACTATTATTTTGTAAGGGACGACAAATATGACGAAATTATTTTTTATTAGACATGGAAGAACAAAATGGAATTTAGAGGGCAGGTACCAAGGTGCACATGGTGATTCTCCCTTATTGACTGAAAGTTTACATGAAATTGAAGAGTTGGTAGTTTTTTTAAATCAGTATGACTTTGCTAAGATTTATAGCAGTCCGATCAAACGTGCTAGGGTCACCGCCCAAAAAATTGAAGCACAACTAAATCAGTCTTTGAATATTGTTGAAGATGAAGCTTTTGCCGAATTTGATCTTGGAAAGATGGAAGGAATGTTGTTTAAAGATGTCGAAAAACAGTATCCTAAGGAACTGGATGCTTTTAGACACCATGCAGAACAATACGATCCAACTAGTATCGGAGCAGAATCGTTTCACCATTTGTTTGCCAGAATGACTCCTAAGATCCAGGAGATCTGTCGCAGATATCCTGACAAAAATGTAATCATCGTTTCTCATGGTGCAGCTCTTTGTGCAGAGATCCGATATTTGCAAGGTATACCTTTGGAACGGATCCGTAGTCGTGGAGGGTTGACGAATACTAGTACCACAATTTTGCAGACCCTTGATAAGGGACAGCATTTTAAGTGCCTAGAATGGAACAAAACTGACTATCTATCGCGGAAGCTAACTGAAAATGATACAGTTTAAGAAATCTGACCACCTTTTATGATTGAGCTAGAGGAGGGTTATTAGTGTCAAAAAGAAGAAAATTACAAGATAAAAATACGCAGATCGTTAAAGAAATGGTTGCTGCACTAGATCGAGATCCATATGATCCTAAACGTTATTATGACCTTGGCAGCATGCTGACGACTATGCAAAGTTTTCAACAAGCTGAAGAATTATTTCTTAAAGGGTTGAATGTTTTTGAGAAAGAACAACAAAAACAAGAAATATTACACTATGGTTTAGGAAACGTTTATTATTCGGCCGGCTTATATGAAAAGGCTATCTCTGAATTTTCCAAAGTTAAGGAGCAAAATTTGCATGCGGATGCATTGCTAATGATAGCTCAGGGTTATTTTGCTCAAAATGAATATCAACAAGCAATGGTTTTTGCCTTAACAGCTAGTGAAGAGTTACCTACAGATCTTGCGGCCAAATCTTTATTGGGAGACTGCTTTTTAGCAACTGGAGATTTTAAGAATGCTCAAAAATTCTATGATCAGGCTTTGTCGTTGAAATCGGATAATGTTCACGTAAATTTTCAAAGAGGGTTAACGGCCATGGTTTTGGGGCAGGCTCCTGATGATTTTTTTGCTAAGGTTAAGAAACTAGACCCTGAGTATTTTGAAAAACATAAAGAGCGTTTGAATGATATTGCTTCAGTTGTTAAAGATAAACATGATAAGGAAACTAAGGAGTAAAAATGGTACAACAAAATATTGAGCTCTTTGGCACTCCGCAGCTTCGGGATGAAGCCTTTGTTGTTGGCCAGGTCGCTCAGGTCTTTTTTCAATCTTCAGCAAATTTTTATAAGGTCTTACTTGTTAAAATCAAAGATAAGAATTTTGATTGGTCAGAAAGTACGATCACTGTAACTGGAAATTTTGCAGATATTAAGGAAGAAACTCCCTATCGTTTTAGTGGCAGGTTAGTTAAACACCCAAAATATGGGCAACAATTTCAAGCAGACAACTATCAGACAGAAATCCCCAGTTCCAAGGAGGGGATCGTTACTTATCTTTCTAGTAGCCAATTTCCTGGGATCGGTGAAAAGACGGCTGAACGGATCGTTCAAAAGTTAGGCAATGATGCTGTTAGCGTGTTGTTACAAGATCCTAACAAAGCCAAGAAATTAGGATTAAATGAAAAACAGCAAAAAAGTTTGCTTGATAATTTAGAGGCTGATCAAGGGATCGAACAAATAATTATTGGGTTGAATAGCCTCGGATTTTCAAGTAATATGGCTGCTCGTATTTATTCTTATTTTCAAGAAGATACTTTAAATACGATCCATGATGACCCTTACCAGCTTTCGATCCATATTAATGGTATTGGTTTTTATCGCGCAGATCAAATAGCCGAGCAGTTAGGATTTAAACCAGATGATAGTGGCAGACTTCGAGGGGCGATTTTCCATGTTTTATTCGAATATAGTTCCTCTGAGGGAAATACTTTTGTTCCAGGTAATATTTTACTGCAAAAAGTTCAGCAATTATTGGAAGAAGGACGCAACGTTGAAATTGATCCGAATAAGATAGCTGATGAGCTTATCAAGTTAGTTGATCAAAGAAAACTAGCAGTCGAAAACAATAATTTTTATTTAAAGAAATATTTCTATGGTGAATGGGATATTGCCACCCAATTAGCTCGGCTTATGCAAGAGGACAGCGAGCAGCCGTTAGCAGATGAAAAACAATTAACTGCTGATTTAAGCCAGATTGAAACCCAAATGAATATCGAATATGATTTATTTCAGAGAGATGCGATCACTAAAGCTTTGACCTCTAAAGTATTTTTGTTAACGGGAGGTCCAGGTACAGGCAAAACTACGATCATCAATGCAATTGTAGCTTTGTACGCTTATGAAAACGATATTGACCTAGAGGCAAAGCGCTTACCTATCCTTTTAGCGGCTCCTACTGGGCGTGCGGCTAAAAGGATGAGTGAGATGACTGGGTTACCTGCTAGTACCATTCACCGTTTGTTGGGGATCAATGGGCATGAAGAGCAATTACCTGAAGAAGTGGACGAATTAGACGGAACGTTGCTTATTATTGATGAGACATCGATGGTTGATACTGATTTAATGAAGATATTACTTAAAAGTATCCCGGATGCCATGCAAGTTATTTTTGTAGGAGACCGTCATCAGTTGCCGTCTGTTGGCCCTGGACAAGTTTTTGCAGACATGCTCGCTAGTGATTTGTTGCCTAAAAAAGAATTGACTAAGATTTATCGGCAAGGAGAGTACTCTTCTATTATTTCACTGGCCCATGCAGTCAACCAGGGAGAACTTCCGGTAGATTTCAGTCAACAACAAAATGATCGATCATTTATTCGGTGTACTGCTAAACAAGTTCCACAGGTCATAGCACAGGTGATCGAAGTTGCTTTGAGAAAAGGAAACTCAAAAGATGATATTCAAGTTTTGGCCCCTATGTATCGTGGGCCGGCAGGAATAGACAGCCTTAACGATCTTTTGCAGGAAATAATGAATCCACACCATACGAGACAAAAAGAAATCGAAGTAAGGGGGCATCATTTGCGGATCGGTGACCGCGTTTTACAGTTAGTCAATGATCCTGAAAAAAATATCTATAATGGTGACATTGGAAAAATTGTCGCTATTGATATTGGTGATAAAGGGCAAAAGGCTGGACCAGATAGTGTGACGATCTCTTTTGAACAAAATGAAGTAGAAGTTGAAAAGAAAGATTGGAATAATTTAACGCTGGCATATTGTTTGTCGATCCATAAGTCACAAGGGGGAGAATTTCCAATTGTGATATTACCGATGGTCCCACAATTTGCCCGAATGTTTGCGAGAAATCTTTTATATACGGCGATCACGCGCGCTAAAGAAAAATTAATTTTGGTCGGTGACCTTGAATCGTTTCGGCGAAGTATTTCTAAAGTTGCCCAGAACCGGTTAACTACATTGAAACAGAGGCTGGAAACAGAGCTAGGAGACGAAAAACAGGTTGGTGCTAATGATGATAGCACTCAACTGACACAGCCTGCAGTTCAAGTTGAGAGGGATGGCAGCCAGCCGAAAAAAACAAAGCAAGACGGTACTTTGGGTAAGAATACTGCAGAAGAATTTAATCAGCGTCAAGTATTGAATGAATCATATACTTTAACTTTGCAGTTGATCGAATCTCAAAATATTGATCCTATGATCGGAATGGATGGAGTAAGACCCATTGATTTTATGTCTCAAAAATGAATAAATAAAAAAGGTTTCAGTGCCAATGAGTTGGTTGATCGCTACTCGTTGAAACTGAGACCTTTTTTAATGTCTTTCTTTGACAGGGATACTTTGAACATCGACCCAAAATGGATATTTGCTTACTTTAAAAAATAAATCATAATATTGATTAGGCAATTCTTCGCCATCCACTTGGCCAAACTCTAATGAATTAATGACGATATGAATTTCTTTAGCTTTGTAGTGGTGAATTCCTGGGAAACGTAATTGTTTTCTAAAGTAAACTAGGATACCCAAGAGACAAAACTTAAAGAAATTCATGTTATCAGCAACGATCAAATCTAGTTGCCGATCCGTGGCATCTGCTTCGGGAGATAACATAAATCCTCCAGCAAAGTATGGCTGATTTGAAATATTCACGATGTAAGTATGTTGGAAAAATTCATATTTATCGCCGATTCGAAGTGTTACTGGAAATGATTCTTGATCCATGTATGCTTTAAATAATGCTACAAAATAACTCAAAAAACCAAGATGTAATTTTTCAGCTATTTTTGATGGCTTGCGATGGTGGAGCATACTAGTCAGGTAAGCATCTTGTCCCGCACTATAATCATTTAAAAAATAGCCTTGTTTATTATGAGTCATTTCTTGGTAATAACCTACATCATAATGGACAGATTCTTGGGCATTTAAGGTTTGTTTCAAAGCAAAAAGGGGTGCTTTTGCCAAACCGATCCCACGTGCAAAACTGTTGTTATTGCCTGAAGGAATAAAACTGAGTGGAAGGTCCACCGTTTTTGCATCTTTAATACCATTTAAAGTGTCATTTAGTGTGCCATCACCACCAACGACCATAATTACGTATTTACTCTGATCGGATAAAGTTAGTTTAGAAACAAAATTTTTAGCAATTTCTCGTGCATCTTCCGGATGACGGGTCAATTTGAAAGAATATTGAACCTGCTGGGTATCAAGCTCGTTTTTGACTGAAGCCCATATCTTTTTGGCTTTTCCGTGATTCGCATAACAATTAACAATGAGAAAAAATGTCCGCAAACTCATGTCCTCCTTTCATTCAAAAATAAAAACGTTAATAAACAAAAACCGGAAATACCACGAGGTAGTCCCGGTCTTTTTTGGTCAATTTTAGACAGTGACAAACATTGGTAAAATCATCGGATGTCTTTCAGTTTGTTCATATAAAAATGATTGTAATTCTGAAGTTACAGCCTCACGGATCATTGCTTCATTCACATTTTCATCTTTTAAAGTCCGTTTGATCGTTCGGTTTAAAAGACGACGTCCTTTATTGATCAATTCTCCAGATTCGCGCATATATATGAAACCACGCGATAAGAGATCAGGTCCAGCTAAAACTTGCTTTTTATGCATATCGATCGTTGCCACGACCACTACTATCCCATCTTTTGAAAGTGTACGCCGATCGCGTAAAACGACATTGCCGATATCACCAACTCCAGATCCGTCAACATAGACATCACTTGCATCAAAATGACCTGCAATGCGAGCCGAATCTTTTGTTAGTGCAAGCACATCTCCGTTTTCTAGGATGAAGGTGTTTTCCTTAGGAACATCACATTTTTGTGCCAACTCAGTATGAATTTTAAGCATCCTATACTCGCCGTGCACAGGCATAAAGAATTTAGGCTTCATCAAGCGCAACATCAACTTTTGTTCTTCTTGACCACCATGTCCAGATGCGTGAATGTTATTGACTTTTCCGTGAATTACTGTTGCTCCAGCTTCTTCTAATTCATTTATTACTCGGTTAACACTCAAAGTATTACCAGGGATAGGGGAACTGGAGAAGACCACTGTGTCATTAGGTTGAATAGACACTTGACGATGAGTCCCATTGGCAATTCGGCTTAAAGCGGCCATTGGTTCACCTTGAGAACCCGTACATAGGATCATTACTTTATTTGCAGGTAAACGGTTGATTTCTCTAGCGTCTACTATAGCATCATCAGGAATATCTAAATAACCTAATTCTCGTCCGTTTGCGATTGCAGCTTCCATACTACGACCAAAAACTGCAATTTTACGGCCACGGTTAATTGCTGCGGTAGCAGCCTGCTGGACACGTGAAATATTGGAGGCGAACGTTGCAAAAATGACTCGACCATCTACTTTTTCAAAAATTTGTCGGATAGATTTACCGACCCAACGTTCAGATTTTGTAAAGTTAGGAATTTCAGCGTTTGTACTATCTGATAACAAACATAAAACGCCTTCCTCACCTAATCTGGCCATTTTTTGCAGATTAGGCGGTTGATTGGTGATCGGTGTCAAATCAAATTTATAGTCACCTGTGCAAACAATAGTTCCAGAAGGAGTTTTTATTGCCACACCCAATGTGTCTGGGATCGAGTGAGTCGTACGGAAAAAAGAAACACTCGTTTTCCTAAATTTTAAAACTGTATCTTCATTAATCTCGTGCAGCTCTGTCGTTCTTAACAAACCATGTTCTTCTAATTTGCTTTTGATCAATGCTAAAGCTAGAGGGCCTGCGTATACTGGGACGTTAACTTGCTTTAAAAAGTAAGGGATCCCTCCGATATGGTCTTCATGGCCGTGTGTGATCACAAGAGCTTTTATTTTTTGCTTATTAGCTACTAAATATTGGTAATTTGGGATGACATAGTCAATTCCTAAAAGGTCATCTTCAGGAAATTTGATTCCAGCATCAACGACGATGATTTCATCTTGAAATTGGATACCGTAAGTATTCTTACCAATTTCATCCAAACCACCAACTGCAAAAACAGCCGTTTCGTTATTTCTGACATTCAGCTTTTTCATTTACTAAACTCCGTTAATTGGTAGTTTACACTTTGTTGCTCATATTCAAGTGCGGCCCCATCAAGTTGTTCGATAAACTCAATGTTGTGATTTGTTTGTTCTTCGACCAATGCACGTGCTTCAACTTCTGAATCTGCTTCTAGATACAGGCATTCAGTGTTTTCACGACGCGGACTGATCCCTTTAGTTGGTTGATAATATACTTTAAAAATCATTTTAGTATTCTCCTTTATTACATAATCGACTGCTTGCGTTTAGAATAACGCAAAAAATAAAATTCCGAACATGGATCGTTTACACGATATTTAGTACTATCTTAGCATAGAAAACTTATCAAGTATAGAATTGGAAGCTAACGTTTAAGATTAAATTATATTTCACCGATGTTTTGATTATATTAACTACGCGTGGTGCTAGTTCGTAATAATTCTATTTTCTGTAAAATCAAAAAAGCCTAA
>OMJG01000457.1_pt1 | contig 30749 bp, 25 predicted proteins | sample 1646431 | NCBI WGS metagenome assembly OMJG01 (sample SAMN03771674, study PRJEB25209) | food metagenome | isolation source: Cotija cheese | place: Mexico:Jalisco,Michoacan | collected 2011-12-12
TACCGGCTTGAATGGCTTGCAGACTGTTGACGAGTTGGGTAAACCAGTCGGCGTCAGGTGTATCAGCTGCTGCCCGCCAGTGAACTAAGGTATCGGCCGTTGCCGTTAGTTGGTGTTTGATCGTGGTCATTTTAGCAGTCAGTGCTGGCGAATCAATGCCGCCAGCAAAGATACTGTCTAAATCCCACGTTTCGGAATAGTGCATAAAATAAAGCCCTCCTCAATATGGTCTAGTTATCTTTAATTATAACGGTTATTATGAAGGAGTGGCGAAATTTTCCCGCTTGAAACGGATTTTTATGAAATCAAGGAGTGAGACATAATGAAGAAATGGTGGATCACGCTGGGGGTGCTTGTTGTCCTAGTGGTGGGGACTTTGATCGGTGCCAGTAGTTATTTTTATCATGTGGCGATTGCGCGTGGTGACAAAGCGTTTGTGACGCAAAGTACTAAATTATCGAAAAAAAGTTCGGTTTATCACCAAAAGTATTGGTATTTACATGCACGTAAACAGACGTGGACTATTGAATCAAGCGATCACTTACGTTTGGTTGCTTGGTATCTTCCCGCTAAGCAGTCTAAGAAGACCGTCATTTTGGCGCACGGTTTTGCTGGTAATAAGTCATTAATGGGGGCGTGGGCTGGGATGTATCACGAACTTGGTTATAATGTCTTAGTTCCTGATTCCCGAGCAAGTGGTGCGAGCCAGGGAAAAGCGGTCGGCTACGGCTGGCTGGAGCGCCGAGACGACTTGCAGTGGGCCAAAACCGTTGTACATAAAACGGCCACAACTCAAATCGTGATGAGTGGGATCAGTATGGGGGCAGCTGGTATGACAATGGCTAGTGGCGAACAACAAATTCCGCAAATCAAAGCGTACGTGGTGGATAGTCCGTTTACGAGTGCCAACGCAATCATTAGTTATCAAGCGGGTCAGTTGTATCACTTGCCAGCTTTTCCATTGGTCAATGTGACGAGTTTAATGACCAAATTACGGGCTGGATATGGCTTTAAAGAAGCTGATGCAGTGGCCCAGATTCGCAAGAACCGTTTGCCAATCATGATCATTAGTGGGACGAAGGATGATTTTGTGCCGACTAGCATGGGGAAAGCCTTGTACCGCAATGCCCATCAACCAAAAGCGTTGTGGTTAGTGAAAGGCGCTGGGCATACCACAGCGATTACTCAAGATTATCAGCGGTATAAACAGCACGTGGCAGCGTTTTTAGATCAGTATGTCAAGTAGGCGTACATTAAAATGACAACAGCTCCTGAATCAGTCCATTGATTCAGGAGCTGTTGTCATTTTAGAAGTGAAAACCGACTGCTATTAGGCTCGGTAGGGTAACTGACAAGGAATATCTACACCGTCTGTAAGTGTAATCAAATATAACTGATCAAGGACGGCCGGTCCCTGTGAATGACTGGCGCCCCACGTTGTTAATAACTGGTTCAACCGACTGGCAACTTGATGATGATCGGCCACACAATCTAAGTCCTGTGCAGCTTTGGCTAGAGCTTGTTGTAGTTCAGGAATTGCGCGTACTTCGGGGTCACTATAAGCAACGTCGATCGCGCGAATCAACGCAATGGCATTTTCATTTTTTAACATGCTACCATCCCTCTCGTGTGATGTGGCCAATTTAGACCACTTACTAACTTAAGTATAGCGCTACTAGATCAAGATTCAAGAAGATAATGTAACCGTTGTCATTAATAACGGTAGGTCACGATTGTATTTTAATTATCATCATGTTATATTGTAATAGTAAAATAGAACACTAAGGAGGCCATCGAATTGAAATTTGATGATAAGGTTCCGATTTATTACCAAATCAAACAATATATTTATCACGAGATGATTGATGGAACATTACCGCCAGGTGCTAAGTTACCAGCTGTCCGGCAGCTTGCCTTGGATTTAACTGTTAATGTCAATACGGTTCAACGGGCGCTCAGTGAAATGATTACGGAAGGCACACTCACATCACAACGAGGTAAGGGCAATTTTGTGACGACGGATCAGGCACGTATTACTCAATTGAAGACGACGTTGGTGACAGAACAATTAACATTAGCGTACAATCAATTACATGCACTAGATTTGAGTGACAGCGAGATCGTGACGAGTTTACAACAATACATTGCCCAACGAGAGGAGCGTCAGCATGACAGCATTAACGATTAAAGACTTACGGTATAAGCATAATCAACGTTTGATCTTGCAAAACGTGCAACTAACTTTAGAGCCGGGCAAAATTGTCGGTTTATTAGGTGAAAATGGGGCGGGTAAAACGACCCTGATGCGCCTCATTACCGGTAGTGCTAAAGGGCAAGGGACAATTACGATTAATGACACGACCAATGCCGTGGCACGTAAGCAACAGGTGAGTTTTACGGATCATTTGACGGGCTTTAGTGCGGGCATGAAATTGCACCAAATTGAGCAGTTCTACCAACTCGTTTATCCTGATTTTGATCAGCAGCGTTATCAGGAACTAGCGGCTTTTTTGGAACTTAACGCACAACAAAAATTAGGCGAGTTATCCAAAGGAACGCGTGAGAAACTCATCATTGCGTTAACGCTTAGCCGTAAGGTGGCCCTGTACTTATTGGATGAACCCTTTAGCGGTATCGATAGTATGAGTCGCAAGAAAATTATCAATAGTATCATTAAATGGACGCCAGCGAATGCAACGCTACTGATCAGTGATCATTATGTGACCGAGATTGCGCCGATTCTTGATGAAATCGTGGTCGTTAAGGACCAAACGATTGTTGTCCATCAGGGAGCCGATGCGATTCGCGACGAGCACGGCATGGAACTTGAAGATTATTATGAGAGTTTGTATACTGGAGGTGCGACGGATGACAAGTAGTTGGTCACTTTTTAAGGCCCTTAGTTGGCCGCGTTTTAAGCAAATGAGTTTACTAGTTGGTATCGAGGCCCTGGCCGTGATTGTCACGAGTCTGTGGACAGCTATCAAAGGTAACTTTACGGCCGCCACACTTTTTTATAATTTATGTGCCTGGATGGCCTTGCCGTTGATCGTTGGTTTTATTTTATTAGCAGTTTCAAATGAAAAATTCTTCCGGTCCGGGACGTTTTGGCTATTACCGATTAGTGATTGGCGCCGTTACATGATTAATTTAGTAGCGTCATTAATCAATATTATTTATGTGTGGCTGGCACAAGTCATTCTATTTGGCTTAACGTTGTGGCTTGGTTGGAATGAATTGATGGGCGGTTTAACGGGCACATCGATGTTCTTTGGTCAGTTTGATGCGGGGAGTGTGGCCCAGTTCGCACCCGGCACGTTACTTGTATTAGTACTCGCGACAATCCTGATCTGGAGTACGATTACCCTATGTCACTTTGCAACCAATGCAGCGAAGGGCTTTTTACCTCAGTTTCGGCAACGATTTGTGAATGTTGTTATTACAGTAATTGTTATTTACGTGGCCTTTCGTCTCGCCAACTTATTAATTGGCATGATCAGTTTTCTATCCAGTCAATTAGTTAACCAGGGGCAGATTGATTCCTTATGGACGGGGAGTCTAGTTATGCTGGCAGTGATTTTGGTACAGTTAAGCAATCGTCGCCCCTAAACTATTTTTAAAGTGGCGCAACGCCCATTCGTGGCCAGCGGCGTCAAAGCTTGCAACGGCGTCTTGGTGAATGACGAGCTGATAGCCTAAATTATAAGCGTCGACGGCGGTATGCAACACGCAAATATCCGTACAAACACCGACTAAGTGGAGGGTATCGACATGCCGTTCACGCAGACGTAAATCCAAATCAGTTCCGGCGAACGAACTGTAGCGCGTCTTGTCGAATGCCCAGACGTTGTCCTTATTTTGATGAGTAGCGTACCAATCTTTCAGCGGACCATAGAGTTCACGTCCCCAAGTATCACGGACATTATGTGGCGGGAAAAGTTGGCTTTCTGGGTGATAAGGATCATGCGGGGTATGGACGTCGGTCGGTAATAAGACCCAGTCACCCGCTGTTGCCATTTGATCAGCGAGTTGAACGATGGCTGGTGCAAGTGCTTGGCCGGGTTGCCCACAAGTCAGGGCACCGTCATCAGCCACAAAATCGTTAGTATAATCAATAATCAGTAAGGCTTGATTGCTTGCCATAATGGAAAGACCTCCAATATTAGGATCAAGATTGGTTTTACTGTAAACAACTCTAGTGATACTGTCAATTGTTTAGTTGGAAATGAGTTGTTAGTATAACGATAATGATGATGTGTGTACTAGCCAACGCTGGTCTGGGACTGGTTGTTAGCAAATAGAATATTTTAAATATTGTTAGTTAACTTTCTTGGAACTTGGCTAAATAATTATACGCGGCGATAATGCCGCATAGAAACACGTTAACGACACATGCAAACGGTAATTGAGTAGAAAAATGGGGACAAGTTTTGACGGTACTAGCGCATAAAAGTCCAGTCTAACGCATTTCAGGTGGCGGATGTTGGCCTAAAAGAATCGTTGACTGATATATGAATACTGATTTTACAATGTTGATGGCTCATTCACCATTGCTGCGACATTTTATCGTGATGATAAATAAGTCATTAAACTGTTGTTTTAGCAGTGTTTTCACCCCAGCCAATACGGAAAAATCCTGTCATATGCGGCCAATAGCACATGACAGGCTTTTAAAATCATTCGAAATTTGTGTTGCTTAAGGTTGAGTTAATTGTTCGGTAATCGCAGTAACAATTTGTGGTGGGGTAAGCTTAAATTCATGAAGTAACTCGGCCGTCGTTTCACGATCGTTAAAACGTTTGGCAGCCCCAAAATTTAGAACTCGCATCGTACTGTTGCCGTAGTAGCGACTGACTTTTTCACCAAAGCCACCACTAAGGCTAGCTTCCTCGACGGTAACGACTAGCTGATGGTCAGCTTTGAGGGCGGCTAAAGTTGTCATATCAGGATCGGAAATATCACGTGGATCAATGAGCGTAGCGTCAATTTGGTGGTCAGTTAATTGTTGTTGAACGGCCGAGGCTAGAGGCAATAGACTACCAACACCGAGTAAGGCAACTCGGTGGCCAGTATGCAACGTGTGCATCTTAGTTGCCTTGAAATCAGCTGCCAATGGTGCTGATTGTACGTCGTTGCTAGGAACGCGGATGGCGACCGGCCCGTTATTTTGGTGCAAGGCCCAGTGTATCATCGCCTGAAGTTCCTCCTTGGTTGTTGGTGCCAAGTAAGTGAGATTAGGGATATTACTGAGCATAGCGACATCAAAGATTCCTTGATGGGTCGGATCGCCAGCATTGATGTGACCGCCAGCGACCATGATCGTCACGGGCAATTTGTTGATACCAAGATCGTGTGATAATTGATCGTAAGCTCGCTGCAGAAATGTCCCGGAATGGAAGACAATCGGACGCAATCCCTGTTGCGCTTGTCCAGCAGCGAATGTGATGGATTCTTGTTCGGCAATTCCGACGTCAAAGTAGCGGTCAGGATGCTGCCGACCAAAGCGTTTGAGATCGTAAGTTCCTGGGACGGCGGCTGTAATGGCGGTAATGGGAGTCTTCGCTGTCAGCTCGTTTTCTAGAGTAGCATGGATCACGTCCGTATAAGTTTCTTTAGTGTTAGGATGTAAGGTTTGACCGGTAGTGAGGTCAAACGGCACGTGCCAATGGAAGGCTTCTTTATTCGTAATGGCTGGTTGATAGCCATGGCCCTTTTCAGTATGGACGTGCAAAACGATCGGGTGATCGATGTCCTTAATGGTCTTGAAAGCCGTTAGCATCGTTTCGAGGTCGTTGCCATCATCAACGTAGCGGTAATCGAGGCCCAAATCTTTGAATAAGTTGTGAGTACTCGTTCCGTTAGTTGCTCGCAATTCGCGTAAGTTTTGATAAATGCCACCGTGATCTTCGGCAATCGCCATGCCATTGTCGTTAACTAAAATAATCAAATTTGATTTTAAAGTGGCGGCAATGTTTAAACCTTCAAGGGCTAAACCACCAGATAGTGATCCATCACCAATTACGGCCATCACGTTGCCAGTTTGACCCTCAAGATCCCGAGCAACGGCCATCCCAGTCGCTAGGGCGATAGAAGTCGAAGTATGCCCAATATTGAAGTAGTCGTGGGGGCTTTCCTCGGGGGCGGTATAGCCGCTGACATCGTCATAATGGGCGGGGTCGAGCCAGGCTTGCTTACGGCCAGTCAGAATTTTATGAGTGTAGGATTGGTGTGAGACATCCCAGACAACTTTATCAACGGGCGAGTTGAAGATCGTATGAAAGGCAATCGTTAATTCAACGACGCCTAAGTTAGGACCAACGTGGCCACCAGTGTGACTGACTTTATTCAGTAAAACTTGGCGTAGTTCGGTTGCTAACTGGGTCAATTCCGGTAAGGATAGTTGTTTAAGATCAGCTGGCTGATCGATACGTGCTAGAATCGGTGTTTCCATCTTTATCGCTCTCTTTCTAATTCATCAGTATAGTTTATAGCCTAGCACCTTAGAGTGGCTCTAAGACAAGCATTTTATTTCAAAATAATAAAAAAATGACACCGATAACTGCATCGGTGTCATTTGATAACCGTGGTCACAAGATTGGGGGGCTTGTCAGATTGTTAAGTCGGGTCCGACCGCTGGTATACATTTAGTGTACCGGGTTGCCTGTAAAAAAGATGGCCGCGACAGTTGGTCACGTTGTTGACATTACTAAGTGTCGACCATCTTCATATTGACAAACAACGATTCCGTTACGAGCTTCTTTGACCATGATTCGTGTTAAATTGACCAGTACGTAGTAGCGCTAGTAATGAAGTTAATCCGTGTTGATGGATTGTAAGTAAACTAGTTGGTCGGTTGAAATCTGTTCGTAGAGCTGATTGCCAAGTTCTGAACTGAATGTTTTGCTGGCCAATTGGGTTTGAATAAAATTGTATTCTAGTTGAAAGGCTTCAATCAGTAATTCATTTTGGATGTTTTGCCCATCGCGTTCACCAGACAAGCGACGGTGCCGTTCGTCATAAGCACGGCGAACGATACCAATAGCTTGCTGATTGTCGGCAGTAATCGTGTCAGCTAGGTAGGCCAGTACTGCTTCATAAGGCTTTTGCTCAATTTGCCGCATGCGATGCCACATTTGGCGATTACGCGCTAAGAGCTCTGAACGGTCCTGACCAGGCGCGGCCGGTACTGCCGGAACATTTTGCGTCGCGCCCGCGCCTTTTTACTGAGTGACCACTTAGCCATGGTGAAGCGGAACAGTAATTTTAGACGCTCAAAAAAAGTTTGTTGATTTTGAATACGGGTCTGACTAGCGACGCGCATATACTTTTCGGCCTCGTGGAGGGTAATTTCTTTGTTCGTAACCATTTGATCAACAGTGGCTTGTTCGACTTCGAAGGTGGCATCAAACAGACCGGCTAGTTGGGAGCGTTTAGGCCGGCCATCTAGGACGCGCTGACCAGATAGAATTGCAATAACTTTGCTGGTGCTAGCATTATTACCATGGCGCGCTTGCATCAGATCGATAGCGTGAGACACCATATCAGCTTTAGCGGTTGCTAATTCGTCCTCGGTCACCTTCACAGTTTGTTTGGGTAATGTCATTGGTAGCAAAATGGTGGGAACTAATAAGCTGGTCAGGATAACGACCGCAGCTACGAAGATAATATCATTGCGGTAAGGAAAATTACTGCCATTGAGCGTTAGCGGTAATGAGAATGCCATGGCAAGCGTAATGGTTCCGTGAACGCCGCTAAGCCCCATGACAAAAGCGTTGCGGGTCTTTTCATGATTATCCCAAGCTCGAATACGAGCTAAATCAAATCGGGTCCAGAGAAACCGAGTGAATGTCATAATGAGGTAGAGTAGTATTCCGAGGCCGACTAAGACCGCAACGGAGCCGGTATCCCGTTGTTGTAAGTGGTTGATAACACTTGGTAGCGAAACGCCCAGAAGGACAAAGACAATCCCATTTAAAATACTTGCAACGATTGACCAAGTGGTGGTCATAACGATTTGTAGCCGCGATGTCGTTAGCCTTAATTGGTCAGATTGAACACCATGAATCAGTCCGGTAGCAACGACGGCTAAAATACCAGAAACACCTAGTGATTCAGCTAGGAAATACACGACAAACGGTGTTAGCAATGTGTACGGCACGATTACAGACGGGGTGTCCACCCGCATCCGAATCAGCATGATACGGATAGCGACAATGATATAACCAATGATTAATCCTACGAAGATGCCACCGGCAAAGACGTATAAGAAGTTGGTGATGCCATGCCAGACAGAGAATTTACCAGTTACGATGGCGGCAATGGCTAAGTTGAAGGCCACGATACCGGAAGCGTCATTGAAAAGTGATTCATTTTCTAGTGTTGTCATGACCTCACCGGGAATCGCGACCTTGGTCGTAATTGATGATACCGCGACGGCATCGGTTGGCGTAATAATGGCCCCTAAAGCTAAAGCAAGTGCCAGTGAAAATTCTGGGATCAATAAGTGAGTTACCGTCCCGACAATTAGAATGGTCACGATTGCCAGTACGACCGAAAGTGACAAGGTCGTTCCGAATTGGTGGCTGAGCTTACGGATATTGGTGTTTTGGCCGTCATTAAACATGAGAATCGAAATAATGACGAATAGGAAAATTTCGGGTTCCAATTCAAAATTTTGATATAACGGGATCAATGATAAAATCAGCCCGGCACCTATTTGTAAAAAGGCGACTGGTACTTGATTAAAGCGTGCGTAGACGGCGTTAGCAACAACGACCGCAGCGACTAGCAGTAAGACTAAGAAAACGGTTTGCAAACCAGAGTTCCTCCTAGATTTAGTAAAGTAGTTTAATTTTAACGCAATCATGTGAATAAGAGTATGATCTGCGCTGATTAATTTTGGCTGGACCTAATGTTTAAAATTCGCGTTGTAAGGACTTAATTATTGAACGTTCTAACCTAAAGCTGGTGAAAAGCTTGGCGGCGGCTATTAAGTCAGTATAATAAGATTATCAACTTAATTGGAGGCTACTATTATGTTAACAATTGCTTATATTGGTAATGGTAAGAGTGCGAATCGGTATCACTTGCCATTCGCATTAAAGCTTAAAGAGCAAATTAAAGTCAAGACGATTTATTCACGTTCAGGACGTCAAAATTGGCAGCCGATTGCGGGTGTTCATTATACGACCACGTTGGATGATATTTATCAAGATCCTGAAATTCAACTAGTCGTGGTCTCAACGCCTAGCCACACACATTATTCAGTGGCTAAGGATGTTTTAAATCACGGGAAGAATGTGTTGGTGGAAAAGCCATTTACTGAAACGTCGGCGGAGGCTCAGGAACTTTTTGCACTTGCTAACGAAAAACACTTATTCATTCAATGTTATCAGAACCGTCGTTTTGACTCGGACTATTTAACGACGCAAAAGGTGATTGAAAGCGGCGTCCTTGGTGATTTATTAGAAGTTGAAATGCACTTTGATTACTTCCGACCAGAAGTTCCAACCAACGTTGACCATTTCTCATTAGACACGAGTTATTTATACGGGCATGCGTGCCACACGTTAGATCAAGTAATCGCGTACTTTGGGGAACCAGATGATGTTCATTATGATGTTCGTCAGTTGCTAGGAACTGACCGAATGAATGATTATTTCGACATTGATTTGTATTACGGTGCACTTAAAGTCTCTGTAAAATCGAGTTATTTCCGCATTAAATCGCGACCAAGTTTTGTGGTTTATGGTAAAAAAGGTATGTTCGTGAAGGCGGATAAGGATCGGCAAGAATATGATTTGAAGCATTTTTACATGCCAGATCATGCGGACTTTGGCGTCGATCAACCAGAAAACTATGGCACGCTGACTTACATGGATGATGCCGGGCAATACCATGAAGAAAAAGTAGTTTCCGAAGTTGGTGATTATAGTCGGGTCTACGCTGGCGTATACGAGTCGATTGTTAATGGTCAGCCTAAGTTAGTCAAAGATGAAGAAACTTTATTGCAGATCAAGATGCTGGAACAAGGTATCCAACAGTGTCGACGTTAGGAGGGGCTAAAGATGCGTTTAGGAATTTTAGGAACCGGTAAGATTGTCCAAGATTTTTTGCCGATGGTGAAGATGATACCAACGATTGAATTAGTTGGCTTATTATCGACACCCCGTAGTGTGGAACGAGCACATGCATTACAAACGACTTACAACATCGAGACCGTTTATACTGATTACGAAGCTTTGCTGGCAGATGCAACGATTGATACGGTGTACGTGGCGTTACCGAACTCGTTACATTACACTTACGCCAGGCAAGCATTGCAAGCGGGAAAAAATGTGATTTGTGAAAAACCATTTACACTAGTTGCAGCCCAGTTGACGGAATTACAAACATTGGCACTAAAACAAGATCTAGTGTTGATTGAAGCCATTACGAATCAGTACTTGGAAAACTATCAAGCAATTAAGCGTGATTTAACCAAATTGGGTGACTTGAAGATTATTGAGTGTAACTATTCCCAATACTCATCACGTTATGATCAATTTAAAGCCGGGACCGTTTTACCAGCCTTCAATCCGAAGTTGGGCGGTGGTGCGTTGATGGATTTAAACATTTATAACATTCATTTCGTTGTCGGTTTGCTTGGGGCACCAACGCGCGTCCAGTATGTTGCAAATATTGAGCGAGATATTGACACCTCGGGTATTTTAATCCTGACTTATCCGGATGTTCAGGTGGTCTGCATTGGCTCAAAGGATTCCACCTCACCCGTTCGTTCGACGATTCAGGGGACGGCTGGTTCAATTGTTGTGAACGGTCCAACAAACACGGTTGAAAGCTTTACTGAAATTACTCACGATGGCGCAACAACTGACTTGGCACTCAATCAGGCTGATCATCGAATGCATGCCGAATTCGTTGCGTTTGAGCGCATTATTGCGGAGCATGACATGGTAACGGTTAAGCGCCAGTTAGCCCATTCACAGGCCGTCATGGCGGTGGTGGATCAAGCATTGGCCAGTGCGGGGTTGCAATTAGGATAAATAAATTGATATAAATTACGTTGTGCTGCTAATTAACTATCGAAAACGTGCCTCAGAAGCTAAAAATCTGAGGCACGTTTTTGGGGAATACTGGCCCTATTTAGTGGTGAGCGGGCCATTTTGAATTATCTGCTGTTTCTGTTGTAAATCTTGCAAGTGGTTATGAAAGTCTTGGGCGTACATCACGGCGAAAAGACTATCTAAAACATATTCAAATGCTGCTTGAGAAGCAAAGGTGCCAATCTTGGCAAAGTTATATTCGTCTTGAACCGTTAGCAAGTGGTAAGTAGCCTGATCAATTAATGGTGATTGGGGATTACCAGTTAATACAATGACTGGCACCTTATGCTCGTAAAAGTAGGCAACAAATTGCTGATGTATCTTGGTCGTTCCTGCGTAAGAAATGATTAAAGCACAGTCCTTAGAAGTTAGATTAGCTGCGTTCCATGCCTCGTCTGCGTATTCTTCCGCAATTAGGGCAAAGCGGTTGATCTTGACTAATTTGTTTTGAAAACTACGGGCCCGTAGTTGCGAGTCACCCTGCGAGAAAATGAAAATACGATTGGCCCGTGCTAACAAGTCAGCCGCAGGGGCTAGTTGGGTTGTATCGAGTTGTTGTTGTGCTGTTTGAATGGCGTTGACGGTCAATGACGCCATTCTTTGACTAATGGTTGTCACTGAATCACTAGCTGAAAAAGGAAAGTTGGCATCAACTGTCGCAGCTTGTTGCTCTTGGGTGACGATTTCAGTGGTTAGTGCACGTTGGAAATCACGAAAACCGTGAAAACCAAGCTTTTGAGCTAGTCGAATAATGGCGGAATGAGAAGTATAAGTTTTGGCGGCTAAATCTTTGATAAGAACCGTGGGTAGTTGATTAAGATGGGCCAGAATGTAATGCCCAATCCGCTGTTCAGTGCTAGTAAAATCTGTTTGCTGTTTGAGTGCAATTAAGATTGACATGTCTGTAACCTCCATAGTTAGTATCATACGGTTATTATCACAAAAATGCGATTAATATCAGAAAATTGATAAAAAGTTACTTGACCTGGTACCGGTATCATAAATTATGATAATTTTATGAAACAACGTGGTATCATCAACTTAGAAAGGAAGTTCTGTGATGACCAACATTCATGATATTGCGCGACTATCAGGTTATTCCGTCTCGACAGTCTCACGCGTCATCAACCATCAAAAATACGTTGCGGATGATAAGCGGGCTAAAGTTGAGGCCATCATGCAAGAATTAGATTACGTTCCTAATCGAGTCGCTCGAGATCTTAGCCGGGGCCGTACTAAAACGATCGGGGTTGTTTTGCCCTATGCCAACCATCCATATTTTGCACGAATCGTTGATGGTATCGTTGGGGCTGGTTTTGCCGCTGGGTATAAAATTATGTTGCTACCTACTAATTATGATATGACCATTGAACGTCATTATTTAGAAGACTTGCGTAGCAAAGCTTATGATGCGTTAATCTTTACGTCCCGTAGTAGCTCATTAGAAACGTTGGAACATTACCGCAAGTATGGGCAGATCGTCTGTTGTGAAGATCCTGGTGACGATCGTGAATTGGCTGCGGCGTATACGGATCGCATGGCCTCTTATGTAACGGCCTTGCGGTGGGCAAAACAGCGGGGTTACCAGACGATGGGGGTCATTCTCAGTCGCAATAATGTGATTAGTGCTAGCACTCGTGTCACGCGGCGGGCGTATCACGATGTATATGGTCAACTTACGGATGAGCGGCTTTTCACTGGCGCTGCTACCTATGAAGATGGATATCGCGCCGGTGAGTATTTCGCAAAGCAGACGGACTGGGTTGATGCAATTTTTGCTAACGGTGATGATATTGGTGCTGGTGCGTATCAGTACTTTATTGATCATCAGCTGTCACCGATTCCAATCATTGGTCAAGAAAATTTATTAACGAGTCGGTTACTTAAATTTTCAACTATTGACCATCATTTAGAGTCACTCGGTCAGTCTGCATTTCGATTGGCGATGGGGAATACTCGAACACATGAACTGATCAAATCGGAATTTATTCAACGATAATTAGAGGAGTAATGAACATGGTTGCAAGATTAGCAGTTTTTGATATTGATGATACACTCTTGGCAAGTAATAAGAGATTATTACCAAGCACCATTGCCAGCATCCAGGCACTTAAAGATCGTAATATTCACGTGGCGATTGCCACTGGACGTAACTTAGCGATGGCGCGACCGGTGATTGAGGCGCTAAAGTTACGTGATTACGTTCTTTGTAATGGTTCTGCGGCCTTTGCCGATCGCAAGCAAGTCCATCAGCATATACTCTCGAAGGCTAACATTGGCAAGTTGGTTGCTGCGGCTGATGAACAGCAAATTGATATTGTAGTTGAGTCATTAGATGGCTTACATATTCATACTCATCCATCGTCGCAAACGCAGGATGTTTTGAATACATTTCGAGCGCCAACTTTAGATTATGCGCCAGATTATTACCGGAATCATGATGTTTATCAGGCAATGATGTTTTACTCAGATTCACAGAACCAAGCTTTGCCACATCCAGATGAATTTTCATTTGTCCGTTTTCACGAACGTGGGGTGGATATTATCCCGAAAGCTGGTTCGAAAGCGCAAGGAATTGCTAAATTAGCGGCGGCACTCAACGTTGATGTGAAGAACATAGCGGCCTTTGGTGATAATGAGAATGATCGTGAGATGCTGCAAAGTGCGGGGATTGGAGTTGCCATGGGTAATGCGAAGCCAGCAATTAAAGCTTTAGCGGACCTTACGACAACTGATTGTGATCATGATGGTATTGCAAACGGATTGAAGAAAATTGGCTGGCTTTAGAAATTAGTAATCATAAAAACTGTGCGGTCCAACACTACATATAATGGATACAATTCCGTTAATGTGAATGTTTGATCGCACAGTTTTTTAGTAGTTACTTACGCAGCATTTTCTTAATTGCAGCGACCGAACGGGCCACCTGTTTTTGATCAGCCGCTTGTGGTGTGGCTGACGATTGACTTACTGCCGTCGGATCTGCTGCCTTAGAGCGTGGTGTACTCGTGGTGGGCTTATCCGCAGATTGACTTGTACTTGTTCTTGCACCCGTTGATGGCGTTACTGGTTGGCCTGGGTGCATTTGGTCCATTGTCTGATTCAATAAATGGTCGACAAAGACATTTCCTTGGTTAGTGGCATGCCCCTTGGTCCAACGGTAGTTAAGGGTGGTAAATTGAGGCAGTAAGCGATCAACTGCTTGCCACAGTTCGGCGTTGACTAGTGGGCCGTTGCTACGTTTCCAGCCCCGGCGCTTCCAGCCAGCTAGCCAGCCCTTAGTAACGGCATTTAACACGTATTGGGAATCAAGCACAAAGAGAATACTAGTCTTTGTCTGCCCTAGTTGTTGTAATTGTTCGAGTGCCCGTAAGAAGGCCATAATTTCCATGCGGTTATTAGTTGCACCCCATTCACCAGCGGAATCGGTGACAAGTTGGTCAGGCATTTCGATCCGGTAAGCCCACGCGGCCTTATCGTCTTGGTGAACATGTTGACCAGCCACGTTACCGGTATTACGAGAACCACCATCGGTATAGACGGTAATTGCTGCATTGACGGGCGCTTGATTAGTCGCTGTCTGTTTTTTGGCAGGGATGGTGGACCCCAGGTTAGATTGACCTGCCATAAAGGCCTGCGCCGCTGCGGCAGTTGGAAAACTTTTATACTGCGCTTGTGGATACCCACTCACTTGTTTTTGTGTTTCCGGCCAAGTTCGATAAATACCGGGATGTCGGCCTTTCCGAACAGCGTAATATTTTTGTACCATGTGAATGCCTACTTTCTAAAAAGTGATACTGTTAATTTAACATAAAAAACAATGAATTAAATAGTGCTGGCTTAATTTTAGGTGGCGATCAACGACAACAACCGGATAGCAGAAAATAATTTCCGTTACCCGGTTGCAAGGATTATCGTGAATTAGTGTTGTTCAAATAAAGCAGTCAAATAAGTCATAAAGGTTTTTAAGTAACGATCTTTGTCGACAGTTAGAGCGACCGTGACGTTGGTTGGCTCATTGAGCCGCGCTGGATCACCAATTGTTCGACCATAGTCTTCGCCACTTGCCTGAACATACATATTCAGATCTAACGTGGTGACAAAGCTAGGATCAAGTGAAACGCCAACGGCCAATGGATCATGAAGGGCACAACCGTGTAAATCAGGACTTGTAATATCATAGGCTGCAATATAGTAGTCGACGATATCCGCAAACTTTTCACCAGCGGTTGTCTTTAAATCGCGCCATTGTTGCGTTTCAGTCTTAGTCAGTAGTGTTCGTAACGTGACATCTAGACCAACCATCGTAAGTGGCATATCGCTGGTGAAGACGGCGTTAGCAGCTTCGGCATCTTGATTGATATTAGCTTCAGCGTAGTGGCTAACGTTACCTGGAACGGTCAAAGCACCACCCATTAATGTAACGTTACCAATTGTGCTGGCAATGTCAGGGGCTTTTTCAAGCGCTTCGGCCAAGTTTGTCAATGGACCAGTTGGCACTAAGGTTAAATCGGCACCGTACTGATGAACTGCGTCGATTAAGAAATCAACGCCGGACTGAGTCTCAACGGCACGCTTGGGTTCGGGGAGCTTAACGTCACCGATACCATTCATGCCGTGAATCTGTTGTGAGATGGGCATGACATCGAAGTGTTCGGTAGTACTGGAGTGAGGTTCACCTAGAAAGACGGGGACATCGGTCGCCCCTAATAATTCTAAAATTTGTAAACTGTTGATGGCTGCCTGATCAACAAGGCAGTTCCCATATGAACTAATAATCCCAATTAAGTCAACGTCGGGGGCCCCCACTGCATAGGCGATGGCCATTGCGTCATCGATCCCGGTGTCTAAGTCTAAAATCATTTTACGTTTTGCCATGTAAAACATCCTCCCTGATTAGGTCTGAAGCGCGTAAAGCTATAATTCAATTGTAAACGTTTCAGCGAGCGCTGACAACGGCTAGTAGCGAATTAAATCGTCATTGATAACAAAAAGCGTTCGGATTATTTAGATGAAACGCTTGCTGGCGAAAATACAGGTGCTGACTTATACTAAAAATTAAGGAAGGTGAAAGCTAATGACGACTAAAAATCCAGTAGAAGCAGTCATGAATGCGCGGCATTCCGTTCGGCAGTATGATGGTCAAACTGAAATTACACGTGAGGAAATGAGCGCGATGTTGCAGACGGCGTTTTTGGCGCCAACTGCCCTGAATCAGCAACCGATTCGAGCGTTAGTCATTACGGATCAACAACTACGACAACGGTTATGTACAGCGACTGGGAATACGAGTCAGTTAACAACAGCTAGTGCGGTCGTCTTATTTGTGGTCGACCGCGCTAATCGGCACCAAGTTCCGGCCTTTCAAGCGGGACAAGAAGTGCCAAGGGAAGATAGTCCGCTTACGATTGAATCACTAGATGCTGGTCTGATTGCGATGCAATTTATGCTAATTGCTAAGGCACATGGCTATGATACGAATCCAATGACCGGTTTTGATGCCGCCGGATTTACAACAATTCTGGGACTAGATGCCCAGCGGTACCAGCCGTTATTGTTGGTGTCAATCGGAAAAGCGGCCGTTGCTGGTCAAATGGCCGAACATCAGCCATTGGAGACATTAGTGGCGTATCGTTGATTGGGAGGAAGTCAGAACGTGAATTTTGAAAAACATTATCGGTATACGGGAAAGCAAAAGTTGGGGTTAACCAAGTTAGCAACCACGGTTGATCCGGAATTCCAAGATGAAAAAGTTATTAAAAATCAGATTGCAAAAAATATTAAGCAGCTGTCTGAATTACAGGGGAAATTATATGCGCAGGATCGCTATGGTGTCCTGATTATTTTTCAGGCCATGGACGCGGCGGGCAAGGATAGTATGATTCGTCATGTCATGAGTGGGGTGAACCCTCAGGGGTGTGAAGTCACATCATTTAAGCAACCGACTAGTCAAGAAATTGCTCATGATTATTTATGGCGCGTTCATGATCGGATTCCTAAGCGGGGCATGATTGGCATTTTTAATCGGTCGTATTACGAAGACGTGTTAGTTAGTCGGGTGCATCCAGACATCATTGTGAACGAACATGTGGGTGATATTGAGACTAACAAACAAGTTAATGATGCATTTTTTGAGCGCCGGTTTGGCGATTTGCGATATTTTGAAGATTATTTGCAGCATAACGGGTATTTAGTGCTCAAATTCTTCTTGCATATGTCGAAGGCTGAACAGAAGCAGCGCTTTATTCGCCGTATCGAGATTCCGAGTCACAACTGGAAATTCTCAGCAGCTGATATTCAAGAACGGCAGTATTGGGATGATTATCAACGTGTTTATGATGATGCCATTACGAATACAGCTTCCAAGGCGGTGCCATGGTACGTTATTCCATCGGATAGTAAGTGGTACTCGCGGCTGTGCGTGTCCGAAATTATCAATCAACGGCTGGCTGAATTGCCGTTGGCCTACCCATCACTAGATACTAGTGCACAGTTGCAACTAAAAACGGCGCTGGAGCAACTGGATCGTGAAACCGACTAGGCGGCTGTGTGATGGTTGTACTAGTTAGACTGACAGGTGAGCTGGCTAGGTAACGGGTAAATGATTGTTTTAAGCTGGCTATTGATGAAAGTGCTGATATGCTGAGCTCAAAGTAAAATGGACTTCTCAAGAATCAAATTCTGGAGAAGTCCATTTTAGTGTATGGTCTTTGAACGCTCAAAAGGTGAGGGCTGGTTGATGCTTTGTTTTAATGACCAGCTGACGCTAGTTTTTGGGAGAACGATTGATTGAGAAACGGTAAGCGTGTGTTGTAGAGCTAACGGAGCAAAGTCAACGTTGGAAAATGCTGAGATGGCTCAGAAAGCGACCGCAACTAGTAACGAGGATAATGGTGCATGGTACCAAGACCGAGACTAAGTAATCCTAGCAGTACGACAAGTCCTAACCAAGCGAGTCCAGTTGCTGGATGTTCATCAGTTTGTGGTAATGACTGGTTACTGTGATTATTAGTACGGTCAAAAATGGCGGTGGCAGTCGCCGGTAACTGATTGGTTGGTTTGGATGGTACTAGCGTATTTTTGTTGGACCCGCTTGTGGTATTGAGTCCGGTAGTAGTGAGTGGTGATGAAGTGTTGGGTTTATCGATCGAAGGTTGCTTAGAATTTTCAGCCCCTGGATTCTTCGGTTCGGAAACTTCAGGTTTTTCGACATTAGGGTTTTCAGTTCCAGGTTCTTCAGTTCCAGGTTCTTCGGTTCCGGGCTGCTCAGTTCCAGGTTCTTCAGTTCCGGGTTCTTCAGTTCCAGGTTCTTCAGTTCCAGGTTGTTCAGTTCCAGGTTCTTCGGTTCCGGGTTCTTCAGTTCCGGGTTCTTCAGTCCCAGGTTCTTCAGTTCCGGTTCTTCAGTTCCGGGTTCTTCAGTTCCGGGTTCTTCAGTTCCAGGTTCTTCAGTTCCGGGTTCTTCAGTTCCCGGATTGTCTTCGTCTCCCGGCTCTTGCGGTTCTGCAACGTTGGGTTCTTCGGGAACATCTGGTTCTAGACGATCAATCGAGGCTTCAGCGTGACCACTATTATCGTTACTATCTTGGTAGTTGACACTATTTTCAAAAGTGTCTTTGCCATCTGGTTGATTCGTTTTAGTTTGATAAGTTAAAATCAAATCTTTAAGATAGCGGCCGTTAGCGGCAAATGTCACTTGTTGACCAGTGGCAGTAGTGGTGACTGGAATAACAGTGCCGTCCTGCTCTTTTAAACTGGCGCTATTAGCAACGTACTCATGATTATTGCTTAACGTATCAGTAAAAGTTGGGTTGACGAGTGTATTATTGTTTGCCAGCACGTGTACGGTCCAGTTGATTCGCCGTGGGTCTGAAGCATCGACCCAGGCAGCGGATTTTTCTAGGGCAATCGGGGTCGTGTTACTTGGTTGGCTTGGAACGGTTCCTTTGACAGTTAATCTAACGTAGCCAGAACGATTCATAGTGGCTATTTGGTAGGCTTGATTAAACGTTACAATACCAGTGTGGGAACCCGCAGCAAGGTTAAATGTACCGATAGTTCCACCGATAAACCCATTCATCGGGAAGGACCTGTCCGTTGTGATCTGAACGTTTTCAGGAATCTGAAAAGTCATGGTATCTCCGGCCGTTATTTTCACGTTGTTGGGAATTCGCCAGTTATAATTGACAGTATAATCTTGATCTGCTGGCAATTGTGCATCGTGAGAAATAATGGTACCGTTGCTATCTTTAATAATGGCACTATTTGCATCATTGCCAGTGGCTTCGATAACATCACGAGCTTGACTAACTAATGGTGGGCCAAACATCAAAAAGAAAATTCCTGTTATTGCTAATAATAACCACCGCCATTTATTGCGCATGGTAATCGCCTCCATCTAAAGTATACCCATAGCTTACCATTCGTGTACAAGCGGAGTACAATCGGAGTTTTGTTCGCTTTTTAAACTAACCAATCGCGTTGGATTCAGTGTAGCGGTTCATTTTTCAGTACTTAGAAGGGTCAGTACAAAGCATCTTGGACAGGGCTAATTGTGCGAGTTCAATTTAAAAAAATGAGCTGGTTCTATCCATATTGTCGAAACGTGCGCCAAAAGGTTGCTTGTTGCGCCTAATATAAATTCGGCGGTTATCCCAAACTTAGGAATAATCGCCGAATTTACCTTAATGACCACCTTTTGTCTCACGCTTACTTGCTACGAGATTAGGCATCAGTCTTATCTTAATCATATAAAAAGTGAATAATCAATAGGTCCACTTGGGGATTGATATGGAGCATAGAGTGACTAGCAGTAAGTGGACTGCCGTGAATAATCGCCGTCTGCGGTTGCCAACCAGCTGTTTGTAACTGGCGACTAAATGTGAGTACAGCTTGTAAATTAACGCCACCGTCACCGCTAGTTTGCCAGATTTGACCACCGATATTTAAGATGGGCAGCTTTCGCGGTAAGTGTTTTAATACTTGGGCGGTCAATCCAGGGTAGGTTGAGCCAATTGTGACAAACTTGTCAATCTGGGCTGGGTGAGACTGGTCGGCAGTTAAATAATCGAAAATAATATTGCCACCAGATGAATGACCGACAGCATTGTAATGGGTCACGTGGTAGCGAGTTGCAAGGATATGCATGACACTAGCAAATTGACGAGCCTGTCGTTTAGCATGGTGGTTATCAGCAAAAATGACTTGGATCGTGGGATTATCCTTTAGGGTGCCAAATTGTTGAACAGTAACATGGCCAGATTGACTGACATGGACGACTAACCCCTTGGTCATGAGGCGTGCAGCAGTTAATCGGTGTACAAAACCGTTCGTAGAAAAGGCGCGCGCATAATCACCACCAACAAAAATTGTTGGGATCGTTGTTTGATTGACTTGTGTTTTTCGCAATGGGCTCAGTCGATACTGCCAGTATGTTCCTAGACTGACAATGAGGGTCGTGCTTAGAACCGCCATTATTTTAATGATTTTTAATCGTCGCATGGTTAAGCTGCCTCGTTTTTTAAGTCTATTATAGTCGTAATTAGCGAAATTGGTTTTGCAAACCTCTGTGGAATCCACTAGAATTAGAAGCAACAAATCTACATACAAGAGAGCTGGGAAACGATGAATTCAGAATACGATTTAACAATTATTGGTGGTGGCCCGGTTGGGATGTTTGCAGCCTTCTATGCTGGCATGCGTAATGCGCGCGTGCAGTTATTAGAAAGCTTACCTGAATTAGGCGGACAGGTTCAAGCCTTGTATCCTGAAAAGGTGATTCACGATGTCGCTGGTTATCCGGCAATTAAAGGGCGTGAGCTAGTGGCACAACTTGAAGCCCAGTTGAAGCAGTTTCCAATTGATATTCAGCTAGCTAGTCCGGTGATGGATGTAACTGGTGCGATGGGTGATTTTACGATTACGACAGCTAATGGGCAACAATCGCATACAAAGGCGATTATTGTTGCGACCGGCAGTGGGGCTTTTGAACCCCGGCGTCTGGCGGTTGATAATGCAGCTGATTTTGAGAATAAACAATTGTTTTATCATATTCCTAGTGTTGAGCAGTTTCGAGATCAAACGGTGCTGGTTGCTGGCGGTGGTGATTCAGCGATTGACATGGCACTACTGTTGGAGTCAGTTGCCAAACAAGTCTACATTATGCACCGGCGGGACCGATTCCGCGGTATGGAACACAACGTTGACTTACTAAAGGCATCGTCCGTGGCGATAAAGACGCCATTTTTGATCAAGCAGCTTGCTGAAACTACGGATGGTCAGCTGGAATTAACGATGAAAGAAGTACGGGGGACCGCCGAAGAAACGTTGGCGGTTGATGATTTGATCGTTAATTATGGCTTTATTGCGGATAATAAAGTGATTCGTAATTGGCACGTTACGCCAACGATGGAACACCGGTTGATTACGGTTGATACGCAAATGAATACCGATATTCCAGGGATTGCGGCCATTGGTGATACAATCATTTATCCCGGTAAGTTGGGACTGATTGCGAGCGGTTTTGGCGAAGCACCAAACGCAGTCAATCAGTTAATGATGGCTTTGTACCCAGAACGGCGCAGTCCATTGCACAGTACGACCGTCTTTGAGAAAATGTAAACAACTTGAATAAGGGCGGATTCAGCATCACTAAATACTGAGTCCGCCCTTATTTTTGTGCTAGTTATAAAATGCAGATGATAAGCAGTATCATCCGTCAACAACGTTGTCTGATATTATTTTTGGATGCTAGCAACCTGGAATTTGTGAGCTGCTTAAAAGAGTATTTCCTTTAAAATGTGGGACTTCATACTGAAGTATTGTTATTCGTTGCTAGTCAGGCTGAGTTCATTCATGAAGGTCAACAAGAGCTTGGCGTAACTTGGATGATCAGTGTTGCTCTTCACTTCGGCTTGCATTTCCGTTAAGTTATCCGTGACGACCCCGGTCACACCCATAAACATCATTTGATCCATCTGATCGGTATCATCAATGTCCCAAGCATAGACGGTCTTGTGATAACGCTCAGCCTTGTCGACAAATTGATCGTTTAAAGTGGTAACTTCCATGGTGTAGCCATTGGCGTCCGTGTGGGGGAACGTTAAATTATAGGGCAGAATATAGCTGACAAACTGCTGCTTGTCTAAGCGTTTCAAGTCCCGCATGACTTTATAACTGAGTGTATGAACTTGGTCATGGTTTGCCAGTAGCGTCGCCCCGTAACGGTTAATAAAACGCTTAGTATCGGCTGAGGTGTACGCCGAGCTAGTTTTGATTTCAACTAATAACTTTTGGTGATGCGCGTGAGCGGCTTGCAAATAGGCGTCAAAGCTTGGAATCTTTGCTTGATAGCCATTTTCACGGACGGTAATTTTTTCTAGTTGCTTGAGTGTTAATTGTGACGGTTTCTTTTTAATTCCCGCAAGCGCCTTTAGTGTCGGATCATGCATCACGACAAATTGATGATCCTTAGTGACTTGAATATCCATTTCAACATAATCAGGATGTTCCTTGCTGGTTTTTACGAGTGCCGGAATTGTATTTTGAACACCATTACCATCATCGACACCCCGGTGGGAAATCATGATTGGTTTGGTAATAACTAGCCCGTTGAGGTAGACCAAATTAACGGCAACTAGGAGACTGGTTGCTAAGATCAGACCGACCGCCACGCTAGCACGAGTTAGTTTGCGTAAGCGGGGTGCCTCATTGAAGTGTAAAGGTTGTTGCCGTAAAATTGTAAAATCTTGGCGATAGCATACGATAATCAACATCATAAAGATCGCTGTCGTGTAGCAGATAATAATTTCCGTGACTGCTTCCATGATGAAGAGGTTAACGGTTGCAGCAATCATGGCAAAGCTAGTCTTGTCAAACTGTAGCTGAGCGACATAAATCAGCGTATAAATTAAGGTGACGACTAGAAAAATCATAAGTAAGGTTACGGCCATTAGCCAGAGGTAACGAAGAACATGATGCCGTGTTTGTTGCCAGCTACGGGTGACAGCCAGCCGCCACGGTAAGCCATCGATGATCATTAGCGGTAATAGACTAATGAGCCGAATACCTAGGTAACCAGCCACTAGGTAGAAAAGTACTAGGCCGACTGTCATCCAGGGATTATCCATTAGATAACTAATAATAAAAGCAGGAATTCGCGCCTTATTCAGTAGGGGCGTCGTGAAGATGAAGCTGCCGAATGGCAGGATGATCATGAAATAGCCGATAAAAAACAGAAAGGTGCTCGGTGACGTGGCATTCAAGCTAGTGACTGTCGAGTGTAAGACTTCTCGTACCGTTTGCGGCCGACCGCGAAAAATATTGATGATACCGAGCAATAGGAATGCGAATTGCCAGTAAACTAAAATAATAATGGCTAATAAAATGGCTAGCATCCCGAGGGCCGCCAAAGGTTGGCGGATAATAATGCTACCAATATTAGTATAGGAAACATAACTTACGCGCTGCCATTTTAGAAGCATTTCCAAGACCCAGTTGAAGAATGGCACGGCAAGATAACTGATAACAATATTGGTACCGAAAATTAGGGCAACGTAACTGCCCCAGTTCTTATAGAAACGGTGGGTACTATCCCACCAAAAACGCCAAGCACCCATGAATGGTGCCTCCTCTCTCGGTTCGCTAAGTACGAATCGAGTCATAATTAATTTTATTTTATCATGAAATCCATACCAGTGGACGCCCACTAGTTGAACACTAAGGTACAACAAAAAACGCTATGGGATGTGGAGTGAACGCCCATAACGTTTTTCAGTTAGTTCTTGATTATTGTCACTTAATTGGTACTACTAGAACTAGTTGTTGTACTATCGGTATCATCCGGATTGGTAATCTTGATCCGAGTTGAATCGGTCTTCTTATGCGAAGCTTCTGGTGCATCCGTCTGATACAGTGTATCGGTAGACTTGTTACCATTCTTCGAGTAAAGACTAGTTGACTTACCAGCCAGTTTATTCTGAATCTGAATTTCTTTTTCAAGGCCATCGGCGTAATTGTAATTTGAAGCGTCGACTTTCTTGAAACCCTTTGGTGTGTAAAAACGTAACAGGTTTTTTTTGTTAAGTGAATCAGAAAGGCTCAATTCTTTATCGACCTTTTTTTGATCCTTATCAACGGTTTTTTGAACCGCCTCGTCGTCATCAATTGTTTCACCCGTCGCGTTATCATAAATTTTACCGCTTAGGACGGTGTATTTAGAAGTTACAAAATCACGATTGCGAAAGGCAACGGTACTGTCATGTTGCTTGGAGAAAAGGTCGGTACCAAACTGAATGTAGCGTTTGCTAGAGATACCAAGTAGGTGCAATATCGTTGGTAATACATCGATTTCACCACCATAAGTCGATTCGACCTTACCACTCTTAATTCCAGGTATATTGATCATGAACGGGACCCGCTGAAGTTGCGCACTATCAAAGGAACTCCAATCATCTGCCGATTTACCCAAAATCGGGGCTAACGTTGAATTTTCACTGTTCGACAGGCCATAATGATCACCGTACAGCACGATCATCGAATTCTTTAATAGACCAGCCTTTTGCAAGTAAGTGTAGAATTCTTTAATCGATTGGTCGAGGTAATGAGCAGTTTGGAAATAACCGTTGATTGCCGAATCGCTAGTATCGGTAGTTTTAAAGGTCGTATCTTCCTTATCTAGAGTGAAGGGGAAGTGGTTGGTGACCGTAATGTACTTAACGTAGAACGGTTGTTGTAAGCGCTCTAGGTACTGAACAGAATTCTTGAACAGCAACTTATCCTTCAAGCCGTAACCGGTTGACTTATCACCCGTTGTATCGAAGTAGCTAGCATCAAAGAAGTATTGATAGCCCATGTTCTTATAAGTGTTATTACGATTCCAAAAGCTAGCAACGTTACCATGGAAGACCGCTGACGAATAATTGGCACGTTGATTTAAAATCGCCGGAGCCGCTTGGAATGTATTATCAGAACCTAATTGGGAGAACAAAGAGCCGGTTGAAAGACCATAAGTGCTAGTTTCAAGCATGTTTTCAGCATCGGAGGTTTTTCCTTGACCGACTTGGTGAAAGAAGTTCTTAAAGCTGTAAGTTGCGTTGCTATGGTATAGCTTATTTAAGAACGGTGTTACTTCCTTGCCATTGACCTTCTGATCAATGAGGAACTGTTGAAAACTTTCCAAATGAATCACAATGACGTTACGTCCCTTAGCCAATCCATACATCTTGGCGTTGGGAGCCGCATAGTGAGACTCAGTATAATCTTTAACGGTGTCCAGTTCTGATTTTTTGGCACTGGCCCGCTGGTGGTTCGTCTGTTCGTCTTTGATACCGTCGTAGACCGTGAAGGCATCGAGACCAAGATATTTGACAATATAGGTACGGTCAAATGTTCTGGTCAGTAGTTGCGGACGGTTGGCTTCGGCCAAAGTTAGGTTGAGACCAAAGCCGGCAATGGCGGCGGAAGTATAGGCAAAGGCAGTGTGTTTCGCAATTGGCCGGGCCTCTTGCTTGATTCGATGAAGAATAACTAGGGCAAGGATGACGATAATATCTGCCCAATATAGCACGTCACCCCAACTTGCCAATGCAAGTGATGAACCGGTGAGTCCCTGACTAACTTTGGAGACTCCAGTGATCGTACTAACGGTCATGAAATCCGTAAATTCACGATGATAGATCACGTTGGCATACAGTAAAATGGTGTCTAAAGCATCAATGAATAGCAGAATATAATAGTATACACCGGTTTTACGAATGTAGAACGCCAGACTAAAAAGGAAAACCGTCGTTGCAATCGGGTTCACGAGCATTAAAAATGCTTGAAGTGGATCGGCAACGCCTAACGAAAATTCCGTTAAGTACGCGTAGATGGTCTTGGCCCAAAATAGAAAGACTAGTAGCCAAAAAAATCCAATTCGCGTATTAACGTATTGGCGAAATTTGGTAAACATCGATAAAGACCTCATTTTTAACAAATTTGGATATGACTCGATAAGCAGTCATCAAGTCATTTTAACATATGATGTAAAGTCGTAAGCGCGAACATTTTTAAGAATGCGTTAATTTCGGCCGGTGCTGGTTTGACGGTCGTGTATGAAACGCGTATTCTCAAAGTATTTGAGAAGAAAAGTAGGTAAAGCGATGCAAATTAAAACAAGCAATCAAATTGATTCATTGGTGTATGCTGATGCCATTACGATTCGTCGAGCGGTATTTGTTACTGAACAGCACATCGATGAAGCTTTGGAGATTGATACGGTCACGCCGGCAACTTGGCATTATGTTCTGTATGATGATCAAGGACAAGCGGTGGCCACTGCACGGGTGACTCCCAGTGATGCGCAGACAGGCCATGTTCAACGGGTCGCAACGTTGGAGGCAGCTCGTGGGCGGGGCTACGCACGAAAATTACTGCAACGAATTGCTACCGACGGTGTTGAGCGTGGCTGGCGCCAATTAACATTGGGAGCCCAGGTTACCGCGCAAGAATTTTATACACAATTGGGTTACCAACCACAGGGTGAACCGTTTATGGAGGCCGGATTACGGCATCAAACTATGACGTTGATGTTATCATAGTGGCAATCCAATGATGGTTATTTATTTAATGCGTGCTTTCACACTGACAAAGACGGCTGGCGTTAATTAAGCGGTTATGAATCATGTTAAAAATACCCTAAGCACATTGGAAGCAAATGAAAAATTGCGTTTTCAGTATTGAATGCTGAAAACGCAATTTTTGTCGGTACTCATTAGACTAAATTAGGGCTTTTGGAAGTTGCTTGGTTCATTGTTAGCCAACGCGGCCAATCTGAAAGCAGGTACAAGTCAGGCACACTTGCTTTAGTGATTGGTTGACGGTCGCAGTCGTCGTAAAATCGAGGTTAGGGCAGGTGGCTCGGCTGTCCAGCGAATCCAGCCAGGGAAAATCAACGGCACAATCAAGTTACTAATACTGATGCCAATCAGGCTCATGAGTGTCGAGCCTTTCAAGGCTGGAGCGCTCATAAAGAGTAACGGCAGTAAGTAGATCCATTCGATAATCGTCACGGGCCACACTAGTTGACCGCAATAGTAAAAGTGTTGTTTCAGTCGATTGGCATTGAACTGATGTACCCAATTTTGACGCTGAGAGGTCGTAGCCGTGATGAATAACCAATGTAGTGTCAGTAAAGCTAAGCTGCTGAGCAGGACACTGCTACTAAGGGCCCCAATCTGTAACCAGTGCGTCAAAATTAATTGTGTCCACCCCCAGCTGGTTAATGTAATGCCAACGAGGCCCGCTGTAATTAGTATACTAAATGCCAATGACCGCCATTCCAGCCACAGAATGATACTGAAAACAGCGAGCCCCAGTACGATCCATTTAATCGCGTGGTGTGAAATTAACGTATGGCGCTGGGACTGTTGCGGTGTTACTCCAGTCATCAGGACGGTTGCGTGTGCCAGCGGTGTTGCTAATAGGCTGGCATGGGTAACTTGCTGGAGGCGTTGTAGTGTCTGACGACTGCTGGCGCTAGTCGGCGCAGTCTTTAAAGTGACTGTTAACTGAGTCATTCGTCGATCACTACTAATATTTGTAAATAGACTGTTCTGATAGGCTTGGTTAGTGGCTACATTGGTGGGTAAGTAAAAGCTATGACCGATTTGGCTAGTTGCTAAGCCGCTTAGATAGGTCTGGGTGCTTTTTAATGATGCCAATAATGTCTTCAGTGGTAAGACGGTTTGTTTTAATGACTGGTTAACGTTGTGAATGTGTTGATCAATATGCCCAGCTTCGGTTGCAACGGTCGTTTGAGCAGTCACAACTTGATTTAGTGCCGTCGTTATTTGATCAGTTAACTGATTCAATTTTGTTAATTGTTGATTGATGTTGTTAGAATCATTATCGCGATCGGTCAGTATTTGTAGTTGTTGCGTTAACTGGTCGTTAAGATTGGCCAAATCATTAATACGATCGGATAGTTGGTCGACCGACTTGGTGTGGTGACCAGTTGCAGCTCGTTCTAAGCTAGTTTGATCGGCTGTCAGTTGGTGCTGTAGTTTAACGGCACTAGCCTGTTTACCGGCTAAGTCAATATTAAGCAGGGCGAGTTGTTGTTTGACGTAGAACGCGTTCAATGGTTGGCCGGTCGGTTGCGTAACGGAAATTACGCGCGCGACTCCGGTAACAGCTTGAAGCTTAGTTGTTAAGTGATCGATGGTTTGAAGTGAACGTTGCTGCGTTAAATTATTGGTTGCGCGCACTGTAATTGTAATTGGGGCAGTAGCCCCCGTTCCAAAATGTGCTTGAACTAATTGTTGTCCTAACTCGGCATTACTCAGTTGAGCCTGACGCCAGGGTTGTAGGTTATCATCGGCAAATTGATTAGTGGCGATGACTAAACCGGGAACGATTAAAAAGATCGCAACCAATCCGCCCAATGCCGGTTGCCAATGACTAAATTTACTCAATTGGCCCCACAAGTTGTGTGAGCGTGATGGCCAGGTTGTGGTTCCCGGCCAGAAAAGATTATCACCGAGTAGGACGGTAAAAGCATAGTTGAGCGTTGGCACGGCGAGTAAAGTCAGTATTACGGCAATCGTAATGGTCCAAGCGGAGGCTAATGAAATTAGGCTAGTCCAACTTAGCATCAATGTGATGATAAGTATTGGGATTAACACTAGAAGCCATTGGCGATATTGCCGCCTTAAAGTTACGAGGCTGACCGTTGTTGATGTTAGTTTGTCAGCGGATTGCCAATAAGTGTGCATAAAGTGCCAGGTTAGTAGGCTGGTCAGTATTAGACTAAATAAGCCAGCTAAACCGATAGCGTTGGCAGTCAGTGGCCAGTGCCAAGCCAAGCGTGCATTGGTAATGAAGCTGACCGTCGTAATCAGGGTGACGGCTTGGCATAGTAAGTTTAATAATGGCACTAACACTGAACGGAAGATAAAGCCGAGTATGATTAAACTGAGTAGGCTACTGATGAACATGCTAATCATCAAATCGCGGCGTTGTTGCTGGGCATGCTGCTGATAAATTAGATCAGTACTAGTGACACTTGTCGTGAGTCCATTAATTGAGATGGCGTTATTAAGTTGATTGCCAATAACGGCTAAATCAGCACGGGATGTTTGAACGGCCACTAGCGCTAATTCAGTGGACCCGTCGTTGGAACGCAGGAGCTGCCGATCATTAGTCATCCCCGTTGGTGTTCGAAGTTGATTGATCCCGTAGTCATCAGCTTGACGATTGAGTTTGGATAAGGTTGTCGTGATTTGTTGATGCTGGTGGTTTGATAACTTACCATTTGGATTATTGAAAACTAAGGTTAAGGATTGGGTGCCCGCTAATCCGTGGCCCCATTGTTGTTGATATTTGGTACTTGTAGTTGAATCTTGTGGCAGTGCTGTTTGTTCATTCACAAACGTGGTGATATTCGGTAAAATCAAAATACTTGCAAATACCACGATTCCCCAGAAAAACAAGAACAGCAACTTCGGTGTTAATAATTTTCGCATTTGTCTTGACGCCCCCACATCAATTACTTTTTATTAAGCTAATCTTACCATATCAGGAACGGGAGTAGCGGTTTGGTCACCAGTTTGAAAAGTTAATTACAGTAATTACTTGGGAGTTATGGTATCCTAAAACGCTGTGGGAGGTGTTGGTGTTGAAAACGGATCGGTTTCAGGCATTTAGTGATGGTATTTTTGCAATTTTAATTACAATCTTGGTGTTAGAATTTCACATTCCAGACTATCGAACTGGCCATTTATTGGCAGCCTTGTTGGCACAATGGCCACTGATCTTGTCGTACGTCTTTTCATATTTTTATGTTGGTACGCTGTGGCTGTTTCATCATGATTATTTCAATATGCTACAACGAATTGATCGTAACGTGAATATGCTGAACTTATTGATGCTCTTTAGTATTACGTTATTAGATTATCCGATGTCTTTAGTTGCTGATGCGTTAACGACCGGTAATCGACAGGATATGCAGACGGCTTTTATTGCTTATGACTTAATTGCGCTTTTTATTTCGGCAACGTTCTATTTTATGTATGACGAATTTACAATTGAAGTGCAACAAATGATCAAAAAGAAGACTCACAGCCTGAGTCCTTGTAAAATATAGTCACCACAACTTACTTACAAGGAGGACTCAGACTATGAGCCTATATCATCATCTTACCTTAAATGACCGTGAATGCCTACTAGTTGGGCTAACTTTAAAACAGTCATACTAAGCCATTGCCTAACGCATCGGTTGTTCTAAAGCGACTATTTCACGGGAAGTTAGCTGGGATGGTGGTCGTTCTAAATATTCCGCAGTTAATGCGCAACTAAATTATGAGCGTCAACGTTTGAAAAGTCGACGGCCACGGATCTTATCGCAAACTGATATCCGGGCATTTGTCATTAATTGTATCGTCCATCGTAAATGGTCCCCAGAACAAATCGCAGGACGGCTAAATTTTGAGCATAGTAACTGGAAAATCAGTTACAACACAATTTATCGTGGAATTGCTTTGAATAATCTTGGTGAAAAGCGTAAAAGTCATGGTGCCCGTGGATTCGCCCGCCAATTAAGACATCGAGGTAAAACGCGCAAAGTTAAGGGAACTATCAAGGAACGGCGTGGTCGTTTTAACGATGTAC
>OMJG01000459.1_pt1 | contig 30606 bp, 30 predicted proteins | sample 1646431 | NCBI WGS metagenome assembly OMJG01 (sample SAMN03771674, study PRJEB25209) | food metagenome | isolation source: Cotija cheese | place: Mexico:Jalisco,Michoacan | collected 2011-12-12
CAAGCCTGTAGTGGACTTTCACCACCAAGTTGTCGCCCATGCCGGGCGCACCAAAAAAAGTGCCTTCTCCATTGAAAGAGAAAGCACTTTGTCTATAAAATCTGCTTATAAGTTTTCGTAAGTGTGATGTTTGTTCAATTCTTGGATTTCTCCAGTATCGAAATAGACGATCCACTCAGAAATGTTGGTGATATAGTCTCCGATTCGTTCAATATACGTGCTGACCATGATGTAGTCAGTCGCTCCTAAAACCAATTCAGGATCTTTTTTCATTTCAGCAATTGAAGCTTCTTTGATATCATGTACCAAACTATCTACTAGATAATCATATTTTGCAATTTCCAGCGCTCTTTCTGTGTCGTATTCAACATAAGCGGATAGAATATCCTCGCCCATTTTTTTGATTTTTTCACCAGCGTCAGAAATCATGCCTTCGATCGTTGCGTTTCGTTTATTGCCTTTTACGCGGATCGTTGACTTCGCAATACTCACTGCATGATCGCCCATACGCTCCAAGTCGGCAGAAGCTTTCATAACGGTGATGATTTTTCTCAAGTCCGTTGTTACTGGTTGTTGTAATGCAATCAGTTCGATACAAGATTGTTCAAGGTCATGTTCGTACTGGTTGATTTCTCTATCTTCGTCAATAACACCTTTGGCTAATTCTTTATCGTGCTTGACAAAGGCTTTAATGGATTTATAGATTGCTTCGTTAACCATGCAGCCCATTTGATAGAATTTGCGGTGTAACTGTTCTAATTCTTCATCATACGCTCTTCTCATTTTTATACCCCTTCTATTAAAAGATAATGGTTATTCTTATCCAAATCGTCCAGAAATGTAGTTTTCTGTTTCTTCTTGATCCGGATTTGTAAAGATTTTACGTGTGTCCCCTGTTTCGATGATATGGCCATTCAAGAAGAAAGCTGTTTTATCAGAAACACGAGAAGCTTGTTGCATGTTATGCGTTACCATGACTATAGTATACTCATTTTTCAGATCAGATACTAATTCTTCGATTTTTGCTGTTGAGATTGGGTCCAAGGCACTTGTCGGTTCATCCATTAAAAGAACTTCCGGTTCTACTGCCAATGCACGAGCGATACAGATTCTTTGTTGCTGTCCACCTGAGATCGACAATGCATTACGGTCTAAGTGATCTTTTACTTCTTCCCAGATTGCGGCTTGTTTCAAAGAACGTTCAACGATTTCATCTAAGGTTTTTTTATCTTTAATTCCATGTGTACGCGGTCCGTAAGCAATGTTGTCATAAATTGATTTAGGAAATGGATTTGGTTGTTGGAAAACCATTCCGACTCTTTTACGTAATTTATTGACATCCATTTTGTTCGAATAGATATTTTTACCGTCCAGTTCAATGGTTCCTTCAATACGGCAAGTTTCAATCAAATCATTCATACGATTCAATGATTTAATAAAGGTAGATTTACCACAACCAGAGGGTCCGATAAATGCTGTGATTTGTTTCTCAGGAATCTCAAGATCTAATCCATGAAGTGCCTGGAAATCTCCGTACCATAATTTTAAATCTTTGATGTTCATTTTAGGACTTTGTGTAGCCAATTTATTTTCCTCCTTTAGATAGACGCGAACTTACTAAGGTCGATAATCCGTTTAAGACTAATACGAATAACAGTAAGACGACCGCTGTAGCATTTGCTTGGTCAACGTGGAATCCTTCATTAGACAAGACGTACATATGCAGAGAAAGTGTTCGTCCTGAACTAAATAAGTTAACAGGGATATTTGATGCAGATCCTAGTGTGTATAGCAAAGCAGCCGTTTCTCCAATAACACGGCCTGTTGATAAAATGACACCAGACAGGATTCCCGGCATAGCTACAGGAAGCACAACGGTAAAGATCGTTCTTAGTTTACCGGCACCTAGTGCGTAACTCGCTTCTCTGATTGGACGTCCAGTTGAAACCAGCGCCTCTTCTGTTGCACGAATAATCAAAGGCAGGGACATGATCACAGAAGTTAAAACTCCAGCAATCAATGAAAGGCCAAAACTTAAAAATGTAACGAAGAATAAAAATCCAAATAACCCATACACAATAGAAGGAACAGCAGCTAATGTATCTGTCGCCATACTAATTGCTTTAATCATTGGATTTTTTCTGTTCGCATATTCCACAAGGTAAAATCCAGTAAATACACCGATTGGAGTTGTAATCAGCAAGGTTCCGCCTACTACAAATAAGGTGGTAACAATCGCAGGCATCATTGACACATTTTCAGAGTTGTAATCCCATGAGAACAGGTCAGGTGTTAGATGTAATACTCCATTGACTAGAATGTAAAAAATGACATATCCCAGCATACCGAACGTAATGGCGGCAGCTAAATAAACAAGACCACGGATGATTTTTGCGTTCATAATTAGCTCGCCTCCTTGTTTTTAAAGTAAAGAAAGATTGAATTGATCAATAAAATAAATCCGAATAGAACAACGGCTGTAGCAATCAATGCTTCTCTGTGTTGTCCAGTTGCATAAGCCATTTCGATAACGATGTTTGTTGTCAGTGTTCGAACTCCAGAAAGCAGACTATCTGGGATAATCGCTTGATTCCCGGCGATTAAAACAACTGCCATCGTTTCACCGATCGCTCTTCCGATCCCTAAAATCACACTGGAAACAATTCCAGACTTAGCAGCAGGAAGCAAGACTCTGAATACACTTCTTTCGTGCGTTGCTCCTAATGCAACACTACCAGTGTAGTAAGTCTTGGGAACAGCACGTAATGCAGATTCTGATAAGCCGATTACAGTAGGCAAGATCATAATACCCAGTAAGACAGAGGCTGTTAAGACACTATATCCATTTCCGCCAATATTTTCACGAATAAACGGGGTGAACACTCTTAAAGCGAAAAATCCGTAAACGATAGAAGGGATAGCTGCCATCAAATTCGTAGCAGGTTTTAATACTTTATACAAAATCGGGGGACAAAATTCAGCCATGAATACAGCTGTTAATATACCAATCGGCACACCAACGATTGCAGCACCCAATGTGACATAAATCGATCCAATGATCATAGGGAAGATACCATAAAGCGGTACATTATTTGTCGGTGCCCAGTCCATACCGAAAATAAAGTCAAAAAAACCATATTCGGCTATAAAAGGAACGCCGTTAGCAAAGATAAACAAAATTATGAGCAAAAGTGCAATGATAGAGAAACAAGCAGAGAGAAAGAAAACGCCTTTCATAGCCGCTTCTTTAGTGTTCTTCAAATTTAACATCCTTTCCAAGAAAACGATAAGTTGAGTAATTTACAATATTCATAATAATCCATATGACTTCAGATGTCTATGCTCGAACTTACCTGACTGCCATCACTAAACACACAAAAAAGGTATGGAACCGAATTGTTTTAAATCGGCTCCACCCCTTTGATACTAACTTAAAGGTATTTAGTTATACTTTATACGAAATTGATTAAGATCTATTATAAGGGGAGACTTACTTTTTGTCGATCTTATAGTGTATCATTTCATTAAATTATCATTTAGAATTACTCAGAAACTTCATCCCAAGTAGTGATCTCACCAGTAAAGATTTGTTGTACTTGATCAAGAGTCAACCCTTCAAGAGGATTTTCGTTGTTGACAACAACTGCAATACCATCACGAGCGATCGCTTCATGGGTTAGTGTAGAAGCTTCGTCTTCAGAAAGTTCACGAGAAGCCATTCCGATATCAGCAGTTGCGTCTTGTGCAGCTGTTACACCAGCACTTGATCCAGTAGCAGAGATTTCAAATGTTACATCAGGATAGACTTCGTTGAATGCTTCAGAAATTGCAGTCGCAACGGGTTCTACTGAAGTAGATCCTGCAAGACTGATTGTTCCTTCGATTCCTTCTTGCTCTTCATAAGCAGCAGCATCAGGTTCTACAGCAATGTACCCTTGTTCTTCAACGATTGCTTGACCTTCAGCACTGAAGATGAAGTCCCAGAATGCTTGAGCTTGAGTAGAAAGATCTTCTCCGTATGCCATGTTGAATGGACGAGCGATTGGATAAGAACCATCAGCAACTGTTTCGTTAGTTGGTTCAGTTCCATCAACTGGAACACCTTTAACTGAGTCATTCAATGAACCTAAAGAGATGTATCCAATTCCATTAGAATCTCCAGATACAGCACTGATAACCCCTTGAGTACCATTTTGGATAACTGCACTTTTTGCTGTCATGTCGTCGCCGCCATCTGGCTGAACACCAGTAATCTCGTTGAATGCACCACGAGTACCTGAAGCAGTATCACGAGCAATAACAGTAATTGTATCTGAAGCTCCATCGCCACAAGCTGCCAGAAGTGCAGTTGCGCTTAGTGCCATAATCCATTTTGATGCGTACTTAAGTTTCATTTGAAATCTCCTTCTAAATTGTGATGTGATAGACAGTCGATCTTGTCCTCGATCCCTATACTACAAGCCGAATGTTGATTCATTACTAGATTTATGTTGAGAAAATGTAAATTTGTGTAAATTTTATGTAAATTCACACGCCGAATTCAGCCTTATAGCCATTCATTTAGATAAAAAACACTGACTTTACTACTTCACTTAATAATATCATTACATACAAAAACTATTTTTGAAAGCTATTATAAATGTCCAGCTGCCTTAGAAGTTGCTTTAAAAATTGAGCAGTACAGGCTGCAGGAAATAAACAACTAAGACGATGACAACGATACTGACCATATTCATCCAGAATCCGGCTTTTACCATGTCTTCGATTTTCAATTCATTTGTACTGAAGACGGCTGCATTGGGCGGTGTGGAGATCGGCAGCATAAACGCACAAGAGGAAGCTAGGGCAACAACTGCCATAATCCCATAAGGCGCTACTCCAATCCCCGCTGCCAACCCGACACTGATCGGCATCAGCATGTTGGAAACTGCAGTGTTTGACATAATTTCTGTCATGAAAAGAATCGTCGCTGTCAAAATGATCAGGATCAATAGATAATTAAATTGATTCAAGTTAGCTAAAACATCTCCGAACCAGATAGTTAATCCAGAAGATTCGAAAGCTGCAGCAAGTGACAGTCCTCCACCGAATAATAAAAGCAGCCCCCAAGACAAGTGCTTCATATCGATCCAGTCCAACAGTCTTCCGCCCTTTGAGCTGGGGATTAAGAACAATAAGACGGCGCCGGTAATAGAGATCGTCGTATCAGACAATTCGAACGGCAGAAACCCGCCAAAAATCCATAATAGTCCGATAAAGGCAAACACAATGGCGACCATTTTTTCTTCGATAGACATCGGTCCTAATTCTCTTAGTTGTGTTTTTGCAAAATCTGCTGAAATTTTTCCTTCTTGTTTCACTTTGAATTTGATTTTTGTAATGTAGAAATAAAGTACGATCATTAAAATAATCGTTACAACGATACCAAACAAGAACCAATCTGAAAACGTCACGTTCTGGTTCAACATACTAGAAGCAATAGCGACAAAGGCAGCATTAGGAACAGATCCTACAATCGTTGCCAATCCGCCGATCGAAGCAGAATACGCAACCATCAGCAGCAGTCCTTTAGAAAAGTTATCCATTGATTGCTGATCAAAGAAGTTTTTATCTTTTATCTCAGTGATCAGCGCAATGGCGATCGGCAGCATCATTAAGGCTGTAGCAGCATTAGAGATCCACATCGATAGAAAAGCCGTAGCCAAGCCGACACCTAAAATAATTCGGTTACTGCTGGTCCCTAAGACGGAAATAATCGACATCGCAATTCGTCTGTGCAAATTCCACTTTTCAATGGCAATTGCAATCGTAAATCCACCCATGTACATAAAGACGATTGGGTTCCCGTATGCCATTGTCGCAGTGGCTTGATCTGTTCCACCCGTCAAGGGCAGCAGAACGATCGGCAGCAGCGAAGTCGCCGGGATCGGCATTGCTTCGGTGATCCACCACGTTGCAACCCATAGCGTTACGCCAAGCACCGCTCTAGGCGATGGATCCAGTCCCGTCAGCTGGGGCAGAAAATAAACTAAGGCAAAAAACAAGGGACCTAGCAGGAACCCGATTCTTTTGATTCCAAATCTCACAATTCATCATTCCTTTATTTTTTTCATTTACAGCAATAGACATAATAAAATAGCGCATGTGCAGAGGCTACTCTGAGATGCACTATTTTAACGTTTAGTCTGATACTGATGTATACAGTCAGTCATTTGATGAAAGTACAGCATTCAAACGATCTGGATAAATAATCAATTATCCTTGATATTCACCTTTTGTGGCAATATTTGACTTTTCAATATCGTTAATGATAACGGTAATCGCATCCTTGCTGGCACCTGTATGGGTTTCAACAGCTTTAACAATATCTTCTACCAAACCTTTTTTCTGTTCATTTGTACGACCTTTGATCATATCAACATGTACAATCGGCATTATAGTCACTCCTTCACACGTAGTATCTTCCATCATAGCATATTTTGCCTTTTAAAATGTTCCTACCAAAAAAAAGAAAGTATTTCAGCGAAATACTTTCTTAAAAGAAGCGATTCATTCTTTTTTAATTTATTTTTATTCAGTGACGGAAACGACTGCTCCGCCCCACTCTTCAAGAATAAAGTCTTGAGTTTCCTGGCTGCGCAGTTCTTCAACTAATTTCAAGATTGCTTCGTTTTCTGCATCTTCAGCATTTACAGCAATAATGTTTGCGTATGGAGAATCCGCACTTTGGATTGCGATAGAGTCTTCTACAGGGCTGATTCCGTTATCTACTGCAAAGTTTGAGTTGATAAATACAACGTCGCCTTCATCATTATTATACAGTTGAACCATCAATGCTGGGTCATAGTCGTACTGGAATTCCAAGTTGCGAGGATTCTCAGCGATATCATCAAATGTAGCATCTGTAATGTCCACGCCTTCTTCTAATGTGATCAAGTCAGCATCACGAAGGATTTCAAGGATACGGCCATAATCCGGTGCATTGCTGCTGACCAGAATCTGTGCACCATCAGGTAAATCTTCTAAGCTTTCATGACGCTGCGAGTAAGCTGCAATCGGTTCAATATGGATTCCGCCGACATTAGCAAAGTCATATCCGTTTTCCTCAATCGCTGCTTCATAGTAAGGAACATGCTGGAAGTAGTTTGCATCCAAGTCGCCGTTTGCCAACGCTTCATTGATCAGTGGATAGTCTGTATACGTAACGATCTCTAGATCTACCCCTTCTTCTGCCAGTGCAGGACTGACGAATTCAAGGATCTCTCCATGTGGTGTATTGGTTGCTCCGACTGTAATCGTTGTGGGTTCTTCTGTGCTGCCGCTGTCGTTTGCAGTATCTGATGCAGTGTCTTCCCCGTTACCGCATGCTGCTAAAAGTAAAAGTGCTCCTGTTGAAAATACGGCTTTCTTGAAAATTGATTTAGTCATTTTAATTCCTCCATTTTAATATATAGTTTTTTTAAATGTCTTCTAAATAAGTTGGACTAGCGCTTGTCGATTCGTTTCACAATAAAGTCGCCGATCGCCTGAAAAGTAAAGACGATCAAGAGAATGGTGATGGTAGCAACCAGTATGACGGTGTTTCGACTTCTCTGGAATCCATCCAGATAAGCCATGTTTCCTAGTCCGCCTGCACCAATGATTCCGGCAATTGCAGAGAACCCAATGAGTGAAATAGCAGTAACCGTAATGCCCGCTACCAAAGATGGCAGACTTTCTGGGATCAGCACTTTAGTAATGATCTCCCACTTATTTGCTCCCATCGCTTCCGCGGCTTCAATCACGCCTTTGTCTACATCTCTGAACCCCGTTTCAACCAGCCTTGCATAAAACGGTGCAGCTGATAAAATCAATGCCGGAAGTCCCGCTGTCGGTCCAGTGATGGTTCCAAGCAAAGTACGAGTAAACGGAATAAGCAAAACGATCAGAATGATAAAAGGGATCGACCTGAACACATTTACAATCATGGTAGTCACTAGGTAGGTGATACGGGCAGCTGTTCCGCTTCTTCTGCTTGTTTCATATAATAGCAATCCTAGAATCAATCCAATAATGAAAACAGCGATCAAAGAAGCAAAAGTCATATACAGAGTATCTACTGTATTGTCCCAAAGCTTCGGCAGTTCTACTTCTTCCCAGTTAGTATAAGACCTGAGAACGTCTAAAAAACTTTGTTCATTACGCATAATCGATCACCTCAATTTCTATATCGAACGCTTTGATCTGAGCCAGTGCTTGTTCGACCGCTTCTGTGTCTCCTGTTACCTGTACATACAGCGAACCGACAGTTGAGTCTTGCGATTCTTGCACGTTACCTTGAATAATATTTATATCAACATTGCACGTCCTGGAAATCTTGGAGATAAATGGATTTCTGACTTGCTCTCCTTGGAAAGCTAGTCGAGCAATCTTGCCTTCCGGATACTTTTGCGCCAATTCATGCAGAATCGCAATAGTATCCTCTGAATCTGCTGATGTATCTTGTCTGATAAATTGTTTCGTGATCTCTTCTTGCGGATTGCGGAAGACTTTTGTGACTTTGCCTTCTTCAACCACTTGGCCGGCACTCATGACGGCTACTCTATCGCAGATTCTTCTGATGACTTGCATCTCGTGCGTGATCAGTACAATCGTCAGGTTCAACTTGCGATTGATATCCAGCAGCAGTTCTAAAACGTCTTCTGTCGTTTTCGGATCCAGAGCGCTGGTCGCTTCATCACACAAGAGTACTTTCGGGTCATTGGCTAATGCTCGGGCAATGCCGACTCTCTGTTTTTGTCCCCCGGAAAGTTCTGAAGGATAAGCATCTTCTCTGCCTTCCAATCCAACGAGCTTGATCAGTTCTAACGCTCGATTTTTTCGTTTCGATTTTGGAACTTTCGCAATTTCTAAGGGAAATAAAATATTTTCCAATACAGTACGGCTCCATAGCAGATTGAAATGCTGGAAGATCATCCCGATTTTCTGACGTTCTTTTCTCAATGTCGCTTTCTTCAATGTATTGAGTGCTTTGCCTGCGAGTGAGACTTCACCATCTGTCGGCTTCTCCAACCCATTCAATAGTCTTAGCAATGTACTCTTACCGGCCCCTGAGTAGCCGACAATGCCGTAAATTTCACCGTCTTCGATTGATAGATTGACATCATTCAAGGCAGTGACATTATCAGTTTTTGTTTGATAGATTTTGTGGATGTTTTTTAACTCGATCAACTGTGTTCCTCCTTCAGTTCTTGCTGGTTCACTGCTATTTTACAAGCAGCTTTTTATTCTGGACACAAAAAAAAGCTTCTGTCCTATAAAATCTATGTGTAGATTTCAAAGGACAAAAGCTTCAGCTTTCGTGTTACCACCTTTATTCGCCGCATGCTCACGCATTAGACCTCATCCAGTACTTAGATTAGAGCATAGCTGTCATCTGTATACTGCGGCACGATATCGGGTGCATCCGGATCAGGCTTGTGAAGATTCATTCACCTGTTCTGCTCAAAGATCATTTTCCACCCCGCCTGCATTGCTGCTTTTCACCAAATCGCAGCTCTCTTTGAATGATTCTTGGATGTACTCTTCTTATCATCGCTTTATTCTATCGCTTATAACGGTTCACGTTTAAGTGACTTTTATAATATCAGCCTAACCCTTTGAAGTCAAGCAGAAGCTGAAAAAATTTCAGCTTCTGCTTCGTTTCCAATTTGCTGGTTTATTCTGCTTCAACCCAGGGCTGATCAGAGAAATCATCAAACTCAGCTTGATCTACGTCAACTAATTCAATGATCCAATTATCTTCTTTATCTTGTGCATTCAAAAGATCCGGCTCATCTTCTACTTCTGTATGAATCGCATTTACTTTTCCAGACAGCGGAATCGTCAACTCTGTGACTGCCTTAGCGCCCTCTACGCCTAGTAAAACGTCTCCAGCTTTCAATTCTGTTCCGTACTCAGGCAGTTCAACGAACATCACTTCGCCAATGTCGTCCTGTCCTTTTTCAGATAAACCTAATCTATAAGTTTCCCCTTTTCTCTCGATCCATACTCCAGATTTGTGGTATTTAACTGTCATTGCGGTTTCTTCCTTTCACATTATGCCCATGTCTCTTCATATTCCGGTTCTTTGAATCCAATCGTGACATGTCCTTGATCAATTGCCAACGGACGCTTGATGAGCATACCGTTTTCTGATAAAAGCTGTGCCGCTTCTTCAGTCGTCATCTCGTCTAACTTATCCTTCAGCTGCAGCTGTCGATAAACTTGCCCGCTGGTGTTAAAGAATTGTTTGATCGGACGATCTGACTGCTCCATCAGTTCAATCAGCTGCTGCTTATTTGGGGTCGTTTCTTTAAGATTGATCCATTCATAAGAAACCGAGTGGTCATCCAGCCACTTCTGTGCTTTTTTGCATGTCGTACAAGTCGGGTGGCAATAGAACTGCATACCTGATCATCCCTCCTGCTTCAATCGTCTTGTTCTATTATAAGCCATTTTCAGACAAAGAAAAAGAGTGAAAAAGCAGTGCATTGGTCCGCATGCTTTTTTCACTCTTAACGAACTATTAATTAATTATTTTGCTGTTCTTCTTTTCGTTCTTTTAATTCGTCTTCTTTCAAGCGATTGACTTTATACAATCTGCGTTTTAAAATCGTGAAATCGGCTTCATCCGGATAACCGGTCCAAGAAGAGTCATTGATCTGATCCTGTCTTCTCAACTCAGATTCATATTCAGGGACAGATTCATGCGTTTTCCATTCAAAGATAATGGTATTCAGCAACGCTCCCAGCAAAATAATGATACTGGATAAATATAGGAAGAGCATGAGGGCGATAAAGGCACCGAATGTGGCATTGGCTACAGCATCTCCTCCTGCAAGATTCAGATAAAGCGAGAATCCTTGGACTAAGATCAGCCAGCCAACCGTTGTAAAGATCGCCCCAGGATAAGAATACTTCATTGTCAGACTATGGTTCGGCACAAATCGGTAAACAATTAAAAAGACAACAAATAAAATCCCGATCAGTACAACATATCTCAAAACAAGGAATTCTTCTATATAAGGAATGCTGAACCCAACGAATTGCTGAACGATATTGAGAATCTGTTCACCGAATACGAAGATAAAGACGGCCAGCCCAATTACGAGCAGAATCCCCATCATGATTAGTACTGAAAGAATCCTCGCGACGATAAAGTTATTCTGCTGCACAGCACCATATACGTCATTCAACACTGTCCGCAAAATATTGATGACTCGACTGGATGACCAGATTGCAGCCAGCAAACCAAAAGAAATCGCTCCGCCGCTCGCACTCTGCAAGTAGCTTTCGATCGTAGGTCTTAAAACAGAATATATGTCACTCGGTATCACATCAGAGATAAAATTCAGTACATCGGCTGTAGCCATCGGCAGCAGCGGAATAATATTTGCAATAACCAGCAGCACCGGCAGTAAGGATAAAAGCAGGAAATAAGCCATTTCTGCAGCACTCTGACTGACCTCAGCTCGTTCCCAGTTTGACTGCAGTATTCTAATCAAACGAGCCAGCTTATTTTTATGCGGTATCTTATCTTCGTATTTCTCCAACTTTTCCATTTCTTCACTTCCTTTAATCGTTCAATCTTTGTCCGCTCAACATTGAACTGTCTTTGAAATTATCATATCATACTCCAAATTTGAATCGTATTGAAAGGCTTTGAAGCGAGGATAAAAGCAAAGATAAAAGCAAAGATAGAAGTAAAAATAGAAGCCAGATCGGAAAGACAATAAAAAAGCTTTCTTGTCTCGTTATGCTGCAGGGTTGTCTGCAGTAACTATCAAGAAAGCTTTTATAGATTATTTTAATATTACTGATCGTGCAGGTTGTACTCCGCAATAATCATTTGGATTCCTTCGTCGACCGTTTTAGCCGTGATTTCTTTTTCTGACTTGTAATGAACGGCTGCTTGTCCTTCTGGTTCTTGATGAACCGTTCCGATCACTTTGTTTTTCACTAACACTTCTAAGTCTGTGACTGTATCTGTATTTTTGCTGGTCTCTCTGATTTCAACTTCTATATTTTTGTTTCGTTTTGCCATTGTGTTCATCCACCTTCGCTATAACACTTCAGATATTCTGTCTCTTTAGCATACTTCAAACCACAGCGTTGGGCAAGAAAAAACGGTGAAATAAATCGTTATAATTTTAAATTCGAGCTATTTTCAATATACTATTTTTAGTAGAATCAGGAGTTTATTCTGATTTTTATAGGAGGATAAAAAATGAGACTCGTTCAATACTATACGAATTCAAACTCAACAACCCAGCTCGGTATTGAAACTGATAAAGGTATCCTCAATGCCAACCTGCTGTGTGAACACTTTAACAGCGACAAACAGTTTACGATGGAATCCATACTAAAAGAGCAGACAGAACAGTTGTCACAGCTATCAGAATGGATAGAGACTCTTAATAGTACCAATAAGAGTGAATTAAACTCTGAATTATATGAACAAAAAGACCAGATGCATTATCTGCCGGTCATTCAAAACCCTGAAAAAATTATCTGTGTGGGTATGAATTACATGGACCATGTTAAACAGGTAGACGGTGAAGTTCCGCTTAGCCCTATCCTTTATAATAAGTTTAAAAATGCCTTAGCAGCCCACGAGCAGGAGATTCCGCTTCCGCCTGTAGCTAATCATGTTGATTTTTCTGCAGAACTCGTTGTTGTCATTGGAAAAGAGGCGAGTAATGTCTGGGAAGAGGATGTAGATCAATACATTTTTGGATATACGGTAGGAAATAATCTGTCTGACCGCTACCTTCAATACAGAACATCGCAGTGGATGCTAGGGAAAACCTTAGACTATTTCGCTCCAATCGGTCCTGCCTTGGTCACAAAAGATGAAATCAGTGATTCGAGAAATCTAAACGTTGTATTGAAATTAAATAACGAAATTGTTCAAAACGGCAATACCAAAGATATGATTTTTGATATCCCGATGATCGTCAGCTATTTATCTAAGCACATCACCTTAAAACCTGGAGATCTGATTTTTACCGGTACGCCTAAAGGGGTTATTCTAGGAAGAGCTTCTGATGACCGCAGCTGGCTGACACAAAATGATTTGATTGAGATCACTATCAGCGATGTCGGCACATTAAAAAATCGAATCAAATAAAATAAAGAAATGTATAGAACTTCTCTCTTATTCCCTTTCCGCTTGTCCACATCAGTCGACAGCAGAAAGGGATTTTCTTTACCAGGATTTTTCAATTCACCTGCTTATGTAAAGTTTAGGCAAATTGTCAGCGGTTTCTCTCTGTTCATGGTCGTTTTCTGCTAAAATTGATTAATCGAAAACGAATATAAAGGAGAGTATCTAACGATGAAACTGTCTTATACTAAGTCTGAACACAGCTGGATGTTTTATGACTGGGCCGCTTCCGCCTTTTCTATTATTATTACAACGGCTATTTTCCCTATTTTTCTAAGCAGCTCTACAGAAGCAGCAGGAGTTTCAAATTCAACTTCCTACTTAGGGTACACGGTTTCGGCATATACCTTGATCAGTGCGCTTTTGTTCCCGGTCTTAGGAACGATGGCTGATGTAAAAGGATTTAAAAAGAAATTCTTTATATTTTTCTTACTACTGGGATTGGGCGGCACAGTCAGCTTGGCGTTTATTCCACACACTAATTGGATCGGCTTGCTGATCGGTTATGCTCTCGCTTCCATCGGGATGGCCGGTGCCAACGTCTTCTATGACGGTTTTTTAGTGGATATTACCGAACCTGAACGCATGAACCGTGTTTCCGCACGCGGGTTCAGTTTAGGCTATATCGGAAGCTGTATTCCCTTTATTTTCAGCATGGGGATTGCCATGCTTTCTCAAGGCGGCGTTATTCCGCTTTCGACCATTCTCGCTACCAGAATCGCCTTTATCATTACAGCATTATGGTGGGCTGTTTTCAGCATCCCGATGATCAAAAATGTTCACCAGCATCATGGTGTGGAACGCAGACCACACTTGGTCAAACACAGCTTCAAACGGTTATTCAGCACCTTTAGAGAATTAAGCAAGTATAAATCAGCTTTTATGTTTCTGATTGCCTATATGTTATATATTGACGGCGTGGGCACGATCATTTCAATGTCGACTTCATATGGGACTGACCTTGGATTAGAGTCAACGGACTTGCTGGTTGTTTTGTTTGCCGTACAAGTTGTTGCTGCACCGTTCGCTATTTTATATGGACGACTGGCTGACCGTTTCCCTGGAAAGACTATGATTTACGTGGCGATTATCATTTATATCTTTATTTGTTTCTATGCCTTTTTCATGTCTTCTCTTGTAGATTTCTGGATTCTTGCCATGCTGGTTGCGACTTCACAAGGCGGTATTCAATCCTTGAGCCGTTCTTATTTCGGTAGAATCATTCCTAAAGACAGAGCCAATGAATTTTTCGGTTTATATGATATCTTCGGACGTTTCGCTTCTATTATCGGACCTTTCCTGGTTGCACGAATCACTCAATTGACAGGACAGTCAAACTACGGTGTATTCAGTCTGATTTTCTTGTTCATTCTAGGATTCATTGTATTGACAAGAGTCCCCGAGACAAAGGCTGGTCGTGAAAACGAGCCGCTGAATGAAGGCGTTTCTTCTTAATCTGCTCAATCAACTCAGAATAAAAAACAATCTCACGTTTCAGGAAGCGTTCATTCCTGCGTGAGACTGTTTTTTTGCATGCTTTTATTTTATGAGTCTATTCTTTTTCTCCAAAATCTTTGAGCAGTACGATCATATGCTCAATGCCCTGATAAAAGTCCTGCAGTCTGACATTTTCATTCGGTGCATGCGCACCGGACTTCGCCCAGCCTGTTCCGCTGCCTAGAATCGGTACACTTAAGTATTCTCCGAAACCATGCATGGGACCTGTTCCAGGAGAGTTCGGGTTCAATACGATGTCTTCTCCATAGACTTTTCTAGCAGATTCCAAGACCGTTTGGACAAAGGGATCCGTCAGATCTGTCCGAAACGCTTTTTCTCCTGTGATCAGCTTTAATTCTATATCACTGAATCCTTGAGCATCCCAGTGACGACGTATCACGTCATAAACATCCTCCGGATCCATTCCCGGGACTAAACGAACGTCGATCTTAGCTTGCGCTCGTCTTGGCAGCACGGTCTTGCTGCCGGGACCGGTATACCCAGACAGCATTCCTGAGATGGTCATCGTTGGATATAAAATGAGGGCTGCTTGCGGTGACCAGGTTGTCTTTTCAGTAATCAATGGTTGTTTCAAACCGTAGTTTTCTTTCAGCTTTTCTCCATTGAATGGAATTTTTTCGACAAATGATTGTTCCAGTTCTGTTGGCGGCGTCGTCAGCTCATAAAATCCATCGATCGTTACTTGATGATCTGCATTTCTGAGTGAGTTTAATGCATGCGTTAATCGCCAAGCAGCATTATTCACTACAGCCCCTTTAGAAGAATGGATATCCACCTCTGCACTGTCTACCCAGGCATCAAAATAAGCGATCCCTTTGATGCCCGCATCGATTGTAAACCGTTCTTCATTATCTTTGCTGCCGGCTTCCCAGATACATGCATCAGCTGCAAACAAGTCCGCATATTTCTCTAAGTAAAGGTCGATCGTCGGACTCCCGATTTCTTCCTCTCCTTCAACTAAGAACTTAATGTTGCAAGGCAACCCATCTTCAGACTCGCTGAGGATCTGTATGGCATTCAGCCTGGACATAAAGTTGGCTTTATTATCAGAAACTCCGCGGCAATATAAAATATCATCCTTGATGGTCGGTTCAAAGGGTTCCGTTTTCCATTCATTCAACGGATCTTCCGGCTGCACATCATAGTGGTTATAGAATAGTAATGTTTTTTCAGCATTTCCATTCTGTCCGGCTTTGAAGAACCCGTAGACGATCGGATGACCGCCCAGGTCTTCTAACAGCTTCGCTTCACCGCCGAAAGACTCTATCAACTGCTTTACATAATTCGCCGTTTCAGGAATCATTCTTTTCTGAGTTGAGACCGATTGTAACCTTAAATAATCGAAAAACGGTCCCTGATTTTTTTCAGCGGTCTCTACTATCTTTGTTGTCCATTCAGTCTCCATTCAAACGCTCCCTTTACTTTCCAATTTAACATTCGATTTAATTACCAAAATCCTGAAGCAAGTATGCCATATGTGCTGTGCCTTCGTGGAAGTCTTTCAGACGGACCGATTCATTCGGTGCGTGAGCTTTAGAGTTCGCCCAGCCGCATCCGCTGCTCAAAACAGGCAAGCTCAAGTATTTATCAAAATTATACATTGGGCCTGTTCCTGCATTGTTGGGAGAAAGGACAATATCCGTTCCTTCTCCGTAGGCCTTTTGAGCAGATTCTACTACTGTCGTTACGAAATCATTCGTCAAGTCAGAACGGAACGCTTTCTGTGCTTTGATCAACTCTAATTTAACATCTTCAAATCCATGTTTATCCAGATGTGTTCTGATCAAATCATGGATTTTTTCGGGATCCTGCCCCGGCACGATGCGGCAGTCCAGTTTTGCAGATGCTGCTCTTGGCAGAACCGTTTTGCTTCCGGGACCAGTATAGCCAGAAATAAATCCGCAGATGGTCATCGTCGGATAGAAGGCTAATGCTTCATTCGGTGTCCAGTCCAGATCTTTTGTGATCAATGGGTGTTTCAGTCCATATAAAGCTTGAGTTTTATCTTCATCAAACGGCTTTTTACCAACGACTTCTTTTTCCAGGTCTGTTGGCGGCGTTATGTCATCATAAAATCCTTCTACGAGTATTTGGTTATCAGCTGAGCGTAAACTGGCTAAAGCATGTGTCAGTCTCCAGGCTGCATTATCGACAACAGCTCCGATAGAAGAATGAATATCCACGTCTGCACTTTCGACAGCCAGATCAAAGTAAGCCATTCCCTTGATCCCCGCTTCGATCACATAATTCTCATCTTCGTCTTTACCGCCGAATTCCCAAATACATGCGTCTGCTTTAAATAGATCAGCATATTTTTCTAAGTACGCGCCTAATGAAGGACTCCCGTTTTCTTCTTCTCCTTCAATCAGGAATTTCACATTACATGGCAGCCCTTCTTCGGTATCCAATAAAGCTTCGATTGCATTCAATCGAACCATCAGATTTGCTTTATTGTCCGCCACACCGCGGCAGTATAAAATGCCGTCTTTCACAGTCGGTTCAAAAGGTGCACTTTCCCACTCATCAATCGGATCTTCTGGTTGAACATCATAATGATTGTAGAATAAGATCGTTTTCTTTGCATTTCCTTTTTTTCCTGCTGGGAAATAAGCATAAACGACCGGGTTGCCGCCCAAGTCATCCAGAATCTTTACTTCTCCGCCAGTTCTTTCCAGCATTCCCTTTACAAATTCCACGGTCTCTGGAATCATGCGGTCTTGGGTCGACACAGATTCAAGTCTTAAATAATCAAAAAATTCATCCATGCGGTCATCAATGACTGTCTGCAGCTTTTCTTCTAACGTACTCATCTGTTGGGTTCCTTCTTTCGTTATAATTGGTTTCTCTCATTATACCTTAAGGTGAAAAACAAAGAGACTGAATCTGAGATTTCTAAAACCTGTTGCCTTTAGAATATTCTCGATGATTCAGCCTCCCCTTTATACTATCCATTTGTTTAAGCTATAGAACTGGTTACCATCCCGATTCGTTGTTCATTTAAGCGTATATTTGACCTTCTCGCATCAATCTTTCACGTTTTTTCTGATACAACTCGATTTCATCTTCGTGACAATAAATAAAATGCTCTGGTGCGATCTCATGCAACCCGACTTTAGTCAGATCCTTGTAATTGTGGTACTCAGGATCATACTCTGTTCTGACGCGTGTTCGTTCATTTTCAGGATCAGGCGTCGGGATTGCTGAAAGTAATGATTCCGTGTACGGATGCAGCGGCGCTTGATACAGTTCATCTGCTTCCGCAACTTCCAACATCCGTCCGCTGTTCATTACACCAATTCGGTCGCTGATATATTTGACCATCGATAAATCATGGGCAATAAACAAATACGTCAGATTATTTTCTTTTTTCAAGTCTTTCAGCAAGTTGACCACTTGTGCCTGAATCGATACATCCAAAGCGGAGATCGCTTCATCAGCAATGATAAAGTCCGGCTCGACTGCCAGCGCACGGGCAATTCCTACCCGCTGGCACTGTCCACCTGAGAACTCTTTGGGATAACGATTGGCAAACTCCTTGCTGAGTCCAACGGCTTCCAGCAATTCATACACTCTCTCAGTCCGCTTTTTGCTGTCTTTGTAAAGCCCGTGAACCTTTAGTGCGCCTCCAACAATATCTTTGACGGTAATTCTCGGGTTCAATGATGCATAGGGATCTTGAAAGATCATCTGCATCGATTTCCGGAAGTCCAGCAGCTGTTTGCGACCACTGATTTTTGAGATATCTTTGCCTTTATATAAAATCTGTCCGCCGGTAATGTCGCCGAGTTTGATCAGTGACCGTCCAGTCGTTGATTTACCACTGCCGGATTCTCCAACCAAGCCGAATGTCTCACCTTCATAGATATTGAAGCTGACATCCTTGACTGCTTGGACTTCATTTTTCTTTCCTTCGTTAAAATACTTTTTATATCCATGGATCTCAACAATCGTATTTTTTTCTTTAACCTCTGCTGCCAATGGTTTCACCTCCAACTTGACTACTGATCTTTTTTGATGTGAATAGTGCTTCGTGTTTCGCTTTTCGTCGAATAACTTCTGCTGGCGGTGTCACATCCGGCGCATCTGGATGCAATAACCAGGTTTTTGCATAGTGCGTATCTGTTACCTTGAACATTTCAGGTTCTTGTTCAAAATCAATTGCCAATGCATAATCATTTCTAGGCGCAAAAGCATCTCCTTTTGGCGGATGCAGCAGATTCGGTGGTGAGCCTGGAATATTGTACAGATCCGTCTGGTGGATATCCAGCGTCGGCATAGATGCTAGCAGTCCCCATGTATAAGGGTGCATTGGATTATAGAAAATTTCATCAGCTGTTCCAATCTCTACAATTTGTCCAGCATACATAACAGCCACTCGATCCGCCATCTGTGCTACCACTCCTAAATCATGGGTAATGAAGATAATGGATGTTTCCATTTTGTGTTTCAAGTCATTCATCAAATTTAAGATTTGTGCTTGAATGGTCACGTCTAAAGCCGTTGTCGGCTCGTCAGCAATCAAGATCTTCGGTTCGCAAGCTAACGAAATAGCAATCATAACCCGTTGTCTCATCCCGCCGGAAAATTGATGCGGATAATGCTTATGCGTCTGTTCCGGATTTTTAATGCCGACAAGTTTCATCAACTCGATTGCTTTGTCTTTTGCCTTTTCTGCCGGTACATTCTGATGAGCGATGATCGGTTCTGCAATCTGTCTCCACACTTGCATGGTCGGATTCAAAGAGGTCATTGGATCTTGGAAGATCATGGCAATATCGTTTCCGCGGATCGATTGCATTTCTTTATCTGAGATTGTCAGTAAGTCTTTGTCTTCATATAAGATCTGACCGCTTTCTATAATCGAATTTTTCTTCGGCAATAAACGGTTGACGGCTTTTGTTGAGACCGATTTCCCTGAACCGGATTCTCCTACTATGGCTAATGTCTCGCCTTTTTTTAGTTCAAAATTGACGCCTCGAACAGCCTGGACTTTCCCTTCGAATGTCTTAAAAGAAATGGCCAAATCCTTTACTTCCAGCACATTTGTATTATCCATATGTTCCCCACCTCTATCTTTCCTTATTCTCTTACCACAACAGGACGCATCAGTTGATACGTCCTCTCAGGCAACCCTGCAGTTTTCAGTATTTCCTACCTTTTATTCTTGAGACTCAAGCGTCCATTCATGAACGTCATGTAGTGAACCTGCCCAGTATTCATTGGTTCCGCCATTCAAGTAATCCACTTGTACGGAGAACTGTGAATCTGAGTAAAGCGGAGCGAGAACTCCTTGATCTTGCATGTATTGTGATAGTTCTTCGTAAATTGGGAAGCGTTCTTCAAAACTTGTTCCTGCAATCCCTTGTTCTAGTAAATCATCGATGACTGGGTCTGCTGTACCTGTATTATTTGAAGAAGCTCCGGTTTGGATATAACTTGACACGTTCGGGTCAACAGTGTGTCCGAAGCCCATCAGACCGATATCGTAATCCATATCTTGAGCTGTCTGCAGCCAAGTTGGGAAGTCGTAGTTTTGCTGATCGACTTGAACACCGATTTCTGTCAAAGCCTGTTGGATCAAGTTACCATTTTGTTCTCTGACAGCATTTCCTGTAGGCACACCGAATTTAAGCGGTTGGCTGAAGTCAAATCCAGCATCTTCCAGCATTTGTTTAGCCAGTTCCGGATCGTATTCAAGCGGTTCTACGGCATCTGATTGGTATGGACTTGCTGAAGAATACATACTTGCCAGTACTTCTCCACGTCCTTCCAGCAGATTGTCCACAGGCAACTGACGATCAATTGCATGGATCAATGCTTTACGAACTTCCGGATCAAGGAAACGCTCATTGTTGATGATCATATATTGACCATTAAAACTCGGGTTTTCCTGAACAACGATGCCTTCTGTTTCTTCAAGAATAGAAACATCTTGAGTCGGGATCATTCCAATTCCGCCTCCAGCAGTCATATGCAGATTACCAGCTTGAAGTTCTGTGACCAGTGTCGTTCCATTCATCACTTTTCCGTAAATCGTGTTGATTTTCGGAGCACCTCTGTAATAGTCAGGGTTTGCTTCTAAATGAATATAGTTCCCATTATCATATTCTGCAAAGGTATAAGGTCCGCTGAATACGCTTGGTTGAGTTGCTGCTTCTGAATTTGAAATCTCAGACGGTTCGATTTCTCCGAAAACATGTTCCGGTGCAATCAATACGTTAAATCCGATAAATTCTTTCATCAACGCCGGATCGACTGGCTGCTTCGTTGTAATCGTCAGTGATTTATCTCCAGTGACTTCAACACCTGAAAGTGAATCTGCACCTTCTGCTAATTTTCCTGCATCATCCGTCCCTTCAATCAACGTTGAACTCGTCCCTAACGTTGTTTCAACTTCTGGATCCGCAATAGCATTTAATGTAAAGGCTACGTCATCTGCCGTGACAGGTTCCCCATCTGTCCAGTTGGCTTCCGGATCAATTTCGATCGTGAAGGTCTGATTGTCTTCTGTCTCAAAACTGGAAGCTAACGCACTATCCCATTGATCCGCTTCCGGCATAACCAGCAAGCTGTCATACATAAACCGCTGAACCCATTTCCCCGCTACACCTGGTGCATAAAATGGATTGAAACTGTCTGGTGCATTGGTCATTCCGACCATCAATGTGCTGGTATCTCCTTCTTCAACTTGCGGCCCGCTGCTTTCTCCTTCTGTACCGCTCGCTGTATCCTCAGGACCTGGTACCGCTGAATCTCCACAAGCTGCTAACACAAGTGTTGAGGCAAAGATTGTTGCTCCGAATTTAACGTTCTTTTTCCAATTTGACATGTAAATTCTCCCCTTTTATCAGTCGTTCAATTTAGCGATCTGATGATTCCCCAACCCTCAGATGCTTGATTATTCGTCTAATGGCTTGCTTCGTTTATCCTTTATTCTCCCCTTCAACGGCTTCTCTTAATCCTTCACCGATAAAGTTGATGGCTAATACTGCAACAAAGATCAAAATTCCGGCTGGTACCCATCTCCATGGTTCAGCTGTCAATACACGAATCGACTGGGCGCCTGATAAGATATTCCCCCAGCTTGGTCTTGGCGGTTGTACTCCAACACCTAAGAAACTCAAGGAAGCTTCTGTAAGGATCGCTGTTGCGATTCCGAAAGTTGCATTAACCAAGATCGGTGAAATGACATTCGGCAAGATATGAACAAACAGAATACCGAATGTGGAATACCCTGTCGCCTCAGCTGCTAAGACAAAATCCTGTCCTTTCAGTGTCATGACTTGTCCTCTAACCAGCCTGCAAAGCGGCGGCCAGCTTAAAACTCCCAGCACAATCGTTACGACCCAGATTCCTGATCCTAGTAAAGAAACCAATGTCAAAATGACGAGAAAGAATGGAAAAGACATGAACGCTTCAGTCACTCTCATGACAATCGCATCAATCACTCCGCCAAAGTAGCCAGAAACCAACCCCAAAGTGGTTCCAATCACAACGTAGATCGCGACTGAGAATAACCCGACGGTCATAGAGACTTGCGTACCATGAATCAGACGTGTCAGTACATCTCTTCCGATATCATCCGTTCCCAAGAAAAAGTTGTCATACGGTGCTGCCTGGAACTGACCTACCGAAGCATCTCTAGGATGCGGCGAAATCTGTTCAGCAAATATCGCAACCAATATCATCGCAATAAAGATTACTAAACTGACAACGGCCACTTTATTTTTAAAGAAACGCTTGGCAATTGTTTTGAAATAACTATCGCCTGCTGTGACGACTTGTTCCGCCGCGCTTCCAGGGAAATTGACACGTTCTGTCGAATTGACCAGATGAAATAGTGCATTTGCGTTTTTGTTGTGCCCTGCATTTTGAGCCATTTTCATCTCCCTTTCTCTTAATTGTATTTAATCCGCGGATCAACCACTGCGTACATAATATCGACCAATAAGTTCGCAGCCAGTACAACAACAGCTGACAAGATGGTTACGGCCATCAGAATCGGATAGTCCCTTTGCTGAATTGCAGTAATCGTCAAGCGTCCAAGTCCCGGCCACTGGAAAATCTGTTCCGTTACAATAGCCCCGCCGACTAGTCTGGGTAAGTCTGTCCCAATGACGGTAATAACCGGAATCAAAGCATTTCGCAATCCATGCTTCGATAAAATCGTTTTCTCCGCCAAGCCTTTAGCAGTAGCTGTTCGCATATAGTTTTCTCCGTATACCTGAATCATTGTCGAGCGCATGTACCGCGCCATATTGGCAATGTAAAAAGCAGATAAGACAAATACCGGTAAAACTAAATGGTGAACCACTTCAAAAAATCCGCCGCTGCTGCCCAATTCGATCATCCCGCCAGTCGGGAACCAGCCGAGTTGTACAGCAAAAATATAAATCAGTCCTAATCCTAAGAAAAAGTTTGGAATCGACACACCGACGAATAAGCCGCCTGTCAACAGATTATCAATCCATGTTCCCTGCTTTCTGGCACTGATGATTCCAAGTGGAATCGCAACGATATAAGAAAACAGCAACGTAGATCCCATCAGAATAACCGTCGGAACCAGTCTAGATACTACAATCGGCAATACAGCATATCTAGTAGAAAATGAATTCCCGAAGTCTAGTGTCAAAGCTCTGCCCAACCAGCTGATATACTGGATCGGCAATGGCTGGTCCAATCCCAGCGCTCTTTCAGTTGCAGCAATCTGTTCAGCTGTCGCATCTGGTGTTACATATAATTCGGCTGGATTACCTGGAGTCAAGTTCACCATCAAGAATGCTCCAATTGAAATCATAAATAATACCGGTATCGCTGTAATCAGCCGTTTAGCAATATATTTTTGCATAGTTTCCTCCCCTTTTCTTGCACTTTACGTTGATCGTGTACTCTAGCAGCTGCCGTCTAGTTTAAATATTCATCGACAATCGCTAAAAACACTTCCCCTGATCTTAGTAAAGATTGTTCATGAATGACGAACCGCGGATGATGATGAGGATAAGGTGCATCGTCTTCTGGAAATTTCGCTCCAACTCTCAAGAAAGCACCTGGCTTTTCTTTCAAGTAGTACGCAAAATCCTCTCCCCCCATAGCGCCTTCTACTTCCTCAATATCATCTTCTCCAAAGACGATTAAGAATTTTTCTTTCAATTTGTCCACTTCTGCGGCATCATTTTGGATTGATGGATACCCTCTTACATAATCAATATCCAGCGTGGCGTCAAATGCTTCTGCAATACCGCTGCTGATGGACTTCAGTTTACTTTCGATCATATCCTGAATATCTCCATGCATCGTTCGAACGGTTCCATTGATTTCTGCTGAATCGGCAATAATATTATAGGCTTCTCCGCCGGCATTGAAGCCAGCGAAAGTCAATACGGCCGGCTTGACAGGATCTGTCAATCGACTGACCACCTGCTGCAAGCCTGCTATGATCTGTGCTCCAATTGTCAAAGCATCATGAGTGTCATGCGGTGCCGCACCATGTCCGCCTTTCCCTTGTACCTTCATCGTAAATGTATCCGAATTTGCCGAGCCAAAACTATAGTTGTATAAGACTTTTCCTAGTTCCTGTTCTGCTCCTAAGTGAATCCCAAAGACATAATCAACACCATCCAGCGCACCCTCTTCTACCATTGACTTGGCTCCGCCGGGCAATAATTCTTCAGCATGCTGATGCAGCAATACAACATTCCCTTTCAGCTCATCTTTATGTTGTGCGAGAATCTTAGCGGCACTCAACAGCGATGCGGTATGTCCATCATGTCCGCAAGCGTGCATAATCCCTTCGTTTTTAGATTTAAACGGAACATCCGCTGCTTCTTTGACTCTTAACGCATCAAAGTCTGCTCTTAAGGCGACTGTCGGTCCAGGTTGCCCACCTTTGATCGTTCCAACAATTCCGTAACCATTTCCGACATTCGTTCGAATCTCATCGACTCCAAAAGATTTTAATTTTTCTTCAATGAATTTTGCCGTTTCTTTTTCTTCAAAGGAAGGTTCTGGATGCTCATGTAAATATCTTCTCCAGCTGACGGTTTCATCAAAATTCTGTTTTAGTTCTTCTGCCCATGATTGGTATGCCATGATCCTTCTCCTTCTTTCTCCCTTATTTTGTTTATCGCTGTGAAGTCTGTGTCCGTTAGCTGTCTATCCGACGGTCACGGAAGCTTCTGCTTTGCTGGTTTCTTTTTCCGTTAAATAATGATCAATAATCGATAAGAAACATTTTCCTCCAAGCAGCAAAGCTCGTTCATCGAAATCAAATTTAGGATGATGATGAGGATATACGATCCTTTTTTCTGCGTTTCCGGAATTTACAAAGAAGAAAGATCCCGGTTTTTCTTGCAGGAAGTATGCGAAATCTTCTCCGCCCATACGAAGGGGTGTTTCTTCTACCGTCTCTTCACCAAACGTCTCAGTAAACAAGTCAGCAATCAGAGCTGTTTCAGCTTCATGATTATAGAGAGCAGGATATCCTCTCGTGTATTGAACTTCACAAGTTGCATCGTGCGCTTCACAGATTTGCTTAGTCATCGTAGAAATTTTTTCTTCTATTAAATCTCTCACTTCAGGCGCAAATGTTCGAACCGTTCCTTTTAGTAAAGCTGTGTCCGCAATAACGTTGTTTGCACCATCGCCCGCTTTGAATGTTGAAAAAGTCAACACTCCTGACTTCTTAGGATCTTTCTGCCGGCTGATGATCGACTGCAGTTGATTCACGACATAGGAAGCCACTACGACAGAGTCAACAGTTGCATGCGGATAAGCAGCATGTCCGCCTTTTCCCTGAATCTTGATTTCAAAAAAGTCTGGTGCTGCCATTGCATACCCTGAACAGTAAGTAACTTTCCCATATTCCAAAGGGGATCTTAAATGCAGTCCGTAAATATAATCTACATCCTCTAATACGCCTGCATCGACCATTGACTTTCCGCCGCCTGGAAGCACTTCTTCTGCGTGCTGGAAAATAAATTTCACTGTTCCTGACAGTTCAGCTTCATACTGTTTCATTACTTTTGCAACACTTAGTAATCCAGCTGTATGCCCGTCATGTCCGCAAGCATGCATGACACCGGGATTTTTAGAAGCAAAAGGCAATCCTGTTTCTTCATGGATCCTTAAGGCATCAAAGTCAGCACGAATTCCAATCACTGGACCCGGCTTTGATCCTCTTAAGTAAGCAACGATTCCTCCGCCGCCTACACCTTCTTCGATTTCTTCATAACCAAATGATTTTAATTTCTCTGCAATAAAAGCTCTTGTATTCCATTCTTCAAATGAAGGTTCTGGATGCTCATGTAAATGTCTTCTCCATGAAATAGTAGTTTCAACATTCTCTACTAGCGCTTTTTCCCAATTTTCGTATCCCATTCTTCACTCGCTCCTTCATTTTGTTGAATGATTTCTTTCAGTTTTTCTTTGAGTGGTTTCATAATATTCTGACAATTAACAATCTTTAAACATCATTTTCTAATGTTTTTCAAATTTTATATGTATTAAATGAAAAAGTCAACGTAAATTGTCAGTAAATATAATGTTTATTTCTCATACTTCGCTCTTTATAATATTCGTTTTTAATTCTAAGCGATTTGGAATCGATTACACTATTTTGTGTCTATTTTGTGAACGGTAAATTACTTAACCTGGTATGGTTAGCTAATAAAAATGAATGTTATAAAAGAATAATATCAAGCATGATGATTATGACTTTTCAGGTGGTAATTTATGCAATTTGTTGAGAATATCCTCTTAAATATACAATTAGAGATTTATCATTTTTTAATATCACTCTTCTGTTTGGGAACTCTTGTCCAAATTATGAATGTTATTTCTTATAGTTCTTTCATTTATTCTACTTGACATTTACAAGTGAGTAAACTCACTTTATTATTATAGTATCTTATGTTCTGAAAAGGGAAATACGTTAAATATATTCAACAGGAATTCAGTGTAATTCTTTTAGGAGTGAGTAAATGAAAGAAAGTCCACAATATCAAGAAGCAATTGCATTCGCAAAGACGTTGGGAATGACTGAAAGAGAATATCTTACTTATCTGCATGAAAAGAGTCAATCTGTTAAGTCCGTCATGTTGAACGATAGCGAAGGGTTCAAAATCTTTTTAAAAGAATTCCATACAGTGCTGGATGATTTAACAGTCTGTACTAAAGCAGATGAGACAAAAGCGGCAAAAAAAGAACGATCTATGGAAGCGGCAGCTGATTTATTGCAGAAAGTCAGTTCAGATCCAATGCTATTGGTTCAAATGTATGAACACTATCAGTATGATGCGGACGACGGCTCAAATCCATTAGTTAAACCATAAAAAAACCACACTTTGATGATTCAGACAATGTTCTGAGCCAGCAAAATGTGGTTTTCTTTTTTAAAGCTTGCTTAAGATCTCTCCTACTTTCCCTTTAATGAAGAGGTCTACTTCTAATGCTTTCGTATCGATCGCCTCTTGGTTGATCACAACAACCCTTTTGCCATTAAAATGATAAATAAGGTTTTTTGCCGGATTAACGGTTAGAGACGTGCCGGCAATAATCAGCAGATCTGCTGCTTGAATCGCTTTTTTACTTCTGTCCATTACTTTTCTATCTGGATTTTCCCCGAAATAGACAACAGACGGACGGACGATCCCATTGTCGATCGGGCATCTTGGAACATTCTGCTCATCTCTTTGAACTTCTTCTGGCAGGTATTCACGAAGACACTTCATACAATACCAAGTACGATTATGCCCGTGCAGTTCCTGCACCGAGCGATGTCCTGCTTTCTGATGCAGCCCATCGACATTCTGAGTAATTACGCGAATATCTTTTCCGTTCTGTTCCATTGCAGCCAGTACTTGATGTGCTGCATTGGGCTCAGGAGGTTTTTGCTCCGGTTTAGGTCGATTAAAAAATGCTTCAGGATGTTCCATAATATACTTTATGTTCATCACTTTTTTAGGATCAAGCTGTTGTTTCTCTAATTTTGTATATCGTCCTTCTCTAGAACGGTAATCAGGCAGTCCGCTTTCAGTTGACACACCTGCACCGCCAAAAAACACAATGGTTTTCGCTTCATCTATATATGCTTTTAATTGCTTGATCTGAGGATCCATCTTTTTCCCCTTTCTGTCGTTCGCTTCTATTATAACAACCTTGATAGATTCCTGCATTATTCTCAGCTTAAATAAGCGAACAGACTTTCATTTTTTGATAAAGTGTGCTATACTATGTAATAGAAATGATAGAGTTATTCTATGATTTCCAACTAAGTTTTATCTATATCGGGGTTGTTACGGATTCGACAGGCATAGATTGAGCTTGAGTTGCGTTCCGCAGGCGGCGGCTGCGTACCAACGTCACAGTTAAATATAACTGCTAAAAACAATAATAACACTTACGCTTTAGCTGCGTAATAACAGCTAATTAGCGTGATCCGAACTGGCATCGCCCACGTGTCACGTTTGGGTCCTATAATTAAGTGGGATACGCCAAAGCTTTCCGTCTGTAAGCTTTGGAAGAGATTACCAGACTAGCGACGCATGATGCCTGTTATACGGCTAGTGCAGAGCGAACCCTTAATCGTATAACTATGAACGTAGAGGCTTAAGTGCCAATGTGTCTGGACAGGGGTTCGACTCCCCTCAACTCCATAATACAACCGTAACAAGACGAATGAAGACGATAAACACCGTCAAATCGGTGTTTATCGTCTTTTTTTGTTTGCTCTGATTCGCTATGAAACTTTTCAAATGGGAGTCAATAAAAAGTGTTTGCTATTTAATCTTTCTTCTTGACTATTCAATCAAGCGTTCCTCTTTTCGTTTCCCGCATTAAAAAGAATACAAGCGTTCATGTTCAAGCGCATTTGGACGTGTCTCATGAATAAGGGATTATCAGTGACCACTTGGTTCAGCTGAGAAAATCAACCTACCTTACGGGGTTGTTTCGTTTAGTAACGACTGAACGTCAGCATCGATCGAATCTACGTATCCTGACGAACAGAATGGACCTTTCAGCAGAGGACATCGGAAAGATGTATCAATCAAGATGGCAGATCGAGTTGTTTTTCAAACACATTAAACAACATTTGACCATTAAAACGTACTACTCACAGTTTGAACAAGGGGGTAGAGAATCAAGTGATTCTTGCGGTGATTGTCTACTTATTGACATTACTGATGAAACTGGAATTAAGGTTGACATAAACCCTCTTCACTATTCCGCGACAAATCAGAGCGTTACAGTACGAACCGTTTGAGTGTTTCAAAGAATTGTTCGCACCTGGTTAAGTGAAAGAGAGTACAAATAGCCTAATCCACAACTGAATACCTCTAAAAATTTCTGGAAAAAGTCATCCCTTGCGCCAGCAATTGACTTTTTTTAGAAATTTTAACGAAAATCTCTTGTGATTAAAGTAATAAGTTATGAACCCCATTTATTCTAAGTTTTATGCAACACTAGTGATAGAAATAAGTATTCATTCACAAGTATATTTTTAAGTTATCAACATAATAGTAACGTATACCGAAATAATTATGCCAATAAATAATAGAATCATAAAGATCTTTTTCAGCTTAGCACTAATGTTATCACTTCTCCAAACTTTATTTAGTAGGTATACAGGGACTATTGTCATGATAAGTCCATATATTAATATATCTTTCATAGGCTATAAAAATGTGTTTTACCACGGTTCATCGCTTTAATTATTAGATTGCCAGCCTGAACAGCGGCTACACCACCACTTACAACTGCTATAAACGTACCAAGTCCTCCAGTAATGAGTCCAGCAATCGCATTGGCAGCCATGTTGTACCCTAAAGCACTTATTACAGCGAGTTCAGCATCACGGATATCCTCTATCGCATTTTTGAATCCTATCAAGTGTCCACTAGTTTTAGAATTATAAGTACGATATTTTATTTTCTTTGTTCGATCAACTATGGTCACTCTCCATCGGGAACCCGTTTTCCTGTATTCCCAAGGACTGAATCTACTTTTTAGAGTCTTTGTAGTAGCCATAGTAGTATATCCTGATGAAGCTGACTTAGATTCATTCAATGATTCATATTCAATTTCAGCTGCAACTTCTTCTAAATTATACTGGTCAATAGTGGCTCCTTCGTTATCTACAATTTTCATATCAGTTGTTGCAGTGTCATAAGAATAAGTATTAAGTAGATTCCCATCTTTACTTTCAGTAACAATAACAATCCCATCTTTTTCTGTTTTTTCGTAATTGATACCCTCAATAGTATAGGATTCTTTTACATCTTGATTAGCGCTTACATTTTGGGGGAATAGTGAACCCAATAGAACCACAATTAAAGTTAATATTAGTTTGCTAAAATAAGATTTATTCAAGATTAACATCTCCTTTTCAAAGTATAGAAAGTACTGAATAAGTAATTGCCTGATCCTCCTCCTTTAATAAAATATGCATCTTTATTTTTTCCTTCTTTCCATTATTATAATAAACTAATCATTTAATTATTTCAAACCATTTATGATCACCAGTTAATATTCTGCTATACAGTAAAAAAGCAAGAAGAAACTGTGCAGCAGTTTGCTCAAAAACTGAAAAACAGAAACTGTAACTGAACCAAAAATCAATGTCCTTTCTATTGATACTAACGGAAACGGTATAGTAACGATTAAAGGGGCGGAAGATACAGGTTTTTCAATGCCTATTTACGAGTGTCACTGGTTGTATGAATATATGATAGATAAAGATAGTGACGGTATGGTTAGAGAGTATTTATCATTCAAAATATAAGTTGATAAAGCAGGTATCAAACAGTAATTATATATACTGTTTGATACCTGCTTTTTTTTGTATTCTTTGGTTAGTGTAAAATAGTTCTCGGTTAGTGATATCATTTCGTTTTCTAGACAAAAAG
>OMJG01000460.1_pt1 | contig 30603 bp, 26 predicted proteins | sample 1646431 | NCBI WGS metagenome assembly OMJG01 (sample SAMN03771674, study PRJEB25209) | food metagenome | isolation source: Cotija cheese | place: Mexico:Jalisco,Michoacan | collected 2011-12-12
CTGTTGGCCAGTGGTCTTCGGAAATCCCCAATTAAGATGTTCCAACGATAAAATTATTCAGCCCTTTGCTCCTTCTAGTTTTCACTAGCTATCTACACTACTACGGCTTCGGCTGACTTCTCATAGGTCAGTCACTTATCACTAAATGATTTTGGTATAACATTATGAGACCTCCCCAGTTAAGGTGCAAACTCTTTCTCTCCATCTATCTGCCACATTTACCAGATGAGATATTACAACAGTTATTGGACTTCAACTTCTTTTGCAGTCTTATCCGCTCACCCAGCCTTTTATGTGATTTCTGTTCGTCAGACCAGAGATATGCCTAGGACTTCTTTCAGATTCCACCTCACGGTGGACACCCTTGTCTTCAGCTATATGCTTACCACTGTCAGGTTGCATTAGGGACTTTCACCCGTTAGAGTTTGCCCATGCTGGGCAAACAAAAACCAGGCAATCTAATGATTACCTGGTAGACATTACTCATCAGTCCTATATATTGTAGAGCCGTTAAACATCAAAGAGGTCTGCGACAAATTGTCACAGACCCCTCTCAATAAGTGTCTACACTTAGTTTTGGGCCTGTAACCTTAATTACAACCCACTATATCTTATTAAGAACGACGGCCGCCTCGACCACCGCGTTTACCTTCTGTATTACGTTTTAAAGAAGTTAAACGGTCATCAGAGTCTTTTAAGAATGATGACATCAAGCTATCGAAATCATTTGTACCCGCTTTATTACCAGCGTTAGACTTGAATGAATTCCCGCCACCAAAGTTTGATCGACCACCTGAATGGTTGTTTGATTTTGGTTTACCTTGATAGCCACCACCACGGTTATCGCGGTTGTCATCTTTACGGAAGTTTTGGTTGCCACGGTCGCGACCGCCACCATCGTTGTTTCCGCGATTAGAAGACGCTGGTTTGCTTGCGCCATCAGCGTTTAAACGACGGATTGACAATGCAATCTTACCGTCATCAGCTACATTGGTCACTAAAACAGTTACTTCATCTCCAACCGATAAGACATCGTTGATATCTTTCACGTAGCCTTCAGCTACTTCAGAGATGTGGACTAAACCATTTTTGCCTTCTCCTAAATCAACAAATGCACCAAATTTTGTAATCCCTGTAACTTTTCCGGTAACTTTATTTCCTACTTCAATTGCCATGTATCCCAAATATCCTCCTTGAAATTCTTGCATCCGGTAAATGGAATTTTATCCGGACGAGTAAAGCTATTTCTAGTTTACCTTGTTATCGCAATTTATTCATCATTATTTTCTTGATTTTGTAAATAAGCCTTATTTAAGATTTCAGCTTGTTTAGAAGCGTTATCTTCAGGCACACTGAAGATAATTTCCCCATCTTTACTTAAGTAATAACGTGACCGCGCTAATTTAGCCACGTATTCATCATCTTTGAGTAAGGTTGCTTGTTGACTTAAGGTGTCAATCGCCTTTTGTTCACCGGCAATTTCATCCTCAGTTAAAGCAATTTGTTCTTCAACGCCTTGTTGGTCCTTGTGCGCTGCATAAGCAGTCGACACACAACCCAAAGTCACAACAGCGAAGATACCAACGATAGTCCATGTAATCCAATCAGCTGTGGTCCTTAGTTTTCGTGACCATTTCTTGGTTTTTGCTTTACGGTGTTCTGCTAATGATGTCACTTTTTCGCTTTCACGGTCGGGACGATCTTCTGGCCGCATAGCAAAAACCCCTTTCTGTGGTTGCTTTGAATCCGTCAATCATATACTTAAATAGTATAACAATAATTCAAAGCTAGCGCCATCATAAATCAAGACTAAAGACTACCTTTTTCCTGATCCTCGTGGTAACTTTCACCAACTATGGTAAACATATTTTCCGCTTCATCTTTTCGTGTTGTTTCTTTCAAGTTTTCAACGCGAACAGTCAGGTCTTTATTCCCAAATGTAATCACCAGTTCGTCACCGATTTTAACATCTGTACCTGACTTAGCTGGACGACCATTAATGGTAATCCGACCCTTGTCCGCAACTTCTTTAGCAACACTTCGTCTTTTAATAATTCTGGATACTTTTAAAAATTTATCTAATCGCAAAAATCTTGCTCCTTTATTATATACGTATTTTTTTGAAAATTCGGCTAGTTTCTTTTAATCTTCTCTAAATTAATCCACAAAAACCATTTCCATACTTATCTTAAATCTAGTATATCATGGTTTGCGCCTAGTCCTTAACCAATAAGCTAGGAATTTGCTAGCTTTTCCGGGGTTTTATCCACTTACAAGCTTTAATGATTCTCTAGGCAAAATGACTATACCCCTATTGGAAACAATATTTCCGTATAGAGGACGCCTTTTCCATTTGGGAACGTACACTAATTTACTACGCTTTATCCCTGCAATAGCCGCCATATCAACTCGCCTTTTGGCAAGGTTTCCCATTCGACTTGGCTTAATATCGGGTCTTTCCGTAAGTAAACCATCGTCAACATAACGCCTACAAAGATTTGAATCCCCATCAACAAGGTATCCATCAACCGTTCCGGCGCTATCCCTAAAACTTGGTGCCATAAGTGAGCTAAGGTAAAGTTCACCGCAACCATTAAAACAGCTAGTGATCCTGATTTAAAGGCTACTCGCCCCCATTTAACCAGACGTACTTCCTTAGGCAATGTCCAATTTAGGTAAATGATCATAGCCACTAAACCTAAATTGGTCGCCCAGGCGGCGCCTGCTGTACCGAGAAAATCAACTAAACTCGCTGTAAATATCCCTTTAACCAGCATGCCGACCATAAAGGCAATACCTGCTTTATACCATTGCCCTTGGGCTTGGAGAATATTATTTTGCCCTAATACGAGACTGGCGAAGATAACCATCATCACATAAACCATTAAGACCTCAGAGCCAGCAGAACTAGCAAATAGGAAATGGTTTAATTGAGGCATGATCGATATCAATCCGCCCGTAATGACAGTGGCGAGAAAGAGGGTCACCCGCAGGTATTGTCTGCTGACAATTTCAAATTCGCCAACTTGCTTGCGGTCACCCTTTTTCATTAAAACAAGGGCGGGTAAGAATGAAGTGGCAAGTGATGTGGCCACAACCATACCTAGTTGGACGATGGGCTGGCCGCGGTCGTAAATCCCCTTCATATCCTTGGCTACCGCCGTCTCAATTCCATTATCTACCAATTGGTCGTAAACGGTAAAGGCGTCAATCAGCTGATAAAAGACCAATAGTGATGAGAAGAAACAAATAACAAAGCCTTCTGTGACAAAGTTTTTGGTTAATTTAGTCCAAGATAATCCTGTATCATCATCAGTCTCACTCGCTTGACCTAACCCGTAATGGCCGGCTAAAAAGTCTTGATACATAGCCTTGTCGCGGTAATTTAACAGGTAATAAGCCATGACGATTGAAGCGGCTGTGGCGGCAACCCAAGCTGACTGCATGGTCCAAAATCCCATCTGGTAGACATCTGGATTCGCGCCATTCAGCTGCATCCGGCTAAAGATGAAGGCGACAGTTAAAATGACTGCCACCCGAACGAATTGCTCGGCAACTTGCGAAATAGCGGTTGGGGTCATAAGATTACGCCCCTGCATAAAACCTCTGGACAGGAGTAGACCTGGCATCAACAGGAACATAAAAGACACGCTTTTGATAACAGGCGCCAGTAAACCATCACCCATCATAGTTGCAATCCAATCAGCCCCAAAATAAATCAGGGCAAAACAAGCGAGTGCAAAGACCGATACAATGACTGCGTATCTCTTCAACAAAGATTTACTTTTCTTGTGGTTATTTTGTAGGGCGACCTGTTTTCCAATAAAAGATGGCAAACCATTTAAAGCGAAGGTCATCCCTATACCGTAAATTGGGTAGACCTGTTGGTAGACATAGAAACCTTCGTTACCGACCATATTCTGTAAAGGAACCCGGTAGATAGCAGACAATACTTTAGCCACTAAGGCTGCGAGCGTTAGAACGGCAGCCCCTTGCATGGCCACTTGGCCCGTTGACCTTGCCTTTGAATCGTCATTTTTCACCATCTAGTCACCTGCTTGATCATTTTCTGCATCTAAACCAGTTTGATTAGCTTCATTTTCAGCAGCCTTCACTTGTGCGTCTACAGCAGCTTTACTCGTCGCCTCTTCTTGTTCAGCTTTTAAGGCTTGTGCTTTCTCGTAGTCAGCTTTTTCCTTAGCCAATTGGTCCGCCTTCATTTGGACTACATTTTCGTCATCAGCTAACTTGGTTGTAAATTGCAGTAAGTAGTCCAACCATTCTTCAGTAGATAACTTGTTTAAACCCAGGCTGATCATTAAGGCAGCCCCAACTTGCTTAATCGCCAAGCGTAAAGGATTGTCCTCTAATGCCTTGAAGATAGCTGGTGTCATGATTTTTTGTTCAAGATTTTCGTGGAAAAGGACTTCTATGGTGTTGCTAGCAGTAATGCGTTTAATGCTTGTCACACCGATCTTATCGGCCACCGCTTTAATAGCACCCACTTGCAGTAACAGTTGCGTTTCAATTGGTGGTTCACCGTATCGATCCATCAGCTCATCATCCAAGTCCCACATTTCATCTACACTGGTCATGGCCTGCACCCGTTTATAAATCTCCACTTTTTGTCGCTCGTCCCGGATATAGCTCTGCGGAATATAAGCATCAATAGATAGTGATATTTCCACTGGCTCAGTTTTCTTAGCCGGTAGAATGCCCCGTTTACGTTGGACTGCTTCACGTAGCATTTGTGAATAGAGGTCGAAACCGACTGAGTTAACAAATCCGTGTTGCTGTTTCCCGAGCAAATTACCTGCCCCACGAATGGACAAGTCACGCATGGCAATCTTAAAACCAGACCCTAGTTCCGTGAAATCACGTAAGGCCATCAAGCGTTTTTCAGATACCTCAGACAACATCTTGTCCGGCCGGTACATGAAATAGGCATAGGCAATTCGAGTTGACCGTCCAACCCGGCCCCGTAATTGGTAGAGGGTAGATAGCCCCATCCGGTCGGCTCCTTCAACCAGTAAGGTGTTGGCATTAGGAATGTCGACCCCTGTCTCAATAATGGTTGTCGTCACTAAAACATCAAACTCACCAAGAACAAAGTCCATCATGACATTTTCCAGTTGGGCAACAGTCATTTGACCATGGGCAATGGCCACCCTCGCTTCAGGGACCAACTCATTGATAAAGGCCGCCTTCTCTTCGATTTGGGCCACATTATTAAAGAGATAGAAAACTTGACCATCTCGAGCAATTTCTCGTTCAATGGCATCTTTGACAGCCCCGTAATTTTGCTCCATTACAAAAGTCTGGACGGGATACCGGTTGGCTGGCGGTGTTTCAATAACGGATAAGTCCCGAACCCCTAGCATAGACATGTTTAAGGTACGAGGAATCGGTGTCGCCGTCAGGGTCAATACATCTACATTCGCTTTTAAGGCCTTCAATTTTTCCTTGGCCTTCACCCCAAACCGTTGTTCCTCATCAACCACTAATAGCCCTAAATCAAGGAATTCAACATCTTTAGATAGGACGCGGTGAGTACCAATCACAATATCCACTTGCCCTTTTTTCAAGCCCGCAATGGTTTCATTTTGTTGGGCCTTGCTTCTAAATCTAGATAATAAGCCGATTTCAAAAGGCCAGTCTGCAAACCGTTCAATGAAGGTTTCGTAATGTTGTTGGGCTAAAACAGTCGTGGGCACTAAGAAAGCTACTTGTTTACCCTCCATTAAAGCTTTAAAGACAGCTCGCATAGCGACTTCCGTTTTTCCAAAACCGACATCTCCAACGAGTAGTCGATCCATCGGTTTCTCTACTTCCATATCCTTCTTAATTTCAGCGATTGACCGGACTTGGTCATCGGTTTCTGAATACGGGAAGGCATTTTCAAATTCGGCCTGTTCAGCAGTATCTGGACTAAAAGCTAAACCTTTCTGTGCTTCACGAGAGGCGTATAAGTCAATCAATTCATCCGCAATATCTTCAATCTTGCTGGACACCTTCTGTTTGGTTTTCGCCCATTCGCTACCGCCCATTTTATTTAATTTAGGCTCACGCCCCTCAGCAGACACATATTTTTGAACCAAATCGATTTGGTCAATCGGCACATGAATAGCTGCTTGGTCGGCGAAGACAATGGTCAAGTAGTCTTGGTGGGTGCCGGCGAACTCGATAGTTTCAATACCAGTATACCGCCCAATCCCGTGGTTAACATGAACCACATAGTCCCCAACTTCTAATTGTTGGTAGTTTTTGATCCGTTCCGCATTTGAAATCAGCGGTTTCTTAGCCTTGCGTCGTTTCTTTTGGGTATGGAAGATATCCGCTTCAGCCAGTAAGACTAAACGTTCTTGGACGAATTCAATCGATCCTGATAAGCCGCCCGCAATTAGGTTAACCTTGTTGGCGAAGATATTCCCTTCGTCCGTCGCTTCAGCCGCTACATCTATTTCTCGCAGAATGGCTTGGACTTCTTTCACCCTGGCCTTGTCTTTTAACATGATAACCACTGTTCGACCTGTACGAATCCAAGCATCTAGTTCAATTTTCAGGGCATCCATTTGGTCATAAAACTGTGTAATCATTCGCGTTTGATACTGGTACAGCCCATCGAATTTCAGTGACCCTAGCCCTTGCTGCCATACTGAAAAGTAAAATTTACGACCTTTAAAAGCTTGAATAACTTCCTTAAACTCTGCATATACTTGGACTTGAGCCGGTAACTGTCCCATTTCAACCATAGTTTGTAAATACATTTCGGTATTGCTGGTCCAAGTAGCCTCTTCTTGGATTAGACGCGCATAGTCGTCCAAAATCAAGAAAGCTTGGTCGCCAATATAGTCAAGGATGGTCGTGATTTCTGGGTACATATACCGGTGGAAGTATTTAGAGTTTTCCGTGGTTTCACCATTTTTCCATGCAAGGACTTCATCGTTAACAACGGCAGTCGCTAAATCTTTAACCACGTCGTCCTTAATCTTAGCCAAAGACTTGGCCATCAGTTTTTGGAAGGCATCAGCTTGGGCTTGTAATTGTTGCGGTAAGACAACGAATTCTTGCGACGGTTGGATGTTGATACTTGGTTGGTCTTGCAGGGATTTTTGGGTGTTGGGATCAAAAGTTGAAATCCGTTCTACCTCGTCAAAGCCCACAGATACTCGGACTGGATATTCGGCATTTATAGGATAAAAGTCTACGATGTCCCCGCGTTGACTCATTTCACCTGGGGTCATGACAATTTCCGCCCGTTGGTAACCTTGATTTAATAGACGTTGAACTAGGGTAGCTGGTTCTAATTCGTCCCCTAATTTGACTAGCAAACGAGTGTTGTCCCAAATTTCAGTTGGGGTTAATAGGCGTTTCAAACCAAACATAGGCGTGATTAGGACACCAGTCGCTTTAGGGTCACGCGCCCAATTTAAAACATTCAACCGGTCGGCTAAGGCTTCTGGACTGGCAATCGCCCAGTCAGCAGCCACAGATTCTGGCACATTAAAGAGATGCAATTGTTCATCAGAAAAGTCACTTTGTAGGTCATTATAAAAGTGGTCGGCTTGCAGTAGATTGTTGGTTACAATGACTACTTTTTGCTCGCTAGCCAAATTCAGTAGGGTTTTAGCCATATAAGCCCGACTGGCCCCTTGAAGGCCTAGATAAAGGACTGATTGACCTGATTTGGCTTGTTGTTTAAATGATTCATTTTGAGATTCCTGCAAGAAAAATGTTTGTAAATCCAAGCGGTCTCCCTCCTTCTCTTGGCTAGTTGTTGTAGTTGGTCATGGTTTCTTCAAAAGAATTGCCCGCTAACCAGTAGTCAATAGCTTCAACCGCTGCACGCGTAGCAGCAAGCATTGGGGTATGGTCTTCTTTAGGGAATCTTGATAGGACGTGGTTGACAACGGTCCCTTCTTTACCCGGATGGCCGATTCCTAGTTTAATGCGGCGAATTTTGTCGGTACCAAGGTGGGCAATCAGTGATTTCACCCCGTTATGTCCACCAGCAGACCCCTTTTGACGTAAACGAATCCGGCCTGGATCCATATCTAAATCATCATAAACCACTAAAATATCTTCTACTGGAATTGAATAATAGTTGGCCATAGCGCCAACCGCTTCTCCTGAATTGTTCATAAAGGTAGTTGGTTTTAGGAAAATCACTTTCTCCCCGTTAACAAAAGTTTCAAAGTATTCCCCTTTAAAGCCTGTTTTGTTGAAAGTCTCATTATGTTGGTAGGCCCATTCATCTAAAGCGATAAAGCCAATGTTGTGTCGTGTACCCTCATATTTTTTACCTGGATTACCCAATCCGACGATTAATTTCATTCTTGATAGCTCCTTGTTTTCGCTTCTAATATTCGTTTAAATACTTGTTTTCATGTTGTATAGGTATTTTCTAGTTATCGATAAGTCAAACTCAAATTCATCTATAATAGTGAATTGCCCTTTATTTGCCAATCGTCATCTCGATAATAGACTCTAAATTCGTAGCACAAATTCTTATTAACACACAAAAACCTGCACAGGCATTCACTCGCCCCTAGCGAGTTAGCCCATACAGCGCCTATATATTCGATAGGTTTATTATACCACAAAGAGCTCATCGGCTTGAAAGATAAAAGCCTGGTCCTTCTGCATATTGAACGCTAGTTCAGTTTGTTCACCTGTTATAGTGGTCAATTTTTGTGACTTTGGGAGGTCTTATTTGGAAAGCGGAAACATTTTTGCCATAATAGGGGTGGAGGCTCATTTAAAAGTGGTCACCCACCATCATCACCGTCCCCTTTTTTCAAGAAATTGACTAAAGTTCGAAACAATATTGTTTCAATTGCGAGCGATTTACGCAACTTTTCACAAAGTTATCACAAAGTTTCTCATTTTTATTAGTACAGATTAAAACTACATATGTAACAGTTTTTTATAATTTTTGAAAACACTTGATACCAAGCATTTGTATCCGTTTACAAATTCTCTAAAGTTCCATTTATACTAAAATACTTGAAAAATAATGATAAAAACCTATTGATTTTTTTAAACAGGATGGTATGATTATGTTAAATATTTCACTAACTAATCAACAAGCTAAGTTTTAAACTGATTGTTCACTAGCTTTGCACGGGTTAATGGAACATTTATCATATGTTTTGCTTTGTATACTATAAGAGACAAAAAGTTAAGGAGAATCTATTATGTCAAAAAATGGTCAAAAAGTTATTTTAATTGGTGATGGTGCTGTAGGGTCTGCATTTGCGTATGCTTCCGTTATTCAAGGTATTGGTAGAGAATTAGGAATTATCGATTTAGCTGAAGACCGCGTTGAGGGTGATGTATTAGACCTTATCGACGCCCTAGCTTATACATCTCCTAAGAAAATCTACAAGGCGACTTACGATGATTGTTCTGACGCTGATGTTGTTGTGATTACTGCAGGCGCTGCACAAAAGCCTGGTGAAACACGTTTAGATTTAGTAAATAAAAACTTACGTATCTTCAAGAGCATGGTTGATCAAATTATGGCTTCAGGCTTTGATGGTATCTTCTTAGTAGCTACTAACCCAGTAGACATCTTAACTTACGCAACCTGGAAATTCTCTGGCTTACCTGTTAACCGTGTCATCGGTTCTGGTACATCATTAGACTCAGCACGTTTTCGTCAAGAATTAGCCACTATATTAGATGTTGACGCACGAAACGTCCACGCCTACATCATGGGTGAACACGGTGACACCGAGTTCCCCGTATGGTCACACGCAAACATTGGTGGCCAATCAGTTTACGACTGGGTGTCTAAAACTTCAACAATCGACGAAGAAGCTTTAGTGAACTTGTTCTACCACGTACGTGACAAGGCTTATAAGATTATCGAGAAAAAAGGCGCAACTTACTACGGTATTGGTGTATCTTTAGCCCGCATCTTAAAAGCTATCTTAAATGACGAAAATGCTATCTTACCTGTATCTGTTTACCTAGATGGCGAATACAACCAAAATGATGTTTATATTGGTACTCCAGCTATCATCAACCGTGAAGGTATCCATGGTATCATCGAAGCTGACTTAAACGACCACGAGCAACAACAAATGGAATTGTCAGCAACTAAATTACGCGACACCTTAGAAACAGCTTGGGCAAAATTAGACTTCTAATTGCCCAACTCATCCTACTACAAGACGCTCATTAATACATAAAACCCCCTAAGTTCCGCGACTTAGGGGGTTTTTACTTACTGTTTTATTAGAATAAACCAAATGTTTTCATCAAGGTAATCAAGAATACCAAGGTAATCATAGAAAAAATGGTCGTAAACACCACTGTTTGGTTGGCTAAGTCCCCGTCTCCGTCCGCCGCAATGGCTTGAGCATAAGACGACACAGCCGTTGGCCCAGCGAATGCAATCAGGATAGAAACGATTGCATCCCCTCTAAAACCTAGAATAGCACCGAGGGTAATTCCGATCAAAGGAATAATAATCAATTTATTGGTTACCGTAAAGATTAAAGCAAAATCGACATCTTTCAATTTAAAAGAGAAAGTCCCACCCATGACCATCAAGGCAAGCGGCGATACCATTCGGTTAATGTTGGTTAAAGAAGTATTGATGGCTTCTGGAAATTGTAGACCCAGTAAGACAACAATCAAACCAATGAACGTGGCAATCACCATTGGGTTCGTGATAATACTTCTACCCATCTGTTTAAAAGATACCTTATCTTCTGAATATAAAGAAAAACCGATGACCGACATGATATTCCAGAACGGCACGATGATGGCCAAGGTAATAGTCACCATCCCCATATTTTCTTCACCTAATAGAGATGTCCCCAAGGGTAAACCAAATAGGATGGCGTTAGCTCTGACTGACCCCTGTAGCATCACCCCGTAACGGGTCCGGTCATCGGATACCCTAGGAATAATAAAGGCTAGCATAAAGTATAGGGTCAAAGCAATGACTAGGATATAGGTCAAGGCATAGCCGTTGAATGATTGCTTGAAATCAGACTTATAAATATTGGTGAATAAGTTTATTGGTAGCAAAATTTTAAATAAGGCTTTGTTAAAGTCTTGAAAGGATTCTTGTTTAATCATCCCCGCTTGGGCAAAAAATTGCCCAAAAAGCATATAGATTAACATCGGCATAACTGCATTAAACCCGATCATAAAATTACCAAACATAAATTTCCTCCAATATAAAATGTTTTTGACAAACGCTCGGCGTGCTTACCAAAGGACTGCCACTTTTCCCGCACCTGAATAATTTACAATAAACCCATTGTAGCATACCGATCCAAGACTTCTACACGTGGGAATCGCTAAGACAATAAAAGAGCAGTCCCGCCAACAAATGGTAGGACTGCCCTTTTACAACTTATCTATCACGCATCAAGAAACTTATTCAATGACGTGGTGCATACCTTCGAATTTTTCATTAAATAACGGTGATACTGAACGGTTTTCGTGGATACGTACAATAGCTTCCGCGATTAATTCAGATACAGTTACTTGTTTAATTTTATCGATACGTTTTTCATCTGCTAGGAAGATTGAGTCAGAAACGACCACTTCGTCTAAGTCTGAGTCTTCTAAACGTTGGATTGCTGGGCCAGATAATACTGGGTGTGTGCAGCAAGCCACAACAGATAATGCGCCCGCGTCTTTGATTGCTGATGCAGCTAGGGTAATGGTACCCGCTGTGTCAATCATGTCATCGATGATGATGGCGTGACGGTTGGCAACGTCCCCAACAATATTCATGACTTCGGCCACGTTTGCTTTTGGACGACGTTTATCGATAATGGCAATCGGTGCTTTTAAGAATTCAGCTAGTTTACGTGCACGTGTTACCCCACCATGGTCAGGTGAAACAACAACGATATCTGAATCGGTATAACGGTCATTGGTTAAGAAGTATTCTGCTAGTAATGGCGCACCGTATAGGTGGTCTACTGGCACTTCGAAGAAACCTTGGATTTGCGCAGCATGTAAGTCTAACGCAAGGATGCGAGTTGCACCAGCATTTTCCATCATACGCGCCACTAATTTCGCTGTGATTGGTTCCCGCGGTTGTGCCTTACGGTCTTGGCGTGCGTAGCCAAAGTAAGGAATCACAACATTAATCGTTTCGGCACTTGCACGACGACAAGCATCAATCATGATTAATAATTCCATCAAGTTATCATTTACTGGGTCAGATGTTGATTGGATGATATACACATTGTCCCCACGAATAGATTCCTCAATCGCAATTTTAATTTCACCATCACTGAAATGTGACACTGAAATATGACCTAACTCTACGCCCATTGAAGTTGCAATTTTTTCAGCAAGTTCTTTGTTTGAACTCAATGAAAAGATTTTTAGTCCATGATCGACTATAGATTCTGACATTTTTTTCCCTCCACAATACTGAATGCTCAGACACTCTTATCGTACCTATTCTACCATAGAAAAACGACGATTGTTAGCTAAATAGCGAATCGAAAAATGTGAATTTAGTTAAAATATTTGCAGTCTTAGTCTTTTTTACCAATTGGTAATCTATCCCAAAAACCATCTTTATTTTCTTGACGTGAACGGGCAATCCCCAAAGCCTTGCTTGGGACATCTTTGGTAATAGTTGAACCAGCTGCCAAGAAGGCATTGGCTTCAACATTTACAGGTGAAATGATAGTCACGTCAGACCCGATAAATGAGTTGTCACCGATTGTTGAATGGTGTTTGTTCACACCGTCGTAGTTTGCAAAAATCACACCGCAAGAAACATTGATATTTTTGCCTAAAGTTGCATCACCAATATAAGTTAAATGACCAACCTTAGTGCCCGCACCAATATGCGCTTTTTTAATTTCCACAAAGTTTCCGATATGGGCATTTTCATCAATAACAGATGCCGGACGTAAGTGGGCATTTGGTCCAATATCCACGCCATCGTTCACTTGACTTTCTTCAATTTCAGAAGCACGGACTTTCACACGGTCACCAATCTTAGAATCGCAGATTGTTGTCCCTGCGTGAATATGGCAGTCTTCACCAATCATAGTATCCCCTTTAAGGTATACATTTGGTTCAATCACCGTATCCGCACCAATTTCAACGCCAGCTTCAATGTAAACCGCATCCGGGTCGACAATCGTTACCCCATTACGCATATGGAACTCATTGATTCGTTTAAACATGGTTTGGTTAGCTTGCGCTAAAGCCACACGGTCATTTACCCCAAGTGACTCATCTAGGTTATCCATTTGGAAGGCCCCAACAGCCTCACCAGCTTCCTTCAAGATTTCAATCACATCTGGCAAGTAGTACTCACCTTGCGCATTGTCATTACCGACTTTATTTAAAGCGTCGAATAACAAAGCATTATCAAAGACATAAGTCCCTGTGTTAATTTCAGCAATTAATTTTTCAGCATCATTAGCATCCTTTTGCTCAACAATTTTCACTACCTGGCCCTCTTTATCACGGACAATACGACCGTAACCAGTCGGATCATCAGCAGGCGCAGTTAAAATTGTCGCTTTATAGCCCGCTTCTTCATGCACATCTAACAAACGCGCAATCGTATCCGCTGTAAATAAAGGCGTGTCACCACAAATAACTAAAGTCGTACCTTCTTTGTCAGCCAATTCATTCGCCGCTTGTTGCACCGCATGACCAGTACCTAATTGCTCCGCTTGCGTTGTATAAGCCGTACGGTCGCCCAATAATTCTTGGACCGCTTCCGCACCATGTCCAACAATCGTCACCACTTCATCAATCCCAGCGTCATTCACACTAGTCAAAACATGGTCTACCATAGGTTTACCCGCAACTGGGTGTAACACCTTATACAATTTAGACTTCATACGAGTCCCTTTACCTGCTGCTAGAATTACTGCATAACGGTTGCTCATTATGTACATTCACTCCTCTAAAATCATTTATCCATCATTCATTATATAACCGATTATTACTACTTCATTGTATCGAATTCCAAGTTGCTCGACCAGTCTAGATTAATCCTTGTGCCGTCTAGCCCCTTTATTCTTATTATCTCGCTTCCGGTTCTTCTTGCGCGCCTTCGCCGGTGCCACCGCTTTGTTCGCTTGTTTCGGTTTTTTCACCCGTACTTTTGCTTTGACAGCCGGCCCCTCTTTTCCTTCCTGTAAAAGGGGTTGGTCTTCGTCGTTCTGGCTCGCACTCGGTACCTGGTCCGTCAGTTGCCCCCCATAAGTATAGAGTGCTGTCAGTTGAATATCATCACCAACCTGCTTCTTCAAATCTCTAAGCGAACGGTCGTTAACGAAAGTCAGGACAATCCCCTCTTTCCCCATACGGCCAGTTCGCCCAGCCCGGTGAGTATATTGTTCAGGGGTCGCTGGTAAATCATACTGAATAACCAAAGGTAGGTCTTCAATATCCAAACCACGTGCCGCCACATCCGTTGTAAATAGGTAAGTATATTCACCCTTCGTGAACTTGGCAATGGCTTGCTGGCGGTTTTGCGCCGCCATCTTCGAATGCAAGTAAGCCGTTTGAATATGGTTGAACTGCAATTTTTGTTGCAACTGTTCAATTTCAGCTACCGTACGGACAAAGACTAAGGCCTGCATCCCTTCAACTTGAGCAAGTCGACGCAACATATCGTCACGCTTACGAACAGGGACGTTAATATAGCCATCTTGCCGTTGTTTTTCGAAGGCCGTTCCTATTTTTTCAGCTGCCAATTCAATCACAGGTTCAGCCAATAAATCACTAGCTAAACCAGCCAAAGTATCTGGTACTGTTGCTGAGAATAAAGCCACTTGTACTCTACCCGGTAATTTCTTAACCAATTGCTTGGTTTGGCCAATATGTTCCTCGTCTAGCAAGGCATCCGCCTCATCAATAATGATGGTATCCACTTCATGAACCTTCAACTTACGTTGGTCAATCAGTTCAATCATCCGGCCCGAAGTCCCGACAATAATATCCGGTCTTTCTCTAATTTTCTCAATTTGCCGCTTCACATTCGCGCCACCAATAATTTTCATGGCTTTGAAGTCAACAGCTCGTGCCCATGCTTGGACCACGTCCCCCACTTGGGAAGCCAATTCTTGTGAAGGCACCAAAACAATTAGTTTCAAGCCCCCATTGTATTGACCTTGAGACGCTTCTCGTTCAGCCACCATTCGGCTTAAAACAGGTAGTAAATAAGCCAAGGTTTTCCCTGAACCTGTTGGTGCTGATGCGATCACGCTTTGGGCATCATACATCGGTTGGAAGGTCTCAATTTGAATGTCAGTTGCTTGGCCAAAGCCAGCTGACTGCCATTTGTCCTGAAGACCATTAGGTAATTGGCTTACAAAACCAGTTATTTGTGTATCATTTTCCGTCATTTTAGTCCTCTATTTCTTTTTTCTAATTTACTGTTTTCGGGTTCTTATCCCTATAAAAGATAAGAGCCATGGTTAGGCCCTCTCCTTTAAGTCATTAACCCCTATTTTTTCTTAGGGTCCTTCACAATAAATACATCTTCATTTAAATTATCAGAGAAAATTTTCTCTGCATTTACGTTTTCATCTACGATTGTTTTTTCATTTGTTTCTGGGTCCAACAGGATATAAGACGACTTAATACTTGGGTTTTGCGGTACTTTCTCTTCATCATCAGCCTCATATTTAGGGGCTTCGATTTTCGAACGGTCTACTGCATCATCATCATAGTCATTATTGTCTACAAAAGGATTTTCTCTTGGATCTGTCATATCCATTTCCTCCTCATTCGGTACCAATGTATAGGCATCAACATTTGCTTCTTTACCAATGGCATCGATAATTTCTTGGCTACTTGTGGCATCCGGTGTTACTGAAAAGTAGCCTTGCGCTTGCGCACGTTCTTGTTTGCGGGCTAGGTATTGCTCTTCTACTTGCTGAAAGGTTACCCCGCCCTCTTGTTCAGTGATGTAATCAATTGACTTGGTTAATCCATCAACAGCCCGGTCGATATCCGTTGTTAAATGGACTGCAATCACTTCAGGACGGTTGTTTAAGCGAATTGGGAAGTTTGACGCCCCAATCCCGCGAGATACCACCATTTGCTTGTCAGGGTTACCTGGCAAATAGAATACACCTGAAGTATATTTTGGTAATTTTCCTTGGTTAGGTGCAAATAAACCACCAATACCTGGTACACGAATTTGGCCACCATGGGCATGCCCTGATAAAACCAAATCAGGTGATTTATTGATATTTTCATGATACCGTAAGAATGCTTCTGGGTGATGAGCTAATAAAATCTTTGGTTGAGCCATTTGTTCAGCTGTTAAATCAACTGTTCTCAGTGCATCTCCAACTAAGAAATATTTATTCATTTTATCATCTAAACCCATCAAGGTCAGCGGCTGACCCTTATAAGTATAGGTAATGGCCCGGTCATTTAGATGAACGATTCCTGCTGCTCCCATGGTGCGGACTAAAAGGTTATGTTGCAATGACGCTACATCATGATTACCAAAAGTAGCAAATGTTGGTGCAATGTCAGTCAAAGCTTTAAAGAATGTAAACAAGGTCGCTTCATCTAAATTAGTAGCATCAGTTTGCACAATATCCCCGGTAATAGCGATAATATTTGGCTGTATTTTATAGACATGGTCTAAAATATCATTCAAATTTACATTTTGGTCAGGTAAGTGTAAATCAGATAGGTGAGCAATGGTAAAACCATTTAAACAATCTTTGAAACGAGGATTCTCGACAAAGTAATCTGTCGTTCCAACAGTATAGTTTTGCCACCTAACATAAGCAGCACCTAAAGCTAAGGTGCCCAACCCTAATAAAGTGTTGAAAGCTGATTTTTTTGCCATAACAATTCCTCCTTGGTTTTTATTTCCCAAACTCAAATCTCACTCAGCCTAGGAAATTTGCTTTATCTACATGTAGCCCTCTTGAAAAAGGACTACCCTGTACTTGCTAGCTTTGTTGTATATTTTACCATATCCAGCCTAATCCTTATAACACAAAGACGAAATATACCAATTCTAAGCTACTATTCCACCCACGCATTCAAATTACTGCCCAAAACCACCTCTGCGTGGTATAATTTTGGATTGAATAGGAAAAAATACTTATCCTAAAATAAGAAACACGTAAGGTAGTTATAGAAAGATATCGCACTATTTTGATATGGTATTAGTGGCTAAGTTAGACCGTGCTAGTTGCTAGCATATGCTTTTAAGGATCACCAACTAACGCGGCGATAATTTTATTACAGTTCGGATAATCAAGATTAGCCATATTTCAATATGAGTGATACTTTTTCTAGAAAGTACACTAGCATAACAAATAGTAATTGCGATATAAGCGACAACCTATCTTTACGAAATGATTCATTTAAACTTGGAGGCCTGATACTAGGGCCGGTACTATTGACGAAAGGAGGCCAAGGATGGCTAGTGAGTTAATTGAGAATTTGTTAACCCTTGTACCAACTTTACCTGGTTGCTACATTATGAAGAATGCGGATGACCAAATTATTTATATTGGTAAAGCGAAGAATTTAAGAAATCGTGTCCGTTCTTATTTCAAGTCGACCCATGCCGGGAAGACGGCTCAGCTTGTGAGTGAAATTGACCATTTTGACTATATTGTCACACAAACGGATAAAGAGAGTTTGTTGCTGGAGATTAATCTGATTAAGAAACACCAGCCTCACTACAATATTCGCTTGAAGCATGGGACTATGTATCCTTATATCAAGATTACCAAGGAGCGCGATCCGCAGATGATTATTACGTCTGTGGTGGAGGATGATGGTGGCGAGTACTTTGGTCCCTACCCGAATATTTATGCTGCATCCGGTACGCTTGATTTGCTACAGAAGACTTATCCTTTGCGTAAGTGCGGGAAGAATGAAAAGCGGGCTTGTTTCTATTACCATCTCGGACAATGTATTGGTCCTTGTGACCATGAGGTGCCGGTTGAAGAATATGAGGCGCAGAAAGCACGGATTCGCCGTTTCCTAAATGGTGACGTGAAGAATATTAAGGATGATTTGAAGGAGAAAATGGCTGCTGCTTCTGAAGACTTGCAGTTTGAACGAGCTGCTGAGTACCGTGATCAAATCAACTATATTGAACAAACGGTTGAACCGCAAAATATCATGTCCAAGCAATACAATGACCGTGATGTCTTCGCCTTTTACTTTGACAAAGGCTGGATTTCCATCCAGGTATTCTTGTTACGGCAGTTTTCTATTATTAAGCGGGACTCGGCCCTTTTCCCAGTGTATTCTGACCCCGAAGAGGAGTTGACTTCCTACATCGCCCAATTCTACCAAGAGGGCAACCATACTAAGCCTAAAGAAATTCTGGTGCCGGGTAACTTGGACAATGAATTGATTGCGGATACGGTTGAGGTGAAGGTATCGACACCTAAACGTGGCGACAAGCACAAGATGCTGCAGATGGCACAACGAAATGCTAAGATTGCCCATCTAGACAAATTTAGATTGTTGGCTATGAAAGAACAAAAAACGACTGGTGCTATTGACCAATTGTCTGAAGCCTTGAACTTGCCCTACTTGAAAGTCATTGAAAGCTTTGACCATTCAAATATCCAAGGAACAAACCCGGTATCGGCGATGGTGGCTTACGAGGACGGGCGTCCGAATAAATCTATGTACCGCAAATACAAGATCAAGACGGTTGATGGATCCAATGAGTTTGCGACAACCCAAGAGGTTATCCGCCGTCGTTATGGACGCCTCCTGAAAGAGAATGGGCATTTTCCTGATTTAATCTTGATGGATGGTGGTGCAATTGAAGTGAATGCTGCCAAGGAAGTCTTGGAAGATGAGCTTGGTTTAGACATTCCAGTGGCTGGTATGGTCAAGGATGATAAGCATAGGACGGCCAACCTGATTTTTGGTGATCCTCTAACCATTATCCCACTTGATCCTCGGTCCCAGGCCTTCCATCTCTTGCAACGGATTCAAGATGAAGTCCACAGATTTGCCATTACCTTCCACCGTAAGACTAGAAGTAAACAATCCTTTACTTCTAAACTGGACGGCATTGACGGGGTAGGTCCTAAGACGCGGACTAAAGTCTTGCGTCACTTTAAGACGATGAAAGCCGTTCGTAAAGCTGCGATTGCGGATATTCAAGCATTAGCCATTCCAGAAAAAGTGGCTGTTGAAATTCATAAGGCTGCTTGGGACGGGCAAAAAAACTCTCCTTATGCAAATGAAGGCCTTGTTGATAGTATCGGAGCGGTTGATGGTGAAGAAACAAATGAAGTTGACGAAATCCTGTTAGATATTGATCAAGATTTAAGTGAATGACTTGCATTAAAAAGGCGCCTATCCCCATCGAAATTGAATGGGCTAGACGCCTTTCTCTATTGTGCTAGTTTTTCGACGGCTGCGATTAGGTCATCCAGCTTTTTCTCTGTTCGCGTCATCAAGTAAATCGACACAAATATGGGAAAGCCGACATTGCCAATCAGTTGCATAGAAATATCCAACATATCCAAAACCACCACCTCCTTATATAAAAGAACGGTGGTGGTTTGTTTTTTGACAAGTATTCAATTAGTTTTGCTGATCTGGATCGATTTCAGGATCATAGTCTACATCTTTATCGAAATCCCCAGGGTTTAACATACCGTCCTCACCTGAGTCAGCCTTGTCAGCTGCTAGAATAACATCCTTGGTATTTTCAACTTTACCAAAATCGGTACGGTCTGGTGTGTTGTAGCCCATAATGTTATAAGGTTTCTTTCCCGGCGTTTGGTCCTCATTGTTTGTTGCATCATCTGAGCTTGCTTGGCCGCCCACTACGTATGAGCGACGTACAGCGGCTGATTCTGATGCTGGACCTGCATTCAAGTCAAAGCTTGGCTTTTCTTGTGCTGGTCTTTCTGCGTTGTAATCAGACGCTTCTACCGTAAAGTGGTTACGGATAGCTGAGATAGGACCATCACTAGCTTTATAAGTTGCTTGGTAAGGTTGACGTACATCTGCATCTTGACCTACTTGGTATGAACCACGTAAGGCTGAAGATCCACCTACATTATTGTCAGTTACTGCCTCTGCTTTATATTCGCTAGATTCAGTCACTTCGTCATCTTGGCCAGCTTTTTCTTCGTCAGCTAAGGAGAATACTGCGGCAGCGCCTGCTGCTGTAGTGGCTGTTTCACCAACATGGTTGTCAGCTTGGTTAGCGGCTGTACCTGTTGCGACGTCATCAGCTGGATGAATGGCTGTTGCATTTTCCGTAAAGCCTGGACGTTGCTCAGTGTGGTAGTTGTTTATTGGTGCGTCTGGTGTTAGGTCTAATTCTTTAAAACGAAGGTCTAAGTCATCACCGTGCTCGTCAGTAATTAAACGGTATAGTAAAGCTGTCGCAACCATTTGACGGATTGTATATTTAATCGAGAAGATCATGATGGCTACAGTCGCGATAATCGCTAAGATAGCAATTAAGATACCACCGTTATTTAGAAACGCACCTAATAGTCCTAAACCACCAAAAATCACAATAGCTAGTAAGACAGGGTAAAGGGCATTTTGGAAACCAATCCAGAATAATGTCCACTTGTTCCCTTTCATCATGACTTCAGACACTTTCAACGGCTTACGGCCACCAATACGGTCATTGTCAAATAGTAGGTAGCTGTTCATCGCTAAACGCAAGGTAACGATTGTCATCAAGATAACATACAAGATAATAAAAAGAAGCGCTAATCCTACTGCAAGACCAGCTAGTCCTGAATAATCACCTGCTGTTAAGTCAGTTGGTGGTGTTAAAGATTGACCAGTTAGGTAGAAGATTCCAACACCAATACCACCAAGAACTACGGCAAACAAGATTGTCCATAAAAAGATGACTATCGTATAGATAATTTGGTTCCAGATATTCCGGAAATAACGACGTTGGAAGGGTTCAAAAATATTCCCAATATGGAAACGATCCTCATCCACCAATCGTAAAACCGACCAATCAATCCCTAAGCTTAACGGGAAAGAAATAAAGATCGTAATAATCAACGATGCCATACCCGCAATCGTCAACATAGAATCTGTTGCGGTTGTTGTATCGGTTGTGCCGGTAATCATTTCAATTGCCCAAGTAATCAAGCCTGTAATAATCCCGGTAACTAAAGTCGCACCAAAAATCGCTAGGGTATTCCCCTGCTGTATGGCACTCGCTTCTTTGTTTATCTCCGAAGCTTTTCGTGAAATTTTATAAGACATTTTACACACTCCCTTTTTGTTGATTCTTTTAAAATTGATCACTTACATTTTTTCTTCTGTATGTGAAAAATACTATATACCTTATTATACATGAAACCCATTTAGATATTGAAGGAAAAGGTCACACACTTTCAGATTCAGTCATTTTCCCCAAGCCAAAGGTCTCTCTAAAGCGGATACCAATCTCATTTAAGGCATCTTCTGATTGGGGGAAAATCCCTATTTTATCGACAAAACCATGGTCTAAACCCAGGTAACGGAAGAAGGTCGTTTGGACACCATTTGTCACCAGGCGCTTGGCATAGGCTTCTGACTCAATCCGCAAGAAATCGTATTCCGCCGTCACAATAATGGTCGGTGGCATTTGTTGAATGGTTTTATCTGAAGCGAATAGTGGCGACACCAGCGGATCTTTGAGGTCCACATTTTTAGCATATAACTTGTTAATATAATGAACACCAATTCCAAGTGACTTGACGATAAAGGTAATGATTTCGTCGTTGTCATGGATATCATACTCGTCCAAGGACCACTCATAACCCGGAGTTTCCTTAAGTGCCATATTAACGATGGGGTAAAGGAGAATTTGCTGTTTAATCCACTGGTTACCCGATTCGATGTCATAGATATTCATGGCTACAGCAATATTAGCGCCCGATGAATCACCCATGATGGCTATTTTTCCAGGGTCTACACCTAGCATTTCAGCGTTATCACGGACCCAACCAAGCATGGCGATTCCGTCCACTAAGGCGTGGGGAAGGGTTTCTCTGGTGCCAAGCTATATGGAAAGGCCACAACAACAGCACCGATCTTATAGGCAATCCCCCGGCAGGTATTGGTAATGGTATCAAAGGTCGTCCCAATAAAGCCCCCACCATGAAGGTAAAGGATTACAGGTGCTAGCTCATTGGCTTGTTGCACTTCATCCGGATAGAAGACCCGGGCATGCATAAACCGTTCTTCAATGGGGAAGTCATACTCGCGAATAGCCACTTGACCGTCTGAAATGTCCCGGTTTAAAGCCGTCCCCACTACCCGTCGATACAAGAATAGGAAGGGGTTATATTGTTTCTCGATAATGTCGTTGAGGTATTGAATCACTGGCGTCGGGTCCCGGTGAATTTTAATCGACCCAAGCAAGCGCTCGTCCAATTGGCCGCCAACATCTGAGGTCGGCAATTTTTTTAGGATGAATTCACCATTTGGAAAAGTCCGTCTGGTATAGCGATTTTTCATTAATTTGACTTGTTCATAGTATCTTAAATCTGGCTGTATTTTTGGTTGTCGCTGCCGTCCGACAATCGAAATGATTCCCATGATTAGCCCCTTTCAAATGTTGAGTCTCACGTCTATCGTTTATGTTCGATGACCTGCCGCCAACTTACAAGAATCCTCCTATTAGCGTATCCTGAGTGGCCTGTCATTGAAAAAAGCACCCCAAGTAGAGCTAGCGCTCAACTCAGCGTGCGTATATTCTTTTAGCAAAATGTTTAGGCAAAGTAATTGAAGATGCTGTAGCCAATCAAAAATAGTCCTACTGTGAAGATAAAGTTTCCTACTGCATAGGTTGGGAAGTCGACTTTATCTAAGGCTGGTACTGGGCGGTATTTCATGTAGAAATAGTTACCGCCAGTTGATTGGTTGACCATTAATGCGACAAACCAGTAAACCGCAAAAGCCCCTAGTGACACGATTAAACCGCGGATTGAGGGTGTCCATCCTGTGGTGAAGTAAGCGAAGAATGGGATCAAAATCGTAATAACGTGGTTTAAAAAGTAGCTTAGGCCTGATACGTGGTAAATTTTGTTGATACGGCTTGGCATAAAGAATGAGAAGTAAGCGTAAAGTCCGAAATAGAATAAGACTTGCATGATCATTTCGTTACCTGTTAGTAGGTAAATCAGTCCCGTTATGGTTGATAGGCGACAAATGTGCAGTGGCAAGGCTTGTTTTAAGTCGAATTTGGTCTCGAAATAATACCAAGAGTATAAGAGAATTTGTTGTAAAACAGAAATGGTAAACATGACACGCCCAATAACTACCTGGTGGGTGTTGATGAAGTCGCTAAAAATAAACATGGCAAGTAAAATCATAAAGAAGGCAGCTAAGTATAAGATATGCGCCAGCGAAAATGCATTAATAAAGGGTGCATCAATATTGACACAGTTCAAGTAAATCTTTTCTTTTAGCCCTTGTAGCTTGGCTTTGCGTCGACTTTCTTGTTTATCCCATGATTCCATGAAACGTTCACCATTTTCCTTTCATTCCCATACAAATAACATCGTCCCGATAATGCTTCCTTTAGAGTTCAGTTTAGTTCGGTTCTTCCGAACTCTTTCCTTCTTCATATTACCAAAGGCTTTCGCCCTTGCTCAAGTAGAAGACCCTTTGGGAACGTTTCGTTTTTGTAAACATAATCTTTACTTATTGTTTACAATCCATCCCAAAGAAAAAGGCCTAAAAATTCCCCCAGTAAATGGTGATTCTCAAACCTTTTCCTCATGTATTCTTTTTACACTGGTCTACTGATCTACTTATTCACTTTGCCTAACCTAGTGCGGCGATCTCGCGGTCCATTTGTAAGACAATTGTCGCAAGCATGTCTCGCTCAAACGCGAACCGGCCACTGCGGAAATGATAATCAATATTTTGCCGGGTCATGTAAGTCATATTGGCAACGGCTGTGGCATAGCCTTTTTTAAATAAACCGGTGATGAAATACTTGTTTTTATCGACTTGGTCAAAGACCTCCAACCACTTACTGGTTTTACGGGCCGAAAAGTTGATATCTGCCATAGATAATAATTTTTCATCGTCTGCATATAGGGCTTGTTTGGTTTTGTCTAGCGCAATCAAGTCTTCCCCTAAGAAATCTTGGGTCAACATAGATCCGTCAACATAGACAGGGGCTTGGATTTCATAGAGGAATGCCAATACCCTAGCAACCGGCGTTTGTTCTTGGATGATTTTTTGCCAGTTAATCAATTGCATATTTAATAAGCCGTCTTCAAAAAAGTTCGCATTGTATAAAATGTAGCCTTCGCCCATTTTCTGTGCTTCTTTTAATACTTGTTCTGAATAGGTTAATGACTGGGCAATATCCTCAGATAAACCTAGCCCCCCATTGATTTGAATGGGGTAAATGGCCTGTTGTAAAAGTCGGTAGTATAAGAATGCTGACATACCATCGGCAAATAGGATAGATTGCTTATGAATGGCATGGTCTAATTGGATATTGTCAGACATTAAGGCTGGTTGGAATTTGCTTTGAATCATGGTGTGGGCCTGATTGATAATTTCAAGGGCCACTTGTTGGTCTTTAATCGCAACCTCGTAGGCTAACGTTAACATTACGCCCATTTTTTCCCTCCTTCGCTCGTTTTATTGCTTCATCTAGAAATGCTTTGTCTTCATCTTATCTAAGAATCGTCAAGAATGCATTCTTTTCTTCGACATCCAACAATAATTTGAGGAACTTTTTGCTGTAAGCCGCGCCTAGGTGTTCTGATAAGGCATCTAGGTTGACTAAGTAAATGGTTGTGGGTGTTTGCCATGAAGTTAGCATGTCGTGAAGGGCATCTAGATTGGCACCGTAATAGCTAGGGAAATCTAGGGCTTTTGCTAGGTAATCGTGCAAGTCCTTTTGCCCATAAAGGTCTTGGCCATCAATGATAAGTGTTTGCATGCCTGTCACTCCTTAAGATTAATAGAGTTGTTGGAAGGATTCGTAGTGGTCGTCCGTGTAGTAAATATCGCCGTCGTCTGAATAGATAATGCGTTCAGCGCCGCGGAAGCCGCCGTCATAATTAACGTCTGCTTCTCGGTAGTCGTCTTCTTCTGGCAGTAAGTCTTCGTAGTTTCCGAAATAATCGCCACCGATTGACATGCCTTCTGCTACTTCCCACAAGTTGCCGTCGCTAGATTCCCAACCTAAATCTTCGGCTTCGGATTTGGTGATGTAGTTTTCTGGCAGTGTGTCATATTGGTCGATGTAGGCAGCTACTTCTTCAGGACTTGTGTAAGTTCTGTCTTCAGCCACTTGGACTGTGTCCCCGTCTGTTGCTTGAGCGGATTCTGTTGCAGATTCACTAGTCGTTGAAGAATCTGATTCACTGTCAGCTACTTGTGCTTGGTCACTTTGATTGTTGTTCTGGTCGTCCATATTCCACGATTCTTGCGAGACATAGACTGCTAACGCCGCTAAGATTACCCCAATAACCGTCTTCGGATTTTTGATCAGCTGCTGGATTGCTTCTAACTGATTTTTCTGTGGATTCATCATCTCTCGTCCCTCCTTCAAATCGAAAAGAAAAACGTCCTTTCTAGTTAAGGACGCTTCAATTATATCTATTTTAACTTAAAGTCGCTTGAATGTCTTTGTTTCTGGCTGATAAACTTCAACAAAACCTTCATCCGTATGGAAATGCCAACCTTCTACTTTTAGGTTTCCGGCTGCAACACGGTCAGCGATGATTGGGTATTCCATTAAGTGGTTGTATTGGGTAATGATATTCGTTTTTTCCATCAAGTCACTCTTAGCAACTGGATCGTCTAACTCAGCTAATTGATCTTCGATAGATTCCTTGACTGGATTTAACTTGCCAATCCATTCTTTTAAATAAGGCATTTCGTCAAAATTTTCTGGTGGGTTTAGGCAAGTGTTACACCCCCCGCAGTTAATATGGCCAAGTAAGATAATATTATTGACTTTTAATGAGGTTACAGTGAAGTCTAAACCTGCTTGTAAGGATAATACTGGGTCTGGGTCGTTGTATTCTGGTACGATATTGGCGATATTTCGGATTTGGAAAACTTCGCCGGGGCCGGCTTGTAACAAGCTCTCAACATTAATACGTGAATCACCACAGGTAATCACTAAGGTGTGTGGCGAATGGGTGCGCGCTAATGCTTCGTAGATGTCTTGTTTGTCTTTATAGGCCGTTTTATGGAAGTGATCGACCGCTGGTTTAAAATCTCTCATTCAGTTTTCCTTCTTTCATATAGTACTTCCTAATTATTTTATCATAAAACTCTTGAATTCCTTTAAAATACCTACTGTTTTACCGAAAATAGCACAATCCTTATGCATTATTGCATTTATGCTTTATAATATATGTACAGGGAAATGACCTTAAATATTGATTGCCATTTTGCCAAAAAGAAAGAAGTGACGCGGATGTTACCCAACAAAAACACTCATAGAACAAGTATTCCAGTCGAATTACAGGATATGAAACGGTCAGAATTAGGTGATAAATTTGCTGAATTGCACCGCCAACTACAAGAAACCAAGAAAAGTATGCTGGTGATTGTGGATGGTTGGGAGGCTTCTGGTAAAGGATTCTTGCTCAAGGATTTGACGCGTGAACTGGACCCTAAACATTATGAGGTGGCTGTATTTGATGAAAGTACTTTGGAAGATAAACAGCGCCCGTATTTGCGCCGATTCTTCATGCGGTCGCCTAAGCGCGGTCAGATCGTCTTCTTCGACCGGTCGTTCTACTATGACCTCTTCCACCAACTGGATATGAAGGAGAAAACACTTAATCATGTTTTAGACGATATCTCCTTTGTTGAAAAAGCCCTCGCCCGCGATGATACTATAGTGGTCAAGTTCTTTATCCACCATAGTAAGGACGAAATGGCGGACCGGATTGAGGCTTTGAAAGAAGATCCTTACCGAAAAGTCTTAGTCACCAAGCAAGATAAGGACCAATTGAAAAACTACAAGGCTTACCGTAAACACTTTACGGAGATTTTGGAGAAAACAAACTTTGAGGAAACTCCATGGCATATCCTACATGTGGATGACCAAAAGGATCAATCCCGATTGGCCCTCAAAACTTGTATCGATTGCTTAGAAGATTGGCTGTCTAGAGATTTGACACGTCCACAATTAGACTTAGACTTTATTGGTAATAGTCCAGATATCGTAGGGCAGGTTGATCATTCACCAATAATTTCAAAAAAAGATTATGATGACATCAAGGAAGACTTGCAAGAACAGGCTGCCAACTTGTTGTTTAGGGCTTACCAAGAAAACAAAGGGGTTATTGTAGCCTACGAGGGGTCAGATGCTGCCGGTAAAGGTGGGAATTACCAACGCTTAACCCGGTTGATGGACCCTCGTGGGTATGACGTGGCTACCGTCGCTGCCCCAAATGATGAAGAGTTGAATCACCATTACCTATGGCGATTTTACCGAGACTTCCCAAGTTTGGGACGGATGACGATTTTTGACCGCACATGGTATGGCCGTGTCTTAGTTGAACGAATCGAAAACCTGACGCCAGTTTACCGGTGGCAAGAAGCTTACGAAGAAATTAACCAGATGGAACACAACATCACTGACCAGGACTATCTCCTATTGAAATACCTGATTATCATTGATAAAGACACCCAATATAACCGGTTTATGGGCCGGGAAAAAGACCCTGACAAGCAATACAAAATCACTGATGAAGACTGGCGAAACCGGGATAAATTTGACATCTATAACACCGCCATGAATGAAATGGTTGCTGCAACTTCTACTAAAGAAGCCCCATGGAAAGTCATTTCTGGGGTCGACAAACGTCACGCGCGTATTACTGTATTAAAAGACTTCATCAAACGGATGGAAGCTTTCTTAGATGACTAAAAGAAGTATCGAATGAATGATAAAAAGAACCACTTCCTAAATCTTCAATGGATTTAAGGGAAGTGGTTCTTTAATTTTATTTGTTAAATTGACTGTGTTGCAGCGTTAGCTGGCGTTTGTTGCAGTAACCATGAGTAAGAGTAACCGGGGTCAGAACCTAAGTTTTCTGCTTCTACACGTGATTGTGCAATTTGCTCATCACTATAACCATCTAGTGCATCACTTGCTAAACCTACACGATCAATAATAATTTGACGGTTTTCAGTTTGGTCAGGCACACTAGTAGCTTCTTCACTAGCTGCTGGTGCAACTTCTGTTGCTACTTGGTCAGCTGATTCAGCTTCTTCCACTGCTGTTTCTTCAGCAACTGCAGGCTCCGCAGCCGGTGTATCTGTGTCAGTTTGATCCGTCAGTTCTTCACTTGTAGTGGTTTCCGCTACAAGACTACTTGCTTCCTCAGTATCTGTTGCAGTAGTGTCTGTTGCCTCACTAGTAGCTGAAGTTTCAGACGTATCTGAAGCTAACTCACTCTCACTAGTGGCTATTTCCTCAGTAATTGTGCTTGCTTCTTCCGATTGACTAGTTGATTCACTACTTGACGTAGCTGATTCAACTTGAGATGATGCCACATTACTTGTATATAAATCCTGTGCATTTTCATCCGCTTGAACTTGTGTAATAGTATATCCAGCTGCTAATACTCCGGCGGCTAGGAATCCCATCACTACTTTTGGCGTTTTCATTAAAATCACACCTTTCTATACCTATAAGTCTAAAGAAAAATATAGATATATTCAAACGATTTCATGCGCTTTAAACCTTTCTTAAGGGTTTAGCAAAGATATATTTACTAAACTTGCCTTTAACCTGGCATTACCCTTTAATAGCTTGCGCAATTTCCGCTACAGAATTTGAAGAATCCGCATTTAAGTTTTTAAATTTACCGTCTCCACCAACGTAAACTAATGAAGGAACAGTTTTAGCGCCCACTTCAAAACGGAAGTCAGATAAAGCATCATCAGTTGCTGTTTCTTCAGAATTTAAATAGTATGTACTGCTTACATCATCGCCTAAGGCTTGGATTAATTTTGGTAAATATTTACGACAGAAAGGACAAGTAGGACGACCAATAAATACCAATTTAGCTTCGTCTTCTTCTAAGAACCCTTTCGCCACATTTGCTGTAATCTCTTGAAAATCCTTAATCTCATTCTCAAATTCATCTTGTGTGAATGGTTGAATATTGTCTACCATATATAATACCTCCTAGTTTTTGTTTATAAACTCATGGTATGCTTTCGACAGTAGAAATTCAATTAATATGCATTCTCAAGCCATATGGTAGAATAGAGTTGATTCCAAGAATAAGGGTGAAACAAATGAAACTAGGATTTATATCAGATATACATATCGACCGCAGTAAGACCCTACAAGAAACAGACTTTCTTCATACCCTATCCGCCTACATCAACGACCAAGCACTAGACGAAGTCTTTATCGGTGGTGACATCTCTAACCATTACGAGAAGACCATTGCATTTGTGGAAAAGTTACAAGCCCAATCCGGCGCTAAGATTTATTTTATACCAGGTAACCATGATTACTGGGAAGCAAAGTCGGCCAAAAAGCATACATTGACTATCCACGACACCTTTAAAAGTCACCCACAAAGCATGTTAAACAAAGCATTGATGGTGCGCAACGATACTGCGGTTGTCGGTCATACAGGTTGGTACAACCATGCCTACCATGATCCAGCCTTTACAAAAGAAAAGTTAGAGACCGGCCGTCACAAACTCGTCACTTGGCAAGACAAAGTCCGGCTAGATTGGCAAGCAACTGACAAAGAGGTCTCTAAGCAATTCGCTCAGGAAACCAAAGAAACCTTAGATCAAGTCATGGCAGACCATCAACCCAAAAACATCATTCTTCTGACCCATGTCATCACCATTCCTGAGTTTACTATTCCCATGCCACACCGGGTGTTCGACTTCTTCAATGCCTATATCGCAACCGACGACTACTTACCCTTCTATCAAGATTACCCAATCAAACAATCAATCATGGGACACGTTCACATCAGACACCAAATAAAGCAAGGCAATCAACATTTTATCAGTAATAGTCTCGGCTATGAACGCGAATGGCGTCATAACGAACTCTATCAAGAAATCGACCACGCCATGTTTATAAAGTACGTTTAAACCTTCCTTTTTTGAAAAATGACCACAAAAAAACCAGCAGCCAAAGCTACTGGTTTTTCATCTTGCATGGCAACGTCCTAGTCTCACAGGGGGCAACCCCCAACTACATTCGGCGCTAAGAAGCTTAACTTCTGTGTTCGAGATGGGAACAGGTGTGTCCTTCTTGCCATCATTACCACACAATATTTATATGAGCTTTTGTTCGCTCAAAACTGAATCTGTAAGTCGTCTACCATTCCATCATACAATCTTATATCCATTGGATAAGTCCTCGACCGATTAGTACTAGTCCGCTCCATACATCGCTGCACTTCCACTTCTAGCCTATCTACCTGATCGTCTCTCAGGGGTCTTACTATCTTAAAGATATGGGAAATCTCATCTTGAGGAGGGCTTCACGCTTAGATGCTTTCAGCGTTTATCCCATCCACACATAGCTACCCAGCGATGCTCTTGGCAGAACAACTGGTACACCAGCGGTGTGTCCATCCCGGTCCTCTCGTACTAAGGACAGCTCCTCTCAAATTTCCAACGCCC
>OMJG01000461.1_pt1 | contig 30529 bp, 33 predicted proteins | sample 1646431 | NCBI WGS metagenome assembly OMJG01 (sample SAMN03771674, study PRJEB25209) | food metagenome | isolation source: Cotija cheese | place: Mexico:Jalisco,Michoacan | collected 2011-12-12
TATACCGAATCTTCATGTCTTTTTTAATTGTTGCGTTTCATTTTACAATACGCCTAATCTTTTTTTCAAATAATATATGGAATTACATAGTTTCACATGTACAGAATTTAACATTTTAGGGATCACAACAAAGATAAAATTATTTTTTAATAGTTCTACGCAACATTTATAACTATTGTTGCGTTTTTTAAATATGAATTTTTTTGAATTTTTTAAACTATTTGAAGTTTTAATTAAGTAGAGTATATGTAAAAATAGATGAGTCCCATTAATAGTAATGTTACATTTAAAGTAGATATGGTAATCAAATAGTAGAAAGATATTTTGAATAATAACGCTGGTATGCGCTTCTTATATTGAATTGTCATGTACAAAGACATTATCGCAGCTAGAGGAATGAATGAAGAAATAAAAGTTATTACCAATACAAATAGTGTAATCTGTTTGTTGGTTTCTATTAAATTTTCAGAATGTTTTTCTTCAAATTCTTTTTTTTTCGCTGGAAAAAGGTCAAAAATATCTGTCCCATAAAAATTAGATAGCCGCTTAACACTTTGGATATCTGGAACAGACTTACCAGTTTCCCAGTTGGAGATAGTTTGACGTGATACGTGAATTTTTTCAGCTATATCTTCTTGAGTATACTTATTCTTTTTTCGCAACTCTCTAAGTACGATATTCATTAAACTCACTCCCTTTAGGAAAATTATAACGCATGTAAAACAATTTTTACAAAAATAAATCTAAAAAAATGATAATGTACAGCATTTTAGATAGATATCTTTTCTATTTTTACTACATAATAAATATATATTAAAAGAAAAGGATGATGTAAAATGAACTTAAAGAAAATAGCTTTGACTACTTCAATAGTCTCTTTACTAAGTGCGGCGCTCTCTCCGACCGGAGCTGTATTTGCTAACCAATTAAATGAACCTATCGTGGCTCAAGCAACTGAAGATACTTTTTTGGTTAAAGAAAACAGTAACTTTGAAAAAGCAATTCAGATGTTAGAAAAGAATAATGAAGTAGAACTGGCAAATGACCTACAAGAATTTTTCGAAGATAAAACAGTTACTCCAGAAAATAAAGATCAATTGGTAACCGAATTCCTCATGTACACTAATAGTGGGAGCCTAGCACCTTCTATACCAGGCGGAATACAGACACAATCTATAGCTGGGGGTACAGCAGCTGTTTTAGGTGCTATTGCAGCAGCTATGTCTGTAACTAAAGGTATGTATGAAGCTGGTCAGTATGCTGCTAGACAAGTTGATTCAAGAGGTATTTTAACAAAAAGCCAATACAAACCCAATGGAGGCTTATGGATGACTGCGATTACGGTTGGTGTTGGGTGGTCTGCCGCTTTAGGATTTGACGACTATATGTATGATAGATAGGTAGGTGATAAAATGGATTTCCTTTTTTCTTTACTAAGACTGTTTATAGATAATATAGAAATTTTAGCAATATTGTTGCTTTCTATAGCAGTGATCAAATTAAGTATAGACGTTAGTGTTCAAGATAAAAAAATAGATACACTATATAAAAAAATAAATAGTGATAGTAAATAAACAAAAAAAGAAGTAGCTGAACAAGGCCTACTTCTTTTTTCGTCTATTCAATGCAACTATTATATAGATTGTTGCGTTATTTTGGTGTGCAGATAAAGATTATACAATGTTGATTTTTATTTAATGATATAATTTTAAATATCAACTCTTTAGAGAAAAGAATGTTGCGTTTTTTTTACTTCATTTATATATATATATTAGGTTAGTGTATCTATACCTTTAGTGTAGTACAATAATAATGTAATCTTCTTTTGCGATTAATAGTTACAACAAGGTTTGCAAGGGAGCAGTGGTGGGGAATCAGAGAATTTAAAGATACTTATACCGAAGTTATTGAACAGGCTTAGTGGAAAATTGTAAGTAACAAAAAGAATATTATTTCAGATTTGGGTTTAAGAATAGTGTATTAAGAAGATTCGACAATTTTTCGTAGTCTTGAAGATATAATTAAACTAACAGATGAACTTTTTATAGATACAACTTATATATACGAATTTTAAACAAATAGCATTTTATGTTTTTTAGAAAGGACGTTAATAAGAAGAATGGCTAAAAATGGTAGTTTATATAAAGCGAGAAATGCAAAGGATGACGAGTTTTATACACAAATTAGCGATATTGAAAAAGAATTAAAAAAATAATATGTTTTTTGTTATATTAATAAAGTAGGATTTATAAATTTATTACAATGCCGGAATTTAATACAATAAGAGGAGTCCAATATGAAAAAGAAGATATTAATTTCATTTTTTCTAATCAGTTTGTTGCTAGTAATTAGCGTTTCTATATTTTACAGTCATTCAAAAAGAGAATCGTCATTTACTTTACATAATTCAGAAGTAACGGTACAAAGCGATGTATCAATTGACTTCGTAGAAATAGACAGATCCACAAATATATTAACTATCGATAAAAAAGATATAGAAGATGACCAAAAAAAAATAAAAAAAATTAACTTCAATATAAATAATGACGGAAAAATTGTATTGTCAGTTGAAATTGATAATACTCACTATGAAGGAATTGTAATACCTTACGTTACAAATGGTATGCTGATTTCAAAAGTAGATTTACACATAATTAACAAAAACGAGGGTTACTTTATAGTAGGAGAGTATGATACTATGGAAGAGAGCTCTCAAAAAATTAATACAAAATTAGAAAAGGTGGATTTTAATGAAAAAGATTTATAAAGTTTTACTTCTAAGTACGTCAGCAATCCTATTTATCAACCCCATTTATGTAAACGCTCACGAAAACGAAAAGTCCGTGACAGATGATTTTTCAAATACAGTCAGCTCTTCAGACATTTCTGAAAAAGCTAAAGATGTTTTCTTATCTAATGAAGTACGTTTTGAAAAAGAAAAAGAATATTTGACCGATGAACAGTTACAAAGCATTTCTAAATCAAAATTCATTGAAGTCTATAATGAAATGGAGAAATCCAATCTATTTAACGGAAATATCGAAGATGTTAATAAAACCGCAGCCAAACTACTGACTGAACCTTCTAACATACTATTTGCAAAAAGCTACTTACCTGATTCATATGAGCAATTGACTGACGCCGAAAAGAGTTTAGTCAAGAGCCACCCCTGCGGAAGCTGCAGTCTACTATACTGAATCTAAAAGAGCTATGAGCGCTGCTGAAGAACTATATTCTTCAGATCAATTATACTTAGGGAACGGCGATGCTTTTAGACATGCTTACTGGAATGCTTCTTTAGTAAAAGCTATGGGTTCGCTATTCGGCCCCTCTTACCTAGAAGGTAAAGCCCTCCATGGTGTAGAGCGAGCTACTGCATGGACAACTGCTCATGAACAAAACAGTTCTGGCATTGATAAACAAATGGATTTGCATAACAATAACGTAGGCAGGTATCACGCATATATTACTTATCCTGCCACTTATGAAACTTTAAAGAGCGATATACTTAGAATGGTTGGCGAAGGACAAATGGTAAGAATTGTTAATGGCAAACTTACAGCTACTAATTCAACGAAATAAAGAAACCATTAATTAAAATTAAAATGAGACATTTCAAATTAGACAAAAGTTGTATTAGATTCAGTTATCGACTACAATTAAATGTAATTTGAAAGATGAATATATCCGGCATAAACACGAAGAGTAAGATGAGATGTTTCTCGTAATAAAAGAAACGCTGACCATAAAGTTTCGAGACCGAGACATCATTTTAGAACCGGGAGAAAGTCTGACCATTCCTAAAGGTGTGGAACACAAGCCAGTTGCCGATTCAGAAGTTCATGTTTTACTGATTGAACCTAAAGGAACCGTGAATACAGGAGACGCAGAAAGTGAACGGACGTATCATCCAGAAAGTCACTAGAATAAATGTAATTCTAAAACCATAAAAAGCGATCACCCTATAAAATGGTCATCGCTTTTACTTTATGTATACTGGTTACGCAAAAAATATTAGTTGATCCATAACACGATCGTTCCAGCTATGCCAATAATAATGATGAATCCCCCAACTGCTTTATAGGTTCTCTTCCATTTTTCTTCAACATTCTTATGCAACATTAAAAAGAGTCCAAGTCCTACCATTATTATTCCTGAAAGCAAACTCACTAGTTGTAAAAACAATTTTATCCTCTCCTTTTTAAGGTTAAATAAACTTGAAAAATACAAATATCTGCACTTAGGTAACCAGCTCGCGCAAAACTTGATGGCCTTTGGTTGAATAGCGTGCTTTAACTATAACATTTAATCGAAAATAAACCAACTGCTTATTTCCTATTCAGTAATGTGCTGAAACCGTTTTTGCAACTACCTCTGTAAAAATCTTTCGATCTGTATTATAGTGAATATATAAGTAAAGGAGTTCAAGTTTATGTCAAAATACAAGTTATTTTATATATCGCTAAGCGTTATTCTGCTTGCTGTTAGCGGTTGTTCCAGTGATCAGAGCAGCCCGGAAGAAGCTGACCAAGCAAATACAGAAAACGCTTCGCCCGCTGCATCCACCATAACGGATGAAGAAGAAACGGATGAATCGGAGCAGCCAGAAAACACTTCTGTACATAGTGAAACAGACTCTTCGGGTAGCACCTCTTCTGAAACCAGCGTAAACGAAGAAGAATCTACAGAAAAGGATAGTGAAGATACAACAGCTTCTGATCCGCTTTCAGCATACTCCAGCGAGCAGATTGAATATGCCCGCATCTGGCTGCAGCTCGGACCGAATCAGGACATCGATACATTAAACGTAAAGAAAATACCGAGCGGAACGGCTTTAAACCCTAACGATGAGCACAGTGCAACTTATCCTCACGATGTTGTTCAGCTGTCCGGTACTCGCTTAGTAGATGGAAGTATTACGTATAAAAGCAGCGGCAATGGAACCATCACCGTATATGATATACCCCTGCGCTGGGAAACGAACGTCCCAGAGCTCGAAGTGAAAGACGGCGTCAGCGTCTACACACAGGACCTGATTGATTCGGCGCACGATGTCAGCGTGGATGTCGGAGATCCAGAAGCCGTTGAAGCCTTGATCAACATTGAAGACATCCATTAGTTCAGATAAGGAGCCGCAACTCAGGCAAGTATCTTTCATCACTTGTTTGAGTTATTGTCTATATCAGGTATACTCATAATGATTCCATAAGCATATCAGAAGAGTCCATTTAGGATCAGATGAATAAGAGGGGTAAAATGAGAAATATTAAAATGACGATCGAGTATGACGGCTATAGGTACTTGGGCTGGCAGAGACTCGGTGACACGGATAAGACAATACAGGGTAAAATAGAACAGCTTCTGACAGAAATAACAGGAACGCCCACCGAGATTATCGGTTCTGGTCGAACGGATGCGGGAACCCATGCCAATGGACAGGTCGCAAATTTTAAAACTGCTTCCGCAATGGAGCTTAAAGAGATGCACGATCGACTGATTCGGTATCTTCCAAATGATATTATTGTCAAAAAGCTGGAAGAAGTGCCTGAGTGGTTTCATTCTCGGTATCATGCAGTGGGAAAGACCTATCAGTATTATGTGTGGAATCATGCCATACCATCTGCTTTCGAGCGCAACTACAGCTTCCAGTATCCTGAACCACTGGATCTCGACAAGATGAATAAAGCCTGCCGCAAGCTGATCGGCAAACATGATTTTCTCGGTTTTTCAGCGCTTAAAAAGTCAAAAAAATCGACCGTCCGTACGATTGAGGATATTACGATCCATCAAGAAGGGAATCTGCTGCGTTTCACTTTCACAGGAAATGGTTTCCTTTATAAAATGGTTCGAATTATGATGGGAACGATTCTGGAGATCGGCGCTGGATCAGCCGAACTGGAAGTAATCGATACGATTTTTGAGAGCAAAGTCAGAAGCAATGCCGGAATGACGGTTCCTTCGCAGGGCCTTTTCCTGGATGAAGTTTACTATGATTGAGTAAATAAAATAACCAGACACTGACGCTTTAAAAAAGCATCCGCTGTCTGGTTATTTTTATTGCCTACTATCTGCTGTTTTTAAACAGTTTTGTATGTTTAATGTCTTCAATTGTCTGTGTGCCTGCCAATTGCATGACTCGCGTTAAATCTGTCTCAAAGTATTCAAGTACAGATTTGACCCCTTTCCAGCCGCCTAAAGCTAGGCCGTAAAGCATCGGACGACCGAGTGCAACAATATCCGCCCCGCACGCAATTGCTTTGAAGATATGCTCTCCGCGGCGGATTCCGCTGTCAAATACAATCGGTACGCGGCCTGCAACAGCGATCGCAATATCTTCCAGTACTTCAAATGAGCCAGGCGCTCCATCTAACTGACGACCGCCATGGTTGGAAACCCAGATTCCGGCAGCTCCGGCACCGATGGCCAGCAGCGCATCTTCCGGTGTTTGGATCCCTTTGACAATGATCGGCAGCTCAGAATAGCTGGACAGAAACTCAACATCTTTCGGGCTGATTTTCTGTTTGGATTGTGCATAGATGTTATTCAGCGACATACGTTCACCTGATCCAGTCAAATAACGCGAAACGATCGGCATTCCAAAAGGATAGACAAACTGGTTGCGGATATCTGTTTCTCTATTACCGCTTAATGTTGCATCAGCTGTCAGAATAATGGCAGTAGCACCATCTTTTTTAGCTTCGTCGACAATCGCTTTGTTCAGTTCATCGTCTTTACTCATATATAGCTGGAACCAGCGCGGAGATCCATTTAATCCTTTTTCAATTTCTTCAAAAGTCGCTCCAGAATAGGCACTGATTGACATGATCGTTCCAAATTCAGCAACTCCTCTAGCTGTTCCTGCTTCTTTTGTTTCATGCGCTAATCCATGGGCAGCAATTGGTGCCATGATAAACGGAACTTTCAACTTATGATTTAAGATGGATGTACTCAAATCCGGATATTCAACATCCGCCAGTACTCTCGGCAAAATCCCTTTGTCATTGAAAGAGCTGATGTTGCGCTGTTTTGTATACTCATCTCCAGATGCTCCGGAAATGTAACCAAAGCCGCCTTTCGGAATAATCTTACTTGCTTTTTCTTCCAGTTCGTACGTATTGATCACATCAATCTCTTTAACTTCTTTTGGTGCATCATATTGTTCCATTTCTTGATTTGACATAAACTCAATCCTTTCCTTTACGTAGTAGACAGTTATCTCCATCTTTGAAAATGTTCAGTTGATTTCTCACTCCATTATAATAGACAATCAAGCGATCACACAATATAAACTGCCCTACACTACATTTTTCTTTTAACTGGCTTAAAGTGTATCTATTTGTTATTTTTGTTTGGATTTATTTTTTATGTTCTGTATCACTAGTGTTGCAGTAAAATTATACCTTCTTCCATAACGTAAAAAAGTCATTTATACTGGGAATGGATGACTTATCCAAGACACATACAAAGGACCACAACACGGATAAGTATAAAACAAAACGAATCATAAATAAATGGTTTTCACCAATAAATTTAAAAACAATGAGCCCAACTGCTCAAAAATCGATACGGTCATTTAATGAGTACAGAAAAAAACTGACATTCGAACAAGTCATGAAACTCTTTCTCTATGCCATCAATGGAGAAAAAGACAGCTTACGCCATATGCACCAAGAGCTCAGAGACTTTCGACCACTAAAAGAAGCGATGGAACTAGATACGATTCACTATTCGCATTAAACAAGTAATTAAAACTTCCGCCTATCTTCTGCCGGCATCTTTTATCATAGGTTTCAGTTCATCTATTTACTGGACATTTTCAAAAAGTTTTCTTACAGCTGTTTACGGCTGGAATAACAGTGTTTTATTCTGGATCGTAATGTGTATCGCGGGTATCGGAGGTAGCTTGGCGGGCGTTTTGATCCAATCGAAGGGTATATCTTTTGTTTATAGAATTTTTCTGAATTTACTTATTTTATCTATAGGACTGATGGTCATTTCACAGACCCTGATTCTCTACCTTTCCGCTACTCTATTTGGTACAGCTTATATTGCAATGACAGGTATCCTTCTAGCATGGGGAACAAAACGCTTCCCTGAATCTCCAGATTTAGGTGTCAGTTTATCTTTTCTCTTATTAGGTCTAGGTCAGACCTTTGGTTCTTCATTAGCAGGTTGGGTCATCGAAATATTTTGCTAATTATTCCTATTAAAACCCGATAATCAATTAGAATAATCCTTAATTTCCGCTTAAAAATAATCCTGACACTTTTTCTCAACCAGGCACTTCAATTATCCAGGGAACCAGACGTTTCATATTGATTCTTTAAGAAAAAAAGCACTTCAGAAAGAGGAGATATCCTTTTCTGAAGTGCTTTCCCTTATAATACTTTATCTAAAAAGTCACGGGTACGCTCATGTTTCGGGGTGCTGAAAATTTCTTCAGGTGTGCCTGTCTCAACAATATACCCGCCGTCCATAAAAATGACGCGGTCCGCCATTTCTCTGGCGAAGCCCATTTCGTGCGTAACGACTACCATCGTCATACCTTCCTGTGCCAGATGCTTCATAACAGCCAGTACTTCGCCGACCATCTCCGGGTCCAGTGCACTGGTCGGTTCATCGAACAGCATGATATCCGGATCCATCGCTAACGCTCTAGCTATCGCCACACGCTGTTTCTGACCTCCAGATAATGAGCTCGGATAGACCTCCGCTTTATCTTCCATCCCAACACTTTTCAAAAGTTTCAGAGACAGCTCTTTTCCTTGGGTGTCAGACAGTTTTTTCAGCTGTTTCGGCGCAAGCGTAATATTATCCGTTACAGACAGATGCGGAAAAAGATTGAACTGCTGAAAAACCATTCCGATATTTTCACGGACTTTGTTGATATTTTGAGAAGGATCCGTCAAGTCATTACCATCCACAATGACTTTGCCGCCATTGACTTCTTCCAGCAAGTTCATACAACGCAGAAATGTACTTTTTCCTGAACCAGACGGACCGATGATAACGACTACTTCTCCTTCAGCCACTTCAAGATCTAATCCTTTCAGTACTTCATTTTTTCCGAAACTTTTCTTTAATTGCTCCGTTTTCAGTTTAGCCATTCTTGATCAGTCTCCTTTCGATCAGACTAGACAGCTTCGTTAACACTGTAATGATGACCAAGTAAATCAATCCTACAATAATCCACATCGCACTTGAATCAAATGAGCGCGCAATAATGATACGCCCTGTTTGAGTCAGTTCTACTATTCCAATCACTGATAAGATAGAAGTGTCTTTTAAGGTAATGACAAATTGGTTGATCAAGGACGGAATCATAATTTTGATTGCCTGAGGCAGTACAACTTTACGCATGGAGACACCATAAGGAAGTCCCAGACTGCGGGCTGCTTCAAGCTGTCCCTTTTCTACAGCGGCAATCCCGCCTCGAACTTGTTCAGCAATATACGCTGTGGTGTTTAAGCTGAGGGTAATAACCCCTGCTGTGAACGCACTGATTTGAATGTTAAACATTTGTGGTACCGTAAAGTACATGAAGAACGCTAGTACAATCAACGGTATACCGCGCAGAATCGTTACATAAATATCAGCGATGCTATTTAAGAGTCTACTCGGTGTTGCACTGAATAAACCAATAACCGTTCCAGCCAGCAAGGAAATTGCAAAAGCGATAAACGTCAATATGATTGTACGTCCCAGACCAGCCATCAATCTGCCGAAATTCTGGCTGAACAGACCAAAGAATCCACTGTCTGCTACTGCTTCAGGACTTTCTCCTAGATACTTCTCTGTAATTTCTTCGTAAGTACCGTTCTCTCTAATGTTAACGAGACCTGTATTAAACATTTCTAGCAATTCCGGGTTCTGCCCTTTGTTTACTGCAAAGCCATAAGAGCTGCCTTCTTCAGGTTCAGTCGGAAATCTCAATTCCAGCCCTTGCTGAATCGCATAAGCCATAACCGGATAGTCTTCAATCACGGCATCTGAATGACCGGCCAGTGTATCTTCGTACATGGTCGCTGAATCTTCAAACTGGTTGATTTCAATATCATAATCTTGAGAAATTTCTTCAGCCAGTTGCGCACCAACCGTTCCCACTTTAACCGCTACTGTCTTTCCTTCTAGATCAGCGTAGGATTGAATCTCTTCATTATCCTCTTGCACAGCGACTACTGGCCCGGCATCAAAATACGGTTCGGAGAAGTCAAAAGCTTCCTCACGTTCGGGCGTAATACTCATCCCGGCAATCATACCATCAACCTGATTTGTCTCCAGCGCCTGTAGTCCAGCACTGAAATTCATCGGTCTAAGTTCATATTCAAACCCTTGATCTTCAGCGATTGCTTCTAGAATTTCGATATCAATCCCTACATATTCTCCCTCTTCATTTTGAAACTCGAACGGAGCGTAGGTCACATCTGTTGCAATGATATAGGTTTCGCCTTCAGCGCTTACTGGCATGGGGAATAACAGCGCCGCGATAAAAGCAACCACTGCAAATAATCCAATTGAACCTTTACTATTCCTGATCATGTTTATTTCACTTGTCCCATCTGTATTTAATCTATTTACATTAAATTTTATTATAAATCAATTATTCAATTTAAACAATATGCTTATAATTTGTTATGTTCTTTATTTAATCATTGAGACTGAATTTAATTAATGATTTACCTCTATATATATGACTCTTATGGTATATACCTATATAAAATTAAACGATTAGGAGATTTACTTTTTTGTATGATATGATTTTCATTTATTCAAATCAAATCTTAATGTGTATAAAAATTCTACATATTGTATATTTTCGGCTGATTTTATCTTTTAATAAAAAAACTGTCTTCCAAAAAAGACAGTTTTTCTATTAGAAGATGTATGAAATTTTTTATCAATTTTTTTGAGTTGCTGTCAATTTCTTGACTAACTTCTTTTGATTTATTCTGCCATTTTAGTTGAGATGCCGCTCTGTCCTTCAACGGTTTTTTCTCTTTGATGAAGATAAGCTAACGCTCGGCAAGTAGTCACATTATACACATTCTGCGCTTCTAACTCCTCGATTCTGTCAAATTGATCAACCGTCCAGACAGATAAGCGCAAATGATTTTCATGGCAGTATTCGGTCCATTCTTTTGAACATAGGCTTTCGTTGATATTCAATGTATGAATATTATACTTTCGGCAGAAATAATGGACCACATCAAAATGGGCTTTTTTTAATTGCTTCACTCCACGGATATTCGGTAGACAGTTTTCGATATTGTAGAAGATTTTATCCCGATCCCATACAGAAACATGTTCAGGATCAACTTTACCTGAAAAGACAACCTGGTCATATAATTCCCACTTATCCGCTAACCATTTCACTTCGGCTTCAAGCTTTTCTTCTTTTAAGTCACAGTTCACCATAACAGCAGATTTTTTTCGGAAAATCGTACGGAATAACGTATCTAAACTGAGTAACAGCTCAGCTTCTTCATCTGAATGAATGGCCTCGTGCTTCAAGTACAGCTTTCCATTTGGCGCTTTGCGCACATCAATTTCTATCGCTGGAACAGGATGTTCCATCATTTTTTCTACAAATGTCAAGCTGTTATCAGGTGTTCCATCACTTCCGGAATGAGCAGTGAGAATCATTAAGGTTGCCTCCTTCTACTAGTCTATTATCCAATTATAAAAAAAGACTGTAAATTTTTTACTAGTTATCGTGTTAATAACATTTTGGGAATTTGCTGGATTTTATCAATTTTGTAAAATTAGACGCTTTACTTGTTCTAGCGCCTTTTGCATTATCAATAGCTAAATTTTAAGTATCAGACAAGGCAGCTATTTATTTAATGTAATGAATCTCAGCATCTATTCGATGTGTTATTTACCACTTCTCGTTTTATCTCGTTGAATCCAGTCCCTATTCAGTACGTTATTTACCATTTCTCTTTTTATCTCGTCGAATTCAGTCCTTATTCAGTACGTTATCTACCATTTCTCTTTTTATCTCGCTGAATCCGGCCCTTATTCAGTACGTTATTTACCACTTCTCTTCTTATCTCGCTGAATCCGACCTTTATTCAGTACGTTATTTACCATTTCTCTTTTTATCTCGTCGAATTCCGACCTTATTCAGTATGTTATCTACTATTTCCTTTTTTATCTCACTGAATCCACCCCTTATTCAGTACGTTATTTACCATTTCTCTTTTTATCTCGTCGAATTCAACTCTTATTCAATACGTTATCTCCTATTTTTTTATATCACTGAATCCGGCCCTTTATGTAACGAAAAAGACAGATATCTCTGATTTTTACAGAGATATCTGTCTTAAAGGGTATTTAATTGTAAAGAGGGAACATATTAAACAGAAGCTGACTACTTCTCTTGGATTTTTCTTAACCGATTCGGGAAGTCGGTGATAATTGCGTTGATGCCCGCTTTTTCAGCTTTTTCTAGATCAGCTTTTTCATTCACTGTCCATGTGTTGATCTTGAGGTTATATGATTTCGCTACTTCTACTAATTCTTTATCCAGGCATAATGCATGCGGGTGAATGTAGTCCATGCCCAGCTCTTTTGTCGTCTGAATGATTCGTTCATTGCAGCCGGCGACTAAAAGGCCAGTTTGAATGTTCGGATTCAACCTTTTTACTCGAACCATATTTCCTCTATGGAAAGACGAGATGATGATCTGATTTTCTAAATGATAGTCTTCAATCAGGTCTAAGACCTTTTCTTCTAGTCCAACATTTTCACTTGTGGCTGTTTTTAACTCAATGTTGGTCACAAAGTTTTTATCTTGCACCCAGTCGAAGTATTCTTTTAATGTAGGAATTTTTTGTTCTGGCGATTCTGCTTGAATCTGGCAGTTAATTGAATAAGCCTTCAGTTCATTTAGTGTATGATCTGTCAGATGCCCTTTTCCATTGGTCAATCGTTCCAATGTCTCATCGTGAAACAAAACAACTTCACCATCTTTGGTTAGTTGTGCATCTAATTCAATTCCGTCTGCACCTGTTTCGTATGCTTTTTCAAATGCGATCATCGTATTTTCAGGATATTGACCGCTAAATCCTCTATGCGCTAAGTTTAAAGTTTTCATGATAAAATCGATCCTTTCAAAGTGGTGTTTATCATGTATAAGAAAAAAGTTAACTATGAACACAGCAATCTCAGCTCTATGAAATTCAACGGCTGAGCATTGCTGTCAGATGAATATGTATGATGCCTATAAGGTTGTGTATACTGTCTGAAGCAGATTCCTCTTCAAATCAGATTACAAACTAAGTATACCAATACTTTGTAAATTTAATGTGGGCAGAATTTATCAATTGTGTAAATGTTAACCTCTTTAGTACTCAACCGATTCTATTTTATACAAAAAAAGCAGGCTTCTCAACCTGCTTTTCCGCTTCTTATAAAAGTTTTTTCATTCCTGAAAGTTTTTTCTTTTCTAGATGTTTTGCCATTTTCATCAGTTTCTTCATCTCTAATTTCTTTTTCGCCATGATAGCTTTTTTAGTCTTAGAGCCCATACTCATCTCTAATCCTGCTAATGCAACTAAAGCCACACCCGCAGTTACGACAGCTGCTGTCACGCCGGGGTTTGTTCTGACTTTGACCCAGAGACTTTTTGGTCTGTGCCAGCCGATATTCGTGCCTCGTTCATACAGATCTTCTTTAGATTCGTAAAGATTGCCTGCCTCAGGTGCCGGCGCGTCACGATCTTCGTCGTAGTTGGTTTGATAGGTGTTGATTTCCATCATATAATCCGTCATACGCGGATACATCATTCCAACGATTGAGAAGAATTTAGCTTGCGATCCGACATACATATCTCTTTTTGGGTGTTCTGCTACATCTAAGATAGCTTCTGCGACACTTTCCGGCGGATAAAGCATTCCTTTATGCGTTGGCTTCTTATTAATATAACTTGTAGCATGATCCGTGTAAGGTGTATCCACTCTCGCCGGATGAATTTGTGAAAGAACGACCGGTGCTTTTTCTTTCTCTAATTCCATTCGAATGGCATCTGTAAAGCCTCTGATGGCATGCTTGCTGGCAGAATAGATAGATTGGACCGGGAATGCCCGGTTTCCAGCAACACTTCCCATATTGATAATAGAACCGGGTTCGTTACGCTCCTTATAGTGGGCAATGGCACGACGTGTTCCGTATACAATACCCCAGAAGTTGACATCAAACAAATGTCTCATATCTTCAACCGGGATTTCTTCAGAATGCCCGTAAATGGTTACGGCAGCACTGTTCAACCATGTATCGAATCTTCCGAATGTGTCGATTGCTTTTTGAGCAATTTTATCGATATCTTCTTCTTTTGAGACATCTGCGACAACATAGACTGCTTCTGTCCCGCGAACGGCCATTTCTTTTTCTAAAATACTAAGCGCTTCTTCATTTCTAGCTGCTAAGACTAGCTTAGCTCCTTTATCTGCTGCCATGCGCGCGGTCGTCAGACCAATTCCGCTTGTCGCGCCTGTGATGACCATAACTTGATCTTTTAATGGTTTCAGTTTCAGCTTCATACTATTTAACGGCATTCCTGTTGCTACTTCTCGTTGTTTCATTCGTACTTTCCTCCTTATAAAAGTGCTTTCTTGTCTATTAGTTATATTTTAATGAAAATGGTTAAAAACATTCAAATATCCCGCTTGGTTTGCTGGTTAAGTTAGATCTTGCCATTTCCATTCTGTTACCTCGGGCATATCTTCACCATGTTCTCGAATATAAGCATGGTGCTTGGAGATCAACTCATCCATTCTTGATTCAAACTGATCCGCTTCAAAGCCATAGACCATTCGCGCCGCATCTTTTGCCAAACTGAATCGATCTAGTTCATTTAATACTCGCATATCAAACGGTGTTGTTACATCTCCATTTTCTCGATACCCGTGAATAGAAATCGGGTGGATCGGGCGGTCAAAGAAGATATCTCTGATCAGACCTTCGTAACTGTGATATGCAAAGAGAATCGGTTTGTCCTTAGTAAAGAAGCTGTCGAACTCACTGTCTGTCAGTCCATGTTCATCAATCATTGGATGTCTCAGTCTAAATAAGTCTACGATATTGATAAAGCGGATTTTCATTTCCGGGAACTGTGCTTTTAGGATACTGACAGCCGCCAGCGCTTCTAAATTCGGCTCAGTACCTGCGGCAGCGATAACAATATCTGGTTCTTGCCCATGATCCGTACTGGCCCATTCAACTTTTTTCAATCCATTTTCAGCCAATTCTTCTGCTTCTTCGGCAGAATAGAATTGCGGACGCGGATGTTTGCTTGAAACCACCAAATTGATGCGCTGTCTGGAGCTGAGTACTTTTGACATCACCGCCATCAGCGTATTGGCATCGGCTGGATAATACGCACGGATATACTCCGGTTTCTTCTCTGCCAGATGTGTCACGATTCCAGGGTCCTGATGAGTGTAGCCATTATGATCCTGCTGATATACTGATGAAGAAGCTATTACATTCAGCGAAGGATAAGATTGTCTCCATTCCAGTTCATCGGCCTTTCGAATCCATTTAAAATGCTGGGTCAGCATAGAGTCGACTATGCGTAAAAAGCCTTCGTAACTGACGAAGAATCCATGTCTTCCTGTCAGCGTATAGCCTTCCAGCCAGCCTTCTGCCTGATTTTCAGATAGCTGTGAATCAATGACTCTGCCGGCTGCAGCCATTTCAGCATCATAGGACTTACGTGTCGGTTCCAGCCACTGGCGATCGGTTGCATCTAAAACAGCGTTCAAACGATTTGAGTTTAGTTCATCTACACTGAAAATACGGAAATGTCTCGGATTTTCTTTTACAATATCTCGGCTGTATTTGCCGAATTCAGTCATATCCTGCTTTTTCTCTTCACCCGGTGTTTGAATTTCTACTGCATAGTCCTTCCAGTTCAGCACAGTCAGTAGTTTAGGATCTATTCCTCCGTTAGTAATCGGATTCGCAGACATTCTTTTCTGGCCTTTGGGTGCAATCGACTTGATCTCTTCTTTTAATGCTCCATTGTCATCGAACAATTCTTCAGGTTTGTAGGACTGCATCCATTCAACCAGTGCATCGATATGTTCCATATGATTCTGACTGACAGGAATTGGAATCTGATGCGAACGGAAAGAATCTTCAATCGGCTTTTCATCCCAATACTCAGGTCCAGTCCAACCTTTTGGTGTTCTCTGAATGACAACCGGCCACTTCGGCATAGCTGTAACTTTTCCGTTATCCATTCTTGCTGACTGTTGGATGGCTTGGATTTTTTCGACCGCTTCGTCTAATTTTTCAGCCATCAATTGATGTATCTTTTCAGGATCGTCGCCTTTTACAAAGATGGGATCCCAACCTAAGCCTTCAAAGTACTGCGTTAATTCTTTATCTGATTTTCTGGAAAGAATGGTCGGATTAGCAATCTTATAGCCATTCAGACATAAAATCGGCAAGACCGCTCCATCATTCTTCGGATTGATAAACACATTCGAGAACCATGATGTAGCTAAGGCTCCTGTTTCGGCTTCTCCGTCTCCAATCGTAACCGCTGCGATCACTTCCGGATTGTCTAAAACAGCACCGGTCGCATGAGAAAGTGCATATCCGAGTTCTCCTCCTTCGTGGATGGACCCCGGTGTCTCAGGTGCCGCATGAGATCCGATTCCTCCTGGGAAAGAAAACTGTTTGAACAGCTTCTGCATCCCTTTTTCATCTTGAGAAACTTCTGGATAGATTTCTGAATACGTTCCATCCAGATAAGCATTAGAAACCATGACTTGTCCGCCATGTCCCGGACCTTCAATAAAGAACAAATTTAAATCGTATTTATTTAACACTCTGATTAAATGTGCGTAGGCAAAGTTCTGTCCCGAAATGGTTCCCCAGTGACCAATCGGATTCACTTTTACATCTTTTGCTGCTAATGGTCTTTTTAATAATGGATTGTCTTTTAGGTACAGTTGTCCAACAGATAAATAATTCGCCGCTCTCCACCAAGCATCTATTTTATTTAAATAGTCTCTTGAAGAAAAGTCTTGCTGTTTTGTCATGATGACTGCTCCTTTATCCTTAGTCGTTACTTTTACTATACTGCTACTAGAAACGCCGAAACAACTATATTGCACTGCAATCATCAGAAAAGCAAAATCGTTATAAAATTGTTGCAGAATCCCTGTTAGTTGCTTCCCTTATTTCTTTAATGTCCTGTATACTAGACCTATAGATGAACAATGTCATGCTAAAAAGGATGGGGTAAATGCCAGAAAAGAAAAAACGCAGAATAACGACTTACTTGGCGGCCATTTTATTTTTACTAGGACTTGGTTTTTTAGCCATAGAACCTTTACAAAACTATTTGATTGATCAGCAAAGCAAGGAGACGCTGACTGTAGATGCTGCAGATTTTCAAGAGAATCAGTCGCACAATGGAAACTATGATTTTTCTTCTGTTGAAGAAGTTTCCGTCGAAGATGTCCTTAAAATACAGTTTTCAAGTCAAGAATTACCGGTTATTGGCAGAATCGCCGTTCCCGAAGTCGGGCTCAACTTGCCTGTGCTTAAAGGGTTATCCAACGAGCATTTGCTGACAGGCGCCGGAACAATGAAACCTGATCAGAAAATGGGAGAAGGAAATTATGCTTTAGCCAGTCATAATATGACAGACCCTTCTCTTTTATTCGCACCTCTGCATCGAGCAGAAATCGGCATGAACGTTTACCTGACAGATGGAGAACAGTTTTACGTTTATGAAATTAAGCAACACAAAATCATTGAACCTACAGAAGTTTCTGTGATTGAAGATACGGATCAATCGCTGGTTACACTGATTACCTGCAACGTAGACGGGAATAAACGATTGCTCACTCAAGGAATATTAGTTGAAACGGTTCCTGTAGATGAATCAGATGAAATCGCAGCACACTTCAATCTATGATTCAAACTTATTTGATAGTAAAGATCGTTTCTCGACCGGTAAGCTGAAGGTTACCAAAACACACTGTTGCAACAGCTGTTTGACTAGCGACACTCCGTTCTCCGAACGTTGCAATGATTTTCACTGCGAACTGTTATCCAGCTGTTAACCCTTCGACCGTAATATTAAGTGATCCATCTTCTTCAACTGCTCCGCTTGAAAGTGTGATTTCCGCATTTTGTATTTAATACTGCACCTTCTGGAAGGCTGCTGTGCTTCCGGAGAATACGATATAATCTTCTGCAATCGCATTTAATTAAGGTACTATAGGAATATACTTACCTAACCCTGGATCTAGATGGCTATTCTGATACTGAATCTGTTATACCTGAGCCTACAGTAATGGAAGCTGGTTCACTAGTTTTTGTTTATTAGTATTACTTATAATAGTTTTTTATCTGATTTGTCTTCTATTGTTCGATATCTGTTTTTCAATCTCGTGTTTTCTTTGGCATTATACTTGTTTTATTTGTTGAAAATTAATTTTATAATCAAATACATTTATATTTTCTCCCTAACTTCCTCAGCTGATTCATTAAACATTGACAGAATTTTTCTCATACTAAATTTTTGTTTTGCTGATTGTGGTATGATAGAAGAGAGAATACTTTAGTTGAATGGAAGGAGATATAATGTCAGTGATTGTATTAGCTGGTATGATCGGAGCAGGTAAAAGTACGTATACGACGTTTATTTCAGAAGAGTTTCAAAGTGAGGCTTTTTATGAACAGGTCGTAGAAAATCCGATCCTGGAAAAATTTTACGCAGACCCTAAAAGATGGGCTTTTTCGTTACAGATATTCTTTTTGAATACACGTTTCAGAAGTATTAAGGATGCTTTGATCCATCGCCACAATGTGTTGGATCGTTCTATTTATGAGGATGCTTTGTTTACACGTATCAATTATGAAGAAGGTAATATGAGTGAGGCTGAGATGACGCTTTACACTGACTTGCTGGATAATATGATGGAAGAGTTGACGGAGATTCCTAAGAAAGCACCGGATTTATTGATTTATTTAAGAGGATCTCTGGAAACTCATCTGGATAGAATCAAAAAAAGAGGGCGGCCTTTCGAACAAGTCGAAGGAAACCCTGGTTTACTAGATTACTATACTAAATTGCACAGCCGTTATGATGACTGGTTCAATGAATATGATAAAAGCCCGACTTTGGTGATCGACATTGATTCGGTTGACTTAGAACGGGAAGAAGATCGTATTAAAGTGATGCAGGAAATCAAAGATGCGTTGATTGCGCACTCCATTTAAACAGGTAATTTAGAGGAGGGTAAAAGGATGAAGACGATTTATTATTCTGAGATCTGCTATGGAGAATGGTCTTTTTATATAGCTGCTTCTGACAAAGGGCTTCTTTATGTAGGGTCTTCCCCAAAACGGTTTGAAGAACTCACAGACTGGTTGGATCATTTGAAGATGGAGACAGAACTGGTCAGAGATGATGCACTAATGTCCCTTTACGTCCGGCAGTTCGAAGAATATTTATCTCAAAAACGCCAATCTTTTACCTTCCCGGTTGAATTGATCGGTACACCATTTCAAATGGATGTTTGGAAAATGCTTCTGACAATTCCTTATGGTGAGACCATTACGTATGGCGAAGTTTCCGTCGCTTTGAACAAAACGCCTGGGCATGCTCGCGCTGTCGGCACTGCTATCGGGAAAAATCCATTACAGATTGTCTACCCCTGCCATCGTGTCGTGCCTAAAACCGGTGCACCAAAGGGGTTCAGAGGCGGCCTTCCGATGAAAAAAGCCTTACACGAATTGGAAGGCATCCAATAAACAAAAAAACTGTTTCATCTCCTGATTGTTTGCAGGAAGATGAAACAGTTTTTTTATTGATAGAGCAAGACAAACCCAAGTAAATTGTTCAACATATGATAAACAATCGCTGCTTCAACGGTTTGGGTACGTTTGGCTGCATAGGCAAAAATGAATCCCATTCCCATATAAGAAAAAGCAGACGGAATATTAGTCGGTCCATGCAATAGACCAAATAGTAAGGCACTTATTATAACCGACAACCATGATGCCTCCAATGTGTCACGACGAAACATGACTAGCCCGCGGAACAGCCACTCTTCCGTAATCGGGGCCGCGATCACAACTGTAAGAAACATTCCCCAAACTGGAATGATTCCAACCATTTCTTCTATAACAATTTGGTTCGCTGCTTCAGAATTTTCAAACAGTTCAGCCAGCAGTATTTCCCCTCCGGTCAGTAAGGCAAATGATAAAGGAATATACCAGGCTAAAAACATCCAATCTTGTTTGTTTAGACCCGGAATAACTTTCCACTCTTCTCTCGTCAGCTGCTTGCGGTTGATCAGCGGGATATTCCGCCACTTAATAACGAGAAACATCAGAAGAGTGCCCAAGACTGCACCTGCAATCAATCCATTTTGAAGTGCCGGATTTAGTACCGCCATTTCCACTTGCTGATCCGTCAATCCTACCAGCTCATCTGCCTTCATGATGATAATCATTATGGCAAAGACAGCTCCCATAGCCACTTCCAGAACCAGCGGCGAACAAAGGATCAGCAAAAAGATTTCTCTTTTCAATATTTTTCGTAGCGGATACCCATTTAATAAGCTCATTTTATTTCCCCAATCTTTTCTATGTATGAATATAAGCTTACCAAATCGTTACCTTGAAAGATACTTTTTAAACAAAAAAAGCACCGAGAAAATACTCTCGGCACCTTTTGATTGAGTTTCTGTTAAACAGAGTAGTTAGGGGCTTCTTTTGTGATATGAACATCATGCGGATGCGATTCGCGTAAACCTGCACCAGACATTTGAATGAACTGAGCTTCTTCTCTTAAAGCTTTCAAGTTAGCTGCTCCAACATAGCCCATGCCTGACCGTAATCCGCCAGTCAACTGGAAGATAATATCTTGAACGCTTCCTTTATAAGCTACCCGTCCTTCAATACCTTCTGGTACCAGCTTATTAGCTTCTGTTTTATTGTCCTGGAAATAGCGATCGCTGGATCCTTTTTGCATTGCACCCAGGCTGCCCATTCCACGATACGTTTTAAAGCGGCGGCCTTGATAAATCTCGAATTCACCTGGAGACTCATCTGTCCCTGCCAGCATACTGCCCAGCATTACGGCATGTCCGCCAGCTGCTAGTGCTTTAGCAATATCTCCGGAGTACTTGATCCCGCCATCTGCAATAATCGGTTTACCGTATTCTCTGGCAACAGATGCTGCATCATAGATTGCTGTGATTTGCGGCACTCCTACACCAGCCACTACGCGAGTCGTACAGATCGAACCCGGGCCAATCCCCACTTTAACGACATCAGCTCCAGCTTCAAACAGCGCACGTGTTCCTTCCGCCGTCGCTACGTTTCCTGCTACTAAAGTAACATCAGGGAATTCATCACGAATTTTCTTCATTTCTCTCAGCACACCTGCGCTGTGCCCGTGAGCCGTATCTACAACAATTAAATCGACACCGGCATCAATCAGTGCCTGTGCACGTTCAAATGTATCTTTGGTAATTCCGACAGCTGCACCTGCCAGCAAACGGCCATGTTTGTCTTTCGCTGCATTCGGAAACTGTGTGATCTTTTCAATATCTTTAATGGTAATTAACCCGCTTAATCGTCCTGCATCGTTAACTAAAGGCAGTTTTTCGATTTTATATTCTTTTAGTAGATGTTCTGCTTCTTCTAAAGACGTTCCTTCTGGAGCAGTCACTAAGTTTTCTTTGGTCATAACGTTTTGTATTTTTTCATCCATATCCGTGATAAACCGCATATCTCGGTTCGTCAGAATACCCACGAATTTTCTATTCTCCATCGTTTCCACAATGGGAACACCACTGATTCGGTATGTTGACATCAGTTGCTCCGCTTCAGCTACGATATGTTCGGGCGTTAAGAAGAAAGGATCAATAATGACACCAGATTCCGAACGTTTCACTTTACGTACTTCTCCTGCTTGCTGGTCTATCGTCATATTTTTATGAATTACACCTAAGCCGCCCTGACGCGCCATGGCAATCGCCATATCAGCTGCTGTAACAGTATCCATGCTGGCACTTAAGATCGGCAGATTCAATTTCACTGACTCAGAAAGTTCTACTTTAAGATCCACATTATTCGGCAAGACATGGCTTTCAGCCGGCAGTAACAAGACATCATCGAATGTGAACCCTTTTTTACTGAATTTCGTTTCCCAGTTTCCCATTATTTCTCCTCCATTTAATGATTTATTATGTTTCCGTCGTAATTTTTATTCATTAAGTTACCACCCATAAACAAACAGGTCAACACTGGAGAAAGACTTGTAAGGACTTTCTAATAAACGGTTATTGATAACGTTTTAAAAACGAACTTTTATTTATTATTCGATAAACAATGTACGTTTAAGTATGTCGCTCTTTTATTTATCTCCTAAAAAAACACCTTTAGAGAATCCTATTCTCTAAAGGTATTTTAACTGTTTAATTAAAAGATAGTACCTTGAATATTTAAGCGACGTTTCAAGTACCATCTGGCCGCAAATGCTGCAACAGCAATCATTAACAATATTGGATCAGGAATAACGGGATTTATAGCATCTGGAATAATTCCACCTAGTGTCATGAAGAAAATGAATCCAATTAAAGCACCAGTCGTGGCCAAAATATACTTGAGGAACCCGCCTTTTTGCCCTGGAACTGGAGCATATTTGGATATGATCATGAATGCAAATCCACCCATTAAGAAGCCTAAAATGACCATGAATAGTCTCATAGTAGATTCAGTGCCAAATAATTGACCGATTCCTGTAATCCCAGTCATCATTCCGCCTAAAATCAAAGCTCCATCCAGATAGAGTTTCCACGGTTCAGACTGCACAACCGCTGTCTGCTCGCTGGATGTTTTGTTTTCAGTCAGATAGTCCGCCTGCTCTGTGACAGTTCCATAAATTCGGCGTGCTGTCATATGCTGCCCCTGCTGTTCGACAATCGTCTTCAGCATGTCATTGAAGATAACCGTTTTCCGTTCTTCAGAAACTCGGCGGTCATCCAAACTTCTATTCAACTTCATCATGTATTCACTGTTTTTGTTTGTCAGCTGATCAAACAGCTGAGCGTTCTCTTCTTTTTTCGTTTCTAATTCAGCCGCTTTGTCCGGCTGATCGACAGCTTCTTTGTTTTTCTTATTAAACATCCGTATAGCCTCCTTTCTTTATTAAAGCTTTATACGTTAAATCGGAATAAAATGACATCTCCATCTTGGACGACATATTCTTTTCCTTCAGCACGCAGTTTTCCGGCTTCGCGTGCGGCTTTTTCACTGCCCAGCTGATCGTAGTCAGCATAAGCGATCGTTTCAGCTCGAATAAACCCGCGTTCGAAATCACTGTGGATGACCCCAGCTGTCTGCGGTGCTTTCATGCCTTTACGGAATGTCCAGGCACGTACTTCTTTCGGTCCGGCTGTAAAGAATGTCGCTAGTCCAAGCAAGTCATATGATGTACGAATCAACTTGTCCAGTCCCGGCTCTTCTACACCAAGATCTTCTAAGAACATAGCTTTTTCTTCATCGTCTAGTTCAGCGATTTCTTCTTCAATAGCTGCTGAGATAGTAACGACTTCTGCACCTTCTTCTGCCGCAATGCTTCTAACCGTTTCTAAATGCGGATTGCCTTCTGGATCAGCAACGTCTTCTTCCGCTACATTCGCAACGTACAAGACAGGTTTGCTGGTCAATAAGAACAGCGACTTGACGATCGGCAGTTCTTCAGGTGTAAACTCGATTGTTCTAACTGGTTTCCCTTCTTCTAAAACTGGTTTGACTTTGTCTAAAACAGCCAGCATTTCTACGGCTTCTTTATCTTTTGATTTCGCCTGTTTTCTAACTTTTTCATAACGCTTGTCTACTGAGTCTAAGTCCGCAAGCGCTAATTCCATATTGATCGTTTCGATATCGTCTGATGGGCTGACTGCACCCGCAACGTGAGTGATGTTTTCATCTTCGAAACAGCGTACGACGTGACAAATGGCATCTACTTCACGAATGTTTGCTAAGAATTTGTTTCCTAGCCCTTCACCTTTGCTGGCTCCTTTAACGATTCCGGCGATATCTGTAAACTCAAAAGTTGTTGGAACGACCTTGTCCGGGCTGACTAATTCGGCCAGTCGGTCTAGACGACGGTCTGGTACTTCAACGATTCCTACATTAGGATCAATGGTTGCAAATGGATAATTGGCTGCTTCTGCGCCTGCTTTAGTGATGGCATTAAATAGCGTCGATTTCCCTACGTTTGGTAATCCGACGATCCCTGCTGTTAAAGGCATGCTTGGTATTCACCTTTCTTTACTTCCTTATAATGGTCTTCCTAGTTTAATCTGTGTCTGCTGCTTTACGCAGTACTTTTTTCATTTTCCGTTCAAATTCTCTGCGGGGCATGAGTATGAGCTGACCGCATCCCTGGCATTTGATTCGAATATCCGCACCCATGCGAATAATCTCCCAGCTGTTCGTTCCGCAGGGATGCTGTTTTTTCATTTCCACGATATCATGCAGTTCGTAAGATTTTTCCATAACTCTTGCCTCCTACATCAATCAAAATCAATATCAAGATCTTCTAAAATACGATTCAAGTCATCTTGAGATACATATTCAATCTCGATTTTCCCTTTATTTCCTTTTTCTCTAATCATCACACTAGTACCGAATTTATCTGTCAGCAGTTCTTCCGAGCGGCGGATATAAATCGATTTCTCAGCTTCAGGTTTTGCTTTTGGTTCCGATTTCGGCTTATGATTCGCTTCTGCAACTAGCTGTTCAAGCTGTCTGACTGTCAACCCTTCTTTAACGGTACGTCGAGCCAGTTTTGTTAATTTTTTCTTGTCTTTCAACCCAAGCAGCGTACGAGCCTGGCCATTCGACAACTGATTTCCCTGCAGCAAACCTTTCACTTCAACCGGCAATGTCAACAGTCTCAGATGATTGGCGATATAGGAACGGCTTTTACCTAACTTTTCTGCCACTTTTTCTTGTGTCATCGACAATTTTTCCATCATCATATTGTACGCTTCAGCTTCTTCAAGAGAGGTTAAATCTTCCCTTTGAAGGTTCTCAAGTATCGCGACCTGCATCATTACTTCTTCATCCAATTCGCGGACAATTGCTGGAACGGCTGATTTTTCAGCCAGTTTAGAGGCTCTGAATCGGCGCTCTCCTGCAATAATCTCATAGCCTTTGACAGAAGACTTACGTAAAATGATCGGCTGAAGAACACCGGAAACACGGATTGAATTAGCTAGTTCGTTTAAAGCAGCTTCGTCAAAATGTCTTCTTGGCTGATAAGGGTTGGGACGGATTTCGTCCAAAGCAATCAATTCGACGCGTTCATCATCGCGATTCACTTCTTTTTCGAAATCAGGTACATCAAACAATGCATCGATTCCGCGTCCTAATCCTTTTTTCTTATTGACCATTCATCATCACTTCCTTCGCTAACTCCTGGTAGACTTCTGCGCCTTTTGAACGAAGATCATAGTCAATGATCGATAGTCCGTAACTTGGTGCTTCTGACAAGCGAATATTTCTTGGAATGATTGTTGTATAGACTTTTTCGCGGAAGTATTTTTTCACTTCATTTACCACTTCGAAGCCTAAATTCGTTCTAGCATCCAGCATGGTCAGCAGTACACCTTCCACTTTCAATTCTTTATTGAAATGTTTCTGTACTAAACGAACTGTATTTAACAGCTGACTCAGTCCTTCAAGTGCATAATACTCGCACTGTACAGGAATCAGTACAGAGTCACTGGCTGTAAAAGCATTGATTGTTAAGTGTCCTAGAGACGGCGGGCAATCGATCAGTACATAATCGTATTGGTTGCCGATGGTTTCAATCGCTGACTTCAATCTTGTTTCTCTTGCCATCAGGCTGGTCAACTCTACTTCCGCACCAGCTAACTGAATAGTGGCAGGTACGATAAACAGATTCTCTCGACTAGTCGATAAAACTACTTCTTCGAGCGGGACTTCATTGATCAGTACATCGTAGATCTCTTTATCTACTTCTCCTTTTCGAATACCTAATCCGCTGGTAGCATTCCCTTGCGCATCCATATCGATCAATAGTATTTTTTTTCCTGCATAAGCAAGAGATGCGCCCAAATTGACAGTGGTCGTCGTTTTACCAACACCACCTTTTTGGTTCGCGACGGCAATAATCTGTGCCATTTGCATCCTCCAACCTTCTATTTCCTAATTCTGTCTCGTTTATAAGGGACTTTTGTTTGGTGTCCCTGGTTTTCTCGGGTATTTATTTGGGGTTTCTTTCTTTTTATCAATGAGTATAATATGTCTTTCGCCGGCTTCATTAGGAAGTTCAAAAGAAAAGTCTTCTCTGAATTTGCCCCCTAGTGTGGCGATCGCTTTTTCCGCTTCTTTCATTTCTTCCGGTGCATGCGCAGCTTTCATGGCAATAAATACGCCTTCTTTTTTCAGCAGAGGCAAGCAAAGTTCTGCCAGTACACTCATTCGAGCGACCGCTCTCGCTGTCACAAAATCATACGTTGCACGGTAGACTTTGTTTTGACCAAACGTTTCTGCCCGATCATGCAGCAGCGTTACGTCTGACAAGCCCAGCTTCTCGACGACAACTTCCAAGAAACCGATTCTTTTTTTCAATGAATCGACAATCGTGATTTTCAGTTCCGGATAAAGAATTTTCAGGGGGATACTGGGGAAACCAGCACCTGAGCCTACATCGCATAAGCTGTGGACCCCTTTGCTAAAATCTACATACAGCCCTGCAGTCAGGGAATCATAGAAATGCTTTAAATACACTTCTTCTTTTTCCGTTATTGCAGTTAAATTGATTTTCTGATTCCATTCTTGAAGTAATTCTAGATATAGTCTGAATTGAGTCATTTTGTCATCCGTGATCGGCAGACCGCGGCGCTCTAACTCGGCTTTAAATTCCTCTGGATTCATAACCAAAAACTCCTTTAATTTTGACACGTGAAACAGCATATGTTTCACAGAGTCACTCTCTTCACTTTATACTAAATGACCTTTAAATACAATGGTTCTGGGACAATTGTTTCATAAAATTTATAAAAAACACTCTGTTCATTTTTGTGGATTTGAAGATTAAATAATGGGTTATAATAAATGGTCTTTATTCTTAATAAACCCATGGTTGATATTTTTTGGTTTTTTCTCGTTTACTTAATGACTTATTCAATTAAAACGGCATAGAATGATTGTTTTCCCAGAGCAGATTGTGCTTTATCATCTGTATTTTGTGGCAATATTAACAATAGTATAGTATGCTTATAGCGAGGAACTATTATAAAAGAGGACGATAGTATGAAGCAGTCAAAACCGAATCACTTAACCCTTGATCGTTTATCTGGGAAGCTGATCAGAGAAATCAGAGAAGCAAAAGGGTATACTCAAAAATATGTCTCTCAAGGGACTATGCGGCAGTCTACTTATTCAAAAATTGAAAGAGAAGAGACAGAACCCTCTGCTTCAAAACTTTTTTTAATCTTAGATCGTCTTGAAATGACTCCGGAAGAGTTTTTATTTATACAAGGTAACTATACTCATACAAAAAAAGGCAATATCATGTACAAGTTTATTAATCAGAAGTATAACCTTCCGCATGTACTTAAAGAGTTAAAAGCAGAAGTAGATGAATACTTAAAAGAAAATGATGATGCTATTATTAAAGATATCCAGTCAATTTATAAAGGCCTGATTATCTTCAGTAATACGTCTGATATTAAGCTGACTAGGCAATTTGTAGAGCCTGTCTGGAGACGAATCGAGGCATTTGATGAGTGGCGTTTGACAGAACTCTATTTAGTAAACAATATTCTATATTTATTTAGCGCTGAGTCAGCCATCCACATAGCGAATCGTGCAATCCAGCAATTACAGAAATATACAGGGTTTCAAGTCAGTACAACCTTGAGATTCAACTTTAAATTCAATCTGGTATACCTCTTTATGGATAACCAGCAGTACGACAGAGCTTTAAGTGCACTGGATGATCTGATTCCGGATACTAAAGAGCTGAAAAAACATGATATGCTGGCAGTCTGTTATGTCCGTAAAGGAATCGCTCTACTGAAGTCAGGCGAAGAGAGTGGACAAGAACTAATTGATAAAGGTCTGTTCATGTTAGAAGTGATTGAAGAACTGGAGTTAAAAAGACTGATAGAACAAGAGATGCAGTCCTTCTTGAAGTGAATTTTTTTGTGAAGATTTTTTACTCACATAAAAATAAAGGGAACAAACTACCTGTCGATTGGTATACTTTGTTCCCCTTAAGATAAATACGATAACATTATACGACTATTTCAGTTAATTTTTAAAAATCCGTAGTATACTATAGGCAAGTTACGAGATTGAGGCTGAACTCCTATCTATTTTCTCCTTGCTCTAGCCAATACATCTTATCGTAGCAGAATAAAATACCTCTACCGTAGTTCGTATATTGCCTCTCAACAGTATATGAACAACCCCGATGATAAGCCTATGCATTGTTGTGTAGGCTTATTTTTTGTGGTCTTAATCTTCGTTGCTTGCAGATTAAAATCTGTACATCCCCATCATTAAGTTCAGATAACTCAAAACACGGTTAATTTTTAGGGATCGCTCCTGATTTGACGAACTTTTTGTCTAATTATGCCACAGTTTCTGTTTTCATTTTAAACATAACCTTTTTTTAATTACAGCCTTCTTTTTAACCATATAATAAACATAGCATCCGATGATAAGTGTCACAGTGTCTTTTCTTCTTATCCAGAATTCATTTACCAGAAATTCTTTTTACTTCTAGTAGAACACCTTAAAAAGAATAGGCTTACTGAAATGCTGTTAGAATAAATCGTTTTTTTACTATGTGTAGCTTTTATTTCTTCATCCTCTACTGGTAGTTTTGAGCTCCTTTTAAAGATTCTCTTCATTTAATTAAGAAAATCAACCAAGTTTAATAGACAGGATCTTTACAAGTACACAAAAGAGCATTCTGAAAAACCGATATGACGCAGTTTATAAAGCTGATTCACTCGTTGAATCATATTGAATCATCCCCATTTGCGAAAAAATTCATTTTATGTATACTGAACGTACGAAAAATAAATCTTATTATTTTCATAGAATATTCATATGACTATGATCAGTTGACTTAGGAGGATTCCCGGACGCATATGTGGCAGTACAAACAGTTGGAAGAATTAAGCGCAAAAGATCTGCATTTGATCTTACGAGAAAGAACAAAGGTATTTGTGGTGGAACAGGCTGCCGCATATCAGGAAGTCGATGATATCGATCTTTATGCTACACACTTAGTGAAACGCTGCAAAGATCGTGTAGAAGCTTACTGCCGTGTTTATGTAAAAGACGGCTATGCAAGAATTGGACGCGTTATGGTGCCTGAAAGCTGCCGTAACTTAGGATACGGGCGTGAATTACTGCAGGTTGCTCTGAATTATATTGGTGTAAGATATCCTAAAAGAGATATTCAAATTCAAGCAGAAGCCTATTTAAAACAGTTTTACGAGTCATTCGGATTCGAGATCATCTCTGACTTGTATTACGACGAGAACATCGCACACTACGATATGAAACTAAAAGCGAAAGTCCCTGTATCTGTTCAAGAATAAAGTTCAAGATTAAAACAGATTTTTCAATAAGAATAGAAGCTGGTCGAGATATTGAATCAGCTGATAAAAATGGTAAAGCCGAGCAGAATGGTACTTTTGTACAAGTCTGTTCGGCTTTTCTCTGCTTAATCAACTGGTTTTCCTGATCTTTTTGCTCCTTTATTGCGGTAAACAAAACCTTGACCATTTTGTCTAAGTCCTTGTTGAGCAGATGAGGGGCGCTATATTGGACGCAGTTTCTCTATCAGCTACGGTTGTTTTCATTTTTCAAATCTACTAGCGTACAAACGCGATGCCTGTCTTTTCATTATCCGCTTTTGTAAACCCGTTTTTCTCATAGAATTGAATGGTCTTGTCTTGATAATCAGTCATCAGTACTGTCTGCCGGACCATTTGATTAGCCTCCAGCATCTTTTGTAATAGCGTACTTCCGATCCCTTTCCCCTGATAAGCTTCTTTCACAAGAATATCTTGTATGTACAGAATATAAACGCCATCTCCAACCGCTCGTGTCAGACCAACAAGCTCGTCATCACTCCAAGCGGAAATCACATGCAGGGCATTCGGTACAATGGCTTTCAAAACAGCTTCATCTTGAGTATAGGCTGTCCACTGTACATCTGTATACAAAGCTCTCAGCTGTTCAATGTCGATGGTTTTTGTTGTTTTATATGTAATGGTCATCTTTTCACTCCTCTTATGATCAGTTTAGCTGTTTTTGTTAGGTAGGACAATATAGAAAGCGCCCGGCAACTGCCAAGCGTTCTTTTTATAGATTTTGAAGAGGGAGTGAATATGACCTGAAACTTCCAATTATTTTTTCTAGGCTTTTTTACTTTTCTGATAGTGCTGATAATTGGTGTTTCCGCCTGATAAAACCGCGACTTCTT
>OMJG01000462.1_pt1 | contig 30371 bp, 34 predicted proteins | sample 1646431 | NCBI WGS metagenome assembly OMJG01 (sample SAMN03771674, study PRJEB25209) | food metagenome | isolation source: Cotija cheese | place: Mexico:Jalisco,Michoacan | collected 2011-12-12
CGTCATGGACTTCGTCTCCTGCAGTGGGCGGGGTGAAGATGCACACACCTTGAATGTCCGTATGAGCGTACAGCGTGTGCCTGTCATGGTCGTTAAGCACATAGAGAGTCCCCGCAGTGATGACATGCTGAGCACCGCTGTCGGCCTCTTGGACCTGGCCGTGACCGCTGATGCAGTAGACCGCTTCAATATGGTTCTGGTAGTGAAGCTCTAAGCTCGTACCGGCAGTGACGGTAGTGATGTGGATCGAGTAGGGGAACCCGTCGCTGCGCACTAGGATGCGATCGCTTTCCCAGCCAGGTCCGTTGACAGTCTCCAATGAGCGTGAACGATCTCCATGCTGGCGAATAATCATACGCCACCTTCCATAAGCACGGAGCCAATGGGGCCCACCCGGACCAGGATCTCTGGGCCGTGATCTGAGTCAGGGAACATGGACGATGAGAACAGCTCGGTCGATGCTACCGGGGCACCATACAATGCGCCCAGCTTCTCCAGCGTCCGAGCTGGTGGTGATGGGACTGCGGAGACTGTGGCTTCTACAAACTGGATCGAAGAAGACTTGATCAAGGGCTCTGCCACCGAGCGCAGCAGGCATATGCCCAACCCGGTTCCTCGAAATGCCGGACTGATCACTTGCTGCCAGATCATGAGCGTATCCGGGGCGTCAGGTTGAATGTAGCCGGTGATGAAAGCAGCCACCTCACCCTCGTGACGCACCACTCGAGTGGTGTTCATGAAATCACGGCACCAGATCATGTAGTAGTAGGCGGAATTCTGATCAACTTCAGGAGTCGATCTCACCAGCGACCACATCGACGCTGCGTCTTTAAGGGTGGGGGTCTCTGGTGATACTTCCGTGGCAGTTGCGACATGTGTGATGCTCATGCCTCGGAGCTTAGGGAGCCTTCGAGTTGCCGTCTATTTCCTGATTTGCAAACTTACTGATGTTTAGAAGTCACAGATAGTAGTCATCCCGGCGATCGAGTGTTCGGGTTGCGATGAGCTGCGCAAGGGTCTCGATGGGCTGGCTGCCCTCAGCTCCGGTGAGTGTACAGAGGAGCAGCTTGCGATGTGGTGTTGGGCTGCCACCCAACGGCACCCGGGCGGCTGTGGACCGGAAAGTCGCGAAACGAGAAGTCAGGCTGACAGCTCCAGTGGCTTCGACGAGGTCGGCGACAGCTTGAGTGTCCTGGGCGTAGTGGATGACCTCTGGAGTGAAGCCTGCGGCGTGGCAGGCGCTAAGAACCTCCTGATGGCCAGATCGATCAGCACCGGGCAGTATCCACCGGTCTTGGGAGAGTCCACCCAGTTCGACCCAGTTTGAGGCCGCGGCGCGGTGGTGTGAAGGAATAAGAGCGTCCATGGGTTCGCTGGCCAGTGTGTCCTGGTGGAAGCGATGATCACTGGCTGGTGGCAGATCAGCGCGTGCGGGGACGATGCACGCATCAAGATGTCCTGCAATAAGCTGATCGAAGCACTGGGGCGCCTCTGTCTCCGACAGATGCACGCTCAGCCGTGGGTGTGCCGCGGCAAGTTCCTCAAGGTTCGGAGCGACCAGCGCCGAGAGTGCAGTCGGATGAGCGCCAAGCCAGAGTCTCCCAACCACTTCGGTCTCCTTGGTCAAGGCTGACTTGGTCTGCTCCCAGGCAGCGTGCGTCTCGTGCGCGTAGGCCACCAGATGCTGACCGGCTGGAGTCAGTCGCACCTCCCTGCCGTGCTGTTCTAGAAGCTCAACCCCCAATTCGTCAGCCAGTCCACGTAGTTGGCGTGAGTACCCCGAGGGGCTGCGATAGAGCAGATGAGCGGCTTCGGTGATAGTTCCCACCTGAGCCAGCACCCTCAACAGCTCGATACGTCGATCCAACATGCACTCATAGTACATAGATTCGTTTACAAACAGGCACTAGAAGTCATCAGAATCCCGAGACAAAATGAGCATCAGCAGGCACAGGAGTGAAGGAGAGAAATCCCTATCGGTGAATTACTGGGAATCGCAGCGGCGATCATGTTTGGATCTTCCCACTTCTTCAACGGCGTCCTCTCGCGTCGTGTACCGGCTATGAACATCGCCGTGTGTTCTCAGCTTGGCGGGGCGTTTCTGTTCGGAGGGTGGACGCTAGCTCGCTTCGACGGAGGGCCGAGCGGGCAGGATCTGTTCTGGGCTGCAGTTTCCGGAGTCGGGGCGGGGCTCGGGGTCGCTGCTCTCTACGAGGGGATGCGCCGGTGTCGCATATCGGTGGTTGTACCAGTCACCAGCATCGTCTCTGTCGCGCTGCCGTTCCTCGCCTCAGTCATTATCCTCGGTGACAGGATCGAGACCCCTCTGGCTCTAGCCGCATTGCTACTCGTTCCAGCTACCTGGCTACTGAGCCGACCAGCAAGCGCTTCGCACACGAAAGACACCTCGCCGGTGGTTACCCCACCAGAGCGGTCACCGCAAGAGACTTCAGCGAACAACGCAGTCGCCGTGGCGCTCGGTCTTGTCGCCGGTCTGGGATATGCCACCCAGCTCTTCGCATTGAGCCGGATATCTTCCCCTGAACCAGCCGCCCCGATGCTGGTTAGCCAGATTGTCAGCGTCATCCCGCTGGTGCTCCTGCTGTACTACAGATCAGGACGGTGGCTGCCCGCAGGAGGCGGGGCAACTTTGAGCAAGGCTGCCGGGGTTGGCGGGTTGGCCGCGCTGGCCATGGTCTCTTATCTCTATGCGACCCGTGAAGTTGCTCTAGCCCCGGTGATGATCGCGATCGCTCTCTACCCAGCACTGCCAGTGATTCTCGCCTTGGTTGTGCTCAAGGAGCGGTTGAGCACACCGCAGATCGGCGGACTCGGCATCGCCGCCATCGTTCTCCCCCTCATCAATCTAACCGGATAGAAGCAGGTAGCCGCCTCGGTATCGGAACACCACGAAGCAGTACGTACGGCAATGTCAGTGCCTATAGGCGTTTTCCGCATGTTCCCCGTCGGTCTCCCTTATCGGGCCCGCTGGTCACTGAGCGAGGACTGGTTCCCGGACCAGATCGTGCTCGGTGATTCGTGGAGGCGGGTGAGGCTGATGGGACCGGACTTCCAAAGCAACACCAGGATTCACCCCTGCCAGTTGTGAGGTGTGGTTATGACAACTGAGGTGGCCTATCCAGACTGTCTGAGTTGGCCCATCCGCGGTGTCCGTTTGAGAGCCTTCACGGACAGTCAGTTGTAGAAGCTCAGGACAACCGGAATTGTGATCAAAGCGACCGATGTGGATGTAGCAATGGTGCTCGACACGATTCGCGGATCTGCATCCTCAGATTGCGATAAGACGTAAGCAGTCGTTGACGTCGGCATCGCGGCCATTACAACGAGTCCAATCACCCAGTTCCGATCCAGATCGGATGCGAACAATACGATGGCCCCGATCGTTAAAACCGGAAGAGTGATGAGTTTGACGAAGTTCGTCAACAATAGCGCCGTTGTCGGCACCGAGCCTTCTCTGAGGCCACGTAGTGAACTAGGTAGTTTCAGACCCACCGCAAACATCGCTAAAGGAACCGCAGTCTGGCTGAATAACTCCACAGGCTGCGAGATCGCAGGTTGCAGATCCACATCTACCAGCGCCAACACAACACCGGCAACGATACTGATGGTAATCGGATTGAGCAGTAACGCTTTCTTCACCGCAGCCCACACCTGCTGCCGCGCTGAAACAGTATCCGAGGAGCGGGCGAACAAGGATCGTATAAGTGGATACCCGAGCATAAACATCACGTTGTGTACCAGTTGACCGATTGCAGCCGGCAATCCTGCCTCCGGACCGAGGACGCTCAGTGTGATTGGTACTCCGAGGTATCCCACATTGCCGTAGCTAGCCGCCAACGAAAGCGGAGCAGCCAGCGAACGTACTTGACCGCGCACGAGGTGGGCTATGGTGAACGTAGCTACCGATGTCACGGCGGGGACGCTGAAAGCGATCAGCACGAACTCCCATGGAACACCGTGTTCGATCGGCGCTGATGCGACCGCGGAGAAGAGAAATGCCGGTAGTGCGAAGTAGAGCACGAACGTCGACAGTGCCGGTTCAGTCGAGTACACCTTCGGTGAGAAGCTCGCGCCGACACCGATAAGAATGACAACGAATAGTGGCCCTATCACTGTGAGAATCTCCGCCACGTTCAACCGCCGGGCCTTAGGCGGGGCTGCAGATCAGTTTCTAACTGCTGGTGTTGCGTGCTCGATGATCTCGTACGCGCTCTCGTGTACGGCATCGGTCGGAGCAGTAGTGCTTCGACCGGGTCGGCGAATGATCGACCAGGATGTCGGCGCAGGACGAGGATTCGCAGATTCCCAGACGTGATGTCGGCTCGATCTTGAGATGGTCGAGGAGAGAAACGGCGAGCGTGACTGTCAGCAAGTCGCTCTGATCGGGCACAGACCAGCCCGTTTGCACTTCGTCGTTGCGGCTGGTCACCATAGGACTGATCCGAAGTTCGGACACCAATCCGGTCAACGCTGATGCTACGTCGGTGGGCCAGGTTGCCGAAAACACAGTATGGATCCGATCGACGGCCCCGACGATCATCTCGTCTCCAGGCTGCGGCAACTCCTGCGGCCACACTTGTCGTAGCTCGGCGCGAGCATGGTTGTCTGCGTCCGGATACCCTGCCCAGGGGTGAAGGGAAACTTCTTGAGGCACAGTCGCCCACTCGTTGACGAGTTCGACCACGGTGCTGATCGAGATACTGGGTACAGGGGACGGCATGCCTATAAGCATATCGTTGCCGTTTCTGCATGGACATCAAAGCGCGATCTGGGCTTGTGTTGTCTTCTTCGACAAATCCGCGTAGATCAGATCAAGGATCGGGGTTAGCACACCGGTTTTCTGCGACCTGTGCACCACGGCCCCGATTTGGTCCTCCAGTTCTGATGGGCGTCCCGCAATGACATCGCGATGCATCGACGATGTCGTAGAGGCTGAGAACCCGTTGAGGTAGATCTGCATGTTCGCGTCGTGATCCCCATCCTCCAGGTACACTCCTTCGCTTTCGGCTACGGAGAAGACCTCGTTCATGGCCGCCGCTACGAGGTTGCGAGTGCGTACATCGTTTCGTGTCTCGCCCACGGTGGCGTCGAGTACTGCACCGACGCCACCGTAGGAGCAGATCAGTGCGAGTTTCCGCCAGAGCACACGGGCTATCTCGTTGCTCCACGTAATATCGATGCCGGCTGACTTCAGGGGTTCGAGGAGAGTATCAGCAGCAAGCTCGGGCTCTCCGGCCAAGCTGCCCACCACTAGCGCCGCCTCGGGACCGATGACTGTCACGTTCAGCAGATCGGTCCGTTGGGCGATGACGACGGTCGAGCTCGCGAATATCTGCTCAGGGCTCAGCTGTTCAGCAGCGACGCGCGGTGCGTCGATGCCATTCTGCACTGTCAGAATAGGTGCGCCGGGTTTCAACGCATCCCGCATGTCCTGGGTAGCCGAGGCGACCTGCCATGCCTTCGTCGTGATGATGGCTGCATCAGCGGACACAGAGCTTAGGTCGCTAACAATTTTGATGCCGCTGACTGTCTCAACGATTTTTCCATTGTCGACTCTCAAAGGTTCCGTGCGACTGCGATCTGCGGCTTCACTACGAGCCTTCAAGACCACCTCGTGGCCTGCCTGGGCGAGGCGGGCAGCGAAGTAGAGGCCCAGGCCGCCGCCACCGTAGATAAGTACTGTCATTGCGGCACGCTATCCATTGAGAGACCGATGGGCTGTTCGCGCAGAACTTGCTTCGCTGTCTCAATGATGTCGGGCAGACGCACAATGTCGTCGTGGAAGTCGCGAATTCGTGCAGTCAGTTGTTCATATTCAGCGAGCTTGGTGGTGTACTGCCTATCGAACCGAGTCTGCATACGTTCGTAGACTTCGGAGATGATCTCGGCTGTCAACGCCGCTTCATTGATCCCGCCTTCAATAAGGATCTGTCGCAAATAGGCGGGGAAGAGGCCGATGCGGTTGAGGAAGTAGTCGACGTCTCGGCTTACTCCCAAATAGTCGGGGACATTGACGATGCCGGCGTTTTCGTTGGTGACGAGAAACCCGCTGACCGGGCGATATGGAGTCGGAACAGTGAGGTAGGTCTGTTCAGAATACCGCGCAGCCTCAGCAACAGCAGCCACGTCAACTGGGCCTGAATCGACCGTGATGTTGTTCTCGTCGAACATTTGGGTGATCGATTCCAGTTCGGCGAGGCCAGCTCGATTGCCGACTCCGGCGACGCCTCCTTCAATGATCTGGAAGCCATGGAGCACGCTGACTATTGAATTGGCCGTGCCGAGTCCGCGGTCGTTGTGTCCGTGGAGATAGAAGTCGATGTCGGGATTGTCGTTGACGAGATTTGCCGCCAGGACGGCAGTCGAGTCTGGGAATAGCGTGCCCACTGAATCGTTGATCCGGATGAGGGAGACGCCTACCTGACGAACCCGGTCAATTTGCGATATCAGATGCTCGTACTTGTCTTCGTCGATTTCCGTGGAGAAGGCGTTGAGCAGACTCGACCGCAACCGTCCGACGCCGATGTTGTACAGCCGGTCTGCCACTTGTTCGAATAGCTTCTTGTCGGACTCGATCTCGATCATGCCGATGCTGACGTAGATCCGGTTGAGCATCGAGCGTGGCACGTCTTTCTCCAGTCGATCAATCAGTGGCTCCCACGTTTTAAGAGTCAGATTGAACGAGAATGTGGTGTCGTCGGTGATCGCGTCGGAGGACTCTTGGATCAGGAGCAGTTGGCGCAGAAAGTTGGCCTCGTTCATTCCTGAGCCGACATCGATGTCTTTAATTCCCGCCTGCGAGAGCTTCTCGACGAGGCGGATCTTGTCAGGGTCGGAAGCTCCGTAGAGAGCTCGTTCACCACCCTCGCGGATGGTCTCGTCGGAAATGGTCTTGATGGAGAAATCTTGATAGCGAGGTGAGTGGTGAAGGGGGAAACTCAACATGGTGGGGAACTCCTTTGAACGCCAGACATGAAAACGTAACTGCCTTAACCCTATAAGGCTGTTACATTAAGTCAATCCTGAGGACGTCATATGACGTCACAGCTCCTGGGGCCGCCTTCTCCCGCCTGCAGGCCTTGAGCCCGCACGGTTGCTGCAGGTGGATGCTGGACAATATTAGGTCTGAAGTTCTATTGATGGTGGTGTGTAATGATCTTGACCGCGCTTCCCTTCAGAGTTCGCACTCCCCTGCAGCTCGTCTATTCCCTCGAAGCGATTCGAGCAGGATTCCCTTCTTCGGCGCGGGACGACGCGGACTCCTCGGTCGACCTCAACGAAGCGCTAATCTCCGACAAGACGTCGCCCTCCATCGAGTAGTCGTCGGCGACTCGATGGAGGGCGACGGCATCTTCGACGGTGACGAGATCCTCGGGAAAACACCACTGGGGTCACGGCTGGCTCGTCACCCAGGAGGTGCGTGGCCAGGATCTGCACGAGGCCTGGACTACGCGCTAACTCTTGCGGAATAAAAAGAGGCGGCTCGTCATCTCTAGAATCGGGCTGACTGATCAGATTCAGACACGATCGATCATAATGTTCACGAAGGAAGACCACACCTGATGGCACATTCAATCGTGACCGAACCGGTTAGAGCCGGCATCCAGCGGTTCGTTCTTACGCTGGCTCTTTCGCAGAAACGCGTGAACGGAAGACACATGAGTGAAGACCGAATGCTTCAGTTCTATGAAAGTCGAGGAACTTACCCGGAGTGCCAGGCAGGCTGGTACCGACTCATTCTCGATCTCGATGCTAAGATCGGCAGCATCGAACCGGGGTACAAAGTTGATCAGATCAAGGAGAAGTTCGGCGGCCTACGGTTCTACTACGACGAAATAAGTGTCAATGACGACAACCGCGAACGTGTGGACAAACTCGTTGATGCGGCCGAACAGATATCGTACACGACATGTGAGGTGTGTGGCGTCTCCGACTCGACTGTCACTACCAGCGGACCCTGCTGGGTGAAGACTCTCTGCTCAGAGCATAGAAAATAGCGAGAGAAGTTCACAATTACGCCGCCGGCGGCCTCACTCGCAGTAGCTTCGAAACGCTGAGGGCGGACTTTCAGCAAATGAAAGTATGAGTTCGTACCCACTACTCCAAACCGAGGGCAAAAAGGATGTCCGTGCGTGATCCTTGGACAACATCAAACTCGCCTGTAGCAGGATCGTGAATCAGCTCCGACCCGAATCGACCATCAACGCTGTTGAGGACTGCTGCAAGATTCCGAACTGTTCCTGAGTACACGTCGAGGAACCCGAACTTGTCGCCAGTCCGCTCCACACCATCGATGAGCAGATCACCGAGCCGGTACTGTGCGGAGGCGAAGAACGGCCCCGTTCATCCATTTCGAACACCTCATCGATGCCCGCCATACCACTGTGGTCACCCACCCCTCACTGTTCATCGTTCATCCCATCATCAACTGCACCGCTGACACGACACCGCGTGCAGGACACTCCAGACTCCTTACATAGGCGCACTCCCCCACCCACGAACGCGACCACGCGAGCACCCTGCCAGCCATCACACCTCTTGCATTAATTCCGGCGCACGCAACCAACTTGTCGTCAGCAGTCACTTCTTCCGAGCCATTGGATCGGCAACAAAGCGTAGCGCTGCCCGAATTTTGGCGCGACTACCGTGTCTGCGGTCTTCTCGTGGGGTTGATGCTCGTAGGCTGCGCAGTGTTCACGGTTGGCGTTTCAGGACTCCCTGCTTCCACGTCGACCAGTGACGGAGGATCTCGCGATCGACCGAAGACAATTGGTTCGTGTGCCCCCTGGCCCCGGCCGCGAGACGGCCGGCAAGAATGTCCCACTCCTTGATGACCGGACGGAGACGATCACGGTCTCTCGACATGACATTGATCGCGGCTGCGGCACGGCTATGTTCCTCGACGAGGCCCGTGTATTTATCGCGCAGCTCAACGTACTTGTCTCGCCATGCCTCATTGGCTCGCTGGTGTTTCTTATTCTCGGCTTCAAGCATGTCGAACTTCGACTGCAGGAGGTGGAAGTCCTGGTTTTTTACCGTGAGTCGGTTCCGGAATTCTTCGCGCTGGCGAATCAACTCCTGCCGATCTTCGCCCATTTCGAGGTCCGCGACCTGCCGCTTCAGCCGACGGACTTCTCGCTTACTCCAGTCAAGATCACGCGCATGTTCGAGGCCGGTCGATCGGATTGATTCGGCTGCACGCTCGGCTGCTTCGCAACGCAATCGTTGCTCGTGCTCACGATCACGGGCCTCCTGAGCGTGACGTCTCTGACGAGCGACCTCAGCACGCAATGAAGCGACCGAGCTTGCTTCATTGCGGCTCTTCTTTCGGACCCTGTAGGCAGCCTGCTTGCATGCGTCAGAACAGAACTTCCGGGCACCGTTTCGAGGGCCGGAGATTTCGCCTTGGCAATGGTCGCACCGTCGCTTCACACCCACTACCGTAACGCGAAATCGTTACAGGTATGCACCTTGGTGCCAGAAGTGTGGTCATGAATCCTGCCCTTGTTAATGAGCGCTGCCTGGGAGCCTATTAACAATGGGTCATTGTTCGCGCTTGGATTGCGCTTCGAGGAGGGTGGCGATGCGTTCGTTGAGCTTGTCGTGTTGGTCTCGGACGGCGGTCAGTGCGGCTTCGTGCTTGGCTGCTTCCGTTGCCCACTTCTCGGCTTCTGCCTGAGCTGTGGCCAGCTTCTGTTCGAGGTCGTCGATCTGCCCGGTCGCGGTATCGCGTTCGGCTTCGACTGCCTCAACATCAGCCGTGAGCCCTTCGACTTCGGAACGGAGAGTCTCGACGTCGATGCGCAACTGGTCACGTTCGGGAGTAACGGCGACCAGTGCGGCACGGTAGGCGTCGGCCCAGATCGCCTCGAGGCGTCCGGTGACGTCGTCGGGCACGGGTGGGATGGTCTCGTGGTCATCGTCGCGGGCAGCGTCGTTCCACGCCTTCGCAGTCACCGAGGCCACTGCCATGCGCACCTTCGCGGCCTCGCGGATCGCCCGTGCAGTCACTGCCCGCCCCGTGTCGGCCAGGTCCCGGGCCGCGGCCTCGGCTCGAGCTTCTGGAGTCTGCTGGTCGGTCATGGTGAAGTCCTTTCATGAAAAACTAAAGTAACAGATGTTACCAGTTACCATGTTACCTCGTTTTTGAATCATCAACAAGCCCTACCCGACGACGTCTGCACCTGGGGCCAGCTACATGGGCACCCCCGGCGGAGTGCCCGTCGTAAGTGGACGGGCGAGGAGACGCCCCCTGTTGCATGTCAGGCTGAATCAGAGCACCAACTGGCCGCACCTCACCGTCACTCTCCAGTAGCAACCAAACCGAGAACCGTCTGTCCTAATGTCAGGAGCGCTCAGTGAATCGCGTCCCCTCACACCTGCCCGCCGCAGTCGTGATCGTCTTTGTCGTCACGACTGCGGCGTCTGCCCTCCCGGGCACTAGGAATCATGGCTAAGCGGAAGAGCTCCCTCGACCTTGGCCGCAACTGCACCGTTCACGATTGCATCTTGGTCTTCGTTTCCTAGCACCATTCTTCACGCTGATCGCTCTCAGCGAGTTCGATAAGGCTGTGCGGTGAAGTGATGAGTGCCGCGAACAGCCCCCCAGTCAAGAACAGCGCAACCAGCACGTCCACGCTCTTGTCCCCGGCAGGCGGATTCAAATCTCCTATCACGCCGACGGCGGCTATTACGACCATGATTCCCATCGTGACGATGGCTGTCCGCTCGGGTTTCAACGCTTCGACAGACCAAGAGATGTGCCGGCCCCAAAGTCCGGACTTCCAGGCATAGATAGCTCGCCAGATCATGACAATGGCGGAAGCAAGGAGAATGACAAAAGTCGCAATCTGCTCGGACGGCCGCGACGCCACAAAGAAGAATCCTCCGACGAACACAAGGTAAGCTCCACAAGCCCATAGTTGGAGTACTTTCATGATTCACGTGTCTTCCTAGAAAATGACAGTCGCTGACTTGCTGACGGCGAGCAGTGAATCGACGGGGCGTACCAGTACGTTCCCAGCATCGCCCCTGGCTTCGATGCATGGGGCATGTATCTCGCCAGAGAAGTGTGGGGTAACAGCGTGATTCCTCCATCTACTGAGATTTGTGGCCTCCCGAGGCCATAGTTTGTCAATGGCTCAAGGTGTTCGATCGTTTCGACGGTGCGCGGCGAGGCTCAGCTCCCGGTAGTCCCACCCGGTGACTATCGAGAATCGCTCTAAGCTCAGTCCAAGCAAATTCATGCAAGAACGTTTTTCGTGGCGTGGCAGTTCGTTCACGAGGGGAGGCAATAGAAATTTATCGCAACCTAAACCTTTCAATACAGAATTATTGCAATCTTTATTTCTTGTTGTATGTATTTTCGAGTGCATACCAGACGGCTTCCTGGATCTTGAGGCCATGGCGGAACTTCAGTTCGTTGAGAATTTCCTCGTGTTCTCGCGTCATCCGTGTCGTTTTCGTCTGGGTCCACTCGAGGTCATGCGGAATGTTGTAGGTGGGCTTACCACTCGGTCGCGGGCTGCTAGTTTGCTGCGCGGGGGTCTCAGCGACTGCGCCTACCGGAGGTTCGGCAGGTGCTGGGCGTGCTTTGCGGGAGCGGGGCGGGAGATCAGTCATCGTGGTGTGGTGTCCTTTCCAGGATCGTGGTGAGCAATTGATCGTATGCGTTGACGACGATATCGGCGCGCTCGTAACCGGGACCGCCGTACCACTCGCCTTTGAATCGTGACTGGCGAACGGCCTCTCGCTTGGGAACGAAAGGGGTGAGGCCAATGCCTTGCTCGAGCACGTAGTCGATGGAGCGTTTCTCAACTTTCGGCTGAATTGTGTCGGAGACTGAGGTCAGGATGACTCCCAGCTCCAGAGGAATCAGAGGACTGCCGCGAAGCTGCTGTGATCGAGCAAATGCCGCAAGCGTCTCGGATGCACCGTCGATGCCGTCAACGCCGTCTTCGCTGGCCGTGGCAGCGTAAATCACGGCGTCGGAAGCCATCAGCGCGTTCATGGGCAGTAGACCGCCTTGCCGGTTGGGTGCGTCGATGACAACAAAATCGGCGCTGGTGCCACGGAGGGCAGCGCGCAGACGTACCTCACCGCCGTCTGGTCGTTCTGCTTCTCTATGGGCAACGGATCGGTCCGAGGGGATGATCCGGAGATTGTCGTGCCATGTGGTGGAGAGTGCGAGTTCCTCGCCCCAGCCTTCTGGGGCAGCGTCAGCGAGGATCGCGCCGACGTGCATTCCCTCGTCCTGAAGAGTGGCCCCGATCCACTTGGTAGTTGCGGCTCGCGGATCAAGGTCGACAAGAATCGTATTCAGTCCTCGGATTGCGCCGAGCATGGCAAGCGAGACCGCCGAAGTGGTCTTGCCGACCCCTCCGGTCTCGTTCCACAGTGTGATTGTTTGTGTCATGCTGCCACCTTCCTGTGTGTAAATAATACAATACAGCAATACGCCAATATTGCAAGCAATATTTATTTCGTGATGTCGGTGAGCAGCGCAGATACGCCATCATGGGTGGCCCACTTCCAACCCAGCAGGATGACACCCGTGACCAGAAACAGCCCAATGAAGTCGTGAAGGACGATCTCTCCACCGTGATGTCGGCAACGGTGGAAGGGCCCGCCGGCGATGTTCCGACAGCGGTTCCCTCTGGTAGTCCAGCCGGAGCAGAAGGCTGTGACCGACGCGGTGGCTAGAATCAGGGCCACGATGAGAGTCGCTAGCCATGTGAGCGGGTGTAGGTCTGGCATTCCTGTCTCCAAATCGTTTGCGAAGCCAACAGAGCCCTCGTCACCACGTAGAACAACAAGGCTGGTGGTTTGAGTCTGGCACGTAGCAGGGGTATCCACCGTGGGATGAGTACGCACTCCCGATGGCCACTTGCGAAAGTAATCGAGATGCGCCGATGTGTGGGCTGAGATTCCGGGGGAGAGGCTGGTAAACAGTATCGGCGAAGTTGCCACGAGCGTCGATAAGTGGCCCACTCACGGGCTATCTGTAGAACTTCCGCTGCCGTCGTAGTTGGCGAATCTTCTCCAATGCGGCCTGCTTCTCAGCCTGTCCCTCGGGTGTCGCGAGTTCGGCCTTCTTCTGCTGCCATTCTTCCTCTCGGGCACGCTGCTGGGCGGCCTGCTGGGCCTTTGCGGTCTTCGCTCGGCGCTGGCGCTTCTGCGTGGGTGACTCAACAACAGCACCGTTGTCTCGCCAGGCATTGAGTCGCCAATTCACCCAATGCCCAAGTCGAGCCGCTGGGATGCCATCAGCGCCGGAGTACGGCACCCAACGACCATCGACGATCTGCCCTTGCGCTCGGCCATCAGGCAAGGTGTCGAGAGCGGTGATGAGGTCTCGAACCGTCCAGCCGGCGGCGAAAAAGTCTTTGGCTAAGAACCTCAGATGTTTGTCCGAGAGCTTCCCCAGAGCTGGGACTCGACGTGCCCACTCACGCCCGGCGAGAACACTCTCGTCTTTGCTGCTTGGCGTTACGTGGCTAGGCCAGGTTGGCAACGTCCGATCTGCTGGAACGGTGCATGGGCGGCCGCCGGCCGCCTTGGTCAATGAGGGCCGCGTAGCGGCTCCTGGTGGAGTTTCTGCCTCGCGTGCGTGTGCAGGGAATTCCTTATAGCCACTTACGGTGGGAGGGGTCTCATTTATATCCACAACAGCGTCGTCGACGGGTTGCGTGAGTGCGTAAACCGGGGCGTCGTTAAGGAAAGCATCGTCGCCAGTCCAGCCGGCGGCCTGCTTGGAAGCGGCGCTACGGCCGGCGGCGACTCGGCCAATCCAGCCGGCCTCGTGGAGTGCGAGTAGGTGTCGGGCGACGGTGGCGCGGGACATGCCTACCCGTTCGGAGATCGTCGACCAGGTGAGTGTGTTCGTAGCCAGGGTTTTCCAGTCGGCGTTGAAGCCCAGGATGCGTGCGACCTTGCGGCGGTTCTCGCGGCCGTCTGAGCGCATATCGAGGTCGGTGATCCACTGGTCGACGGTGCGCAGCCACGCTTTCTGTGACGTCGCGAGGGTGGCCTGCATGTGTAGCAATGCGCGGCCGCGATGGAGTGCGGAGGTCTCTTGGGTGCGAGAGGGCCGGCGGACCCTCATGGAGGGGTTCGTTCGCCAGGCTGTATTGATCGTGGGGGAGAGGGCGGCAGTGCCCGCTGTGGTGTGTGTGGCAGGATACACGCGTGTTGCGGTAGCGCTGATTTTGCGTGTGCGGTATCCTGAACTCAGCTCGGTCAAAGCAGAGTCCTTTCGGATTCATTGGAGCGTCAGCGTCAACTGCGCTCCTTATTGGCTTTAAGCCCCTCGTGCGTCAACACGGGGGGCATCAGTCATTTATGGGGTCGGGTCCGGTATCAGCGGCTCCTGTCCATCGTCGGTGTCGGGTTGGGGCTCGGGGGCGCACTCAGGCATTCCGAACCGTGTGGCGAGCAGGTACTCAGTGTACTCAGCGCGGGAAAGGCCGGCGGCCTTGGCGCGAGCATCAAGGACAGCTGCAACTCGTACGTGCGGACGGAAACTGATCGCGTTTCCTCGCTCGTACCGGGGCGTACGTCCTGGTCCTGCCTTCACCATAAGTCCCACGTTACACGAAGCGTTTGCGCTAAACGGATTCATTTTCGGCGTGTTCACCCGAGCGTGAAGAATGCGTCCGGGCCCTGGATCCCCATTCGAGCATTCGGAGATGTTCGCCGAGGCTGCTGCGGGACTTTCTCTCAGTCTCGTCGTCCCCTGGTTGAACCTACCCAGGTTTGCTAATATGTCGGAGTGAGCTTAAAATTAACGTCCATCGATTCCGTCAATGATGCCGAGCATTTAGTTCATTTTCTCTCCAACAATTTCTTTCCATTTCACCTTACTGCCGCTCCAACCGAGGATGAGGCTCGAACCCGGCTAGCCAACGGGGTGTTCTCAGGGCCAGACAACTTGGCCTATTGGATCGAATTCGATGGCGTACGAGTCGGATTTATCAATTTTCAAGAAGTACTCGACGGCACTCCGATGATTGACATCCGCCTGGGTGACCACCACCGAGGTAGATCGATCGCCGTCGCTGCTCTTGGCATAGGAACGTCCGAAGTCTTTAACAAGTACCCGGACGTTAATCGAATTGAAGGCAATACGCGTTCGGACAACATTGCGATGCGCAAGGTGTTTGAGCGAAATTGTTACGTTAAGGAAGCTCACTATCGCAAGGCTTGGCCGGTAGGCAACACCGATCCGTTGGACTCAGTGGCTTATGCGATTATCCGCTGCGACTGGGAGTCGGGCTTGACGACTCCTGTCGATTGGAATTCCTAAGCCCTCGCATGCCTGCATCGTCTGAACCAACGGTTTCCGTGTCCCCACACCCAATACTCAATGGAGTACTAGGTCTTCCTACACTCGATGCAACGGATATCCAGGCTCGATTCAATCAAGTAGACGCGGTCATAATTGGGATGCCGTGGGACGGTGGAACGACGGGGCTTCCGGGACAACGCCACGGTCCAGAGATTGTCCGAAAGTTCAGCCCTAGTCTTGGGTTTAACCTGGATAGTGAGTCCCGCTTGCATGGTGTGCGCGATCCGTTGAGCGGAGCTGAGGTTCTTGGACAGCGGCAGATTTTCGATCTTGGAGATCTTGGCGGGGTTCCTCTCGACCCTCGCATTGATAGGGCATCCTACTACCAAGTAGCGCAGGAAACTGCCTATCGCGCCGCGCGAATCGCGCGTGTACCAGTCTTCATTGGCGGTGATCACAGTGTCACCGCAGCCACGGTGACTGGGGTATCGCGGGCGCTCGAGGAGCCGTTACATCTCGTATGTTTCGACGCGCACTGCGATGTGGGCCCAGTGTCTGAAAGCGTTACCAGCTATGGGCAACTGACTCACGCGAACTTTGTGAACTACCTTGCGACGACTGGTTCGATAGCTGGGGCAGACATCTTAGGGGTCCGTGCCCCTCTCCCGGAGAGCCATTTTCCGCTCCCAAAAGGCGTACATTGCCGATCCTCTGCTACAGATCTGCTAGATATAGACGCTCCTACGTTCCTTTCTATCGATCTGGATGTTTTGAGTCCGGAGGCGTTTCCTGCGACAGGACATCCCGAACCAGGTGGGAGCGATTTAACCAATCTTGTCCATGAAGTCAACCACGTATGCTCTACGTATAACATTATCGGTATCGATGTTGTTGAAACGACCTACAGCGATCGTTGGAGCGAAGAGGCCGGCAAGACCGTCGCTGCACTCTTACTAGCGACGTTACGTGCGGTCCTCGGCGACAACTAGCAGCAAGGGAGCAACGATGCTAACTGCACACCAACGCGATCTCATCGAGCGCGTGGACCACCCCGAATGGGTTGACGGCTCGGCGAAAAACATCGGCGAGAACCGACCGTCTGTACACCGCATAGACGATCACTTGTTCATTTTCCATATGCTCACCGAACGATCCTTGGACGGAGACGCCCTCGTGTACATACCGGCGTCGGGGCAGATCGAGTCATTAACGAGTGCACAGGAGCAGTTTTTGCTCAACTGCCAAGCGTCAGATTCGAAAGCATTTCGGTTGCTCTTCGACGACCGATTCGCAACAATCCCGGCAGAAGGCTGGAGCTTTCCTGAGATCCCTTCAGCTCCCGACCTCACCAATGTCCGTTCGCGAACTCTAGTGCTCAATCCGACGGAACAGTGCAATATCCGGTGCACCTACTGCTATTACGGTGGAGCGTACGACGGGACTCGACTTCATCAAAATCTCTCTCCGGGATACGAAGATCTGGCAGCAGCCGTTGATTCGTTCCTTGTTAGCGATCAGCGAGTCGTCGATAGTCAGCAGGCTATCTACTTTTTTGGTGGCGAACCGCTTCTCGGTTTCAACAAGATGCAGGAAGTTATGGATCTCATTCGAGCCCGTGAGAAAAAGCTCGGCATCTCTTTCCCGAACCTGATTTTGCAGGTCAACACAAATGGCATGCTCTTAAATGAGCGAATAATGCATTTTTTGGTCGAGAATGACATTTACATGAACATTTCGATTGACGGGCCCAATCACGACCTTTATCGCGTTGATCGCCGCGGCAAGGGTACACACGATCGAGTGAGAGACAAGGTGGAATGGGTTGCCCAGAAATGGCCAGACTACTTCTCAAAACGTGTTGCGATCATCTCTGTATTATCCCAACCTCTCGACACTCGCAAAATGTATAACTATTTCGCAGAGTGGGATGTGGCACAGCGTGCCCTTGCGTGGGACTTCGACCTGGTTCTTCCAGGTGGAGCCGGCTCCTACGACGAGTTCCAAAGCCTCTTTGACGAGCAAGATAAGATTTGGAATCTGTTTGTCTCGGCTCACAAAATGAATGCCGAACAGCGTGACCGCTCGCTCCGCTATCATTATGCATTCAGTCATGGATTCCTTCATCGATCTTTCCACCGGGCACTCAATCAATCCGTTCCAGATGACCCCGCAGAAGTGTCTCATCTTCTTGGTGTCCAGCTCATCCCGGGCTCCGAATACCTGGTTCTTGGGGCAAACGGGACATATTACACTTCCTATGAGTTTCAAGCAGAGACTTTTTCAGCGGGAACTGCAGACACCGGAGTGGACTATCGGCTTGGACTAGATCAGCTCCGCGGCTTCGCTGATGGAATCAATAGCTCCTCTTGTTCCACCTGCTGGGCAGCACGAATGTGCACAATCACTTTCCCTGAAGCGCCATTCAATAGGCAGGACTCAGACGAGGTTATTACACAGAAGGCGGAGGCGAAGGTTGCTCGCTGCAGGAGTGAAAGAGAGAACTTGAGTAAAGCGCTCGACTCCATCAGCGCAATTAGGAATCGTTTCGGTGAGGAACCACTTAGCGAACACCGTTCTGACTGGGTGCGCCAGCAGAAGGAAGGGCCCTCAATTGCTGGCTTCAATCAGTGAGATCTCCTATACGGAGACGAACATCGGGGCCGCTATACGCGAAGCAGCGAGTCGGCCGGTGCCCACTCTCATCCGCATCGGGACCGACCATCACTTTGTTAAGGCCTTTGAACGTGACTCTCTGAGCTCGTATCGTGAAGTGTCGATCAATGCCGAAAGTAGCTCGGCTGATGGGTGGAGCGGAACTCTAGGGGATTTCCTTACTCGCCTGGACAATCGTCCAGGCGACGGTCTGTACATGAAACACACCACGTTGACGGACATAGATCCTCAACTAGTGGCTAGAGTCCTCAGGCCAGTACGAGAATTGAACTGGCTCTCCTCTCTACCTAACGAAATGCGTCCGTCTTGGTATTGGCTAATGGCAGGCCAAGCAGGCACGGGCACGCCTCTACATGTCGACAGCATGGCAAGCGCGGCGTGGAACCTTTTGATCACCGGGCGCAAGATTTGGCGTTTCCTGCCCCCGGCTGAGGCTGTGCATCTTGGAATGATCCCGATTGCTCCAGCATATTACGAGTTCCAGCCCGTTGAGTTCGAACAAACACCAGGGGACCTGCTCTTCACCCCAAGCGGATGGGCCCATGCCGTTGAGAACCCTACTGAGACGATTGCTGTGACGGGCAATTACATCGGTGAGGCAAACATCGACTTCGCTATCTCGTACTTTGAAGCCGTCGGAGAACACAACAACGCGTTGCTCTGTCAAGATGTGAAGAGCGCCTTCACGAGAAAAGATGTCCCTTGAGTCCGATTCAAGGACCTTTCCGGCGTCGTGGGGTTTTCTCGTTCCTCGGTGGCTCATTCATCGGCAACACTGGCACTGAGATCTCAGGAATTGCGCTGCCTCTAGTCGCTATCACGCTGCTCGAAGCCAGTAATGCCTGGGTTGCGACGATCGAAGCTGTTGCAGCGATCGTCATGCTCGTGGTGGCTCTTCCCATCGGTCTGCTTGTGGATAGAACAAATCGACGTCGGCTACTGGTGGGAACTTACCTAGTTGGCGCTGTGTTCGCGAGTCTCATACCTTTCCTATGGATAACGGGCCACCTTACGATCGCATGGGTCTTGCTTGTAGCCGTTGGGCTTCAGGTTTTCGACTCGCTCGCCGATGTTACGACAGACACTGTTGTGCCAGCGCTTGTCCCTGATGCTGAGATGGACAAAGTTAATGGTGCATATGCATCTTCGCGCTCTGTTGCTGAGGTGGGAGGCGCTGGTATTGGCGGCGGACTCATCAGTGTGTTCGGTTTGTTCGCTGGGCTCATTTCTAACACTGTCGCTTTCATCGTGTCTGCAATATTGATGTTGCGACTACCTAAAGAAACCCTCGATCCGACCACTTCGAAGCTTCTTCAAACCGCTCCCAGAATACGTCCCTCGCGCTCAAAGCGGATTGCGCACGGATTGTCGGAGTTTCTAGGCGGTTTCAGCGTCTACCGCGCCAATCGCCGTCTTGGTCTGATTCTTGTATCGAGTGTGACATCCAACGTCTTCTCGACGATGGCGGGGGCTGTCGAGTTTCTATTTCTCGTGAGAGTCCTCGAAGTACCCGCTTGGGGTGTCGGCGTCGTTGTGAGCTTCACAGCGGTTGGTGGCATCGTGGGCGGAGTCATCAATGCCCCGCTGGTGAGAATTTTCGGTCCTGTGAGAATCATGGTGATCACGCAGCTAGTGATCAACCTCCCGATCCTTCTTCTTCCCTTCGCTTTCCCCGGAATCGGACTCTCCTTCTACATCGCAGGATGGTTCTTCTACGCGATGAGTTCGGTTGTTTACGCTTCTGCAGTCATCACATATAGGCAGAGGGTCGTACCTACGAACCTTCTCGGGAGGGTCGGCGCCACCAGCCGCTGGATCAACTCTCTCGCAGTTGGCGGCTCAGCAGCCCTCACTGCGGTAGCTCTGACCACTATCGAAATCTGGCCAGTAGTTCTTGCGTCGAGCGTCGGCATTTATGTTTCGGGATTCTGGCTTCTAAATCGCCATTTCCTCCGTCCTGATGAGGTTGCGACTCGTGGCGACGGCGGGACAAACCGTACTGAGGCGTTGGAATGATTCCTCAGTTGGGCTTCGGTACATGGGGGCTCACAACTGAAGCAGAGCTCATGGTCGATTCAGCCCTGAAACTCGGATATCGGATGATTGATACGGCATCGGCCTATGCGAATGAGCGGGAAGTCGGCAAAGCTCTCGCGACGAGTGGGGTCCCTCGGGAACAGCTCACTATCTGCACCAAGTTCCCCGTAGAGTTCGCAGGAAAAGAATGGGAGGTACTTGATTTCAGCCTGGCAAGTCTACAGTTGGAGTATCTAGACGTCTGGTTACTACATGCCCCTATGCCTGCTCGGGAGTTGGTACGCACCCTGGAAGTTATGCGTGAAGCACGAGCAGGTGGACACGTTCGCTGTCTCGGTGTTTCCAACTTCTCGATTCAGCAGCTGGACTGGGTGAAACGGTCGTTGGGCTTCTACCCGGATCTGAATCAGAGCTACTTTCCTCTTGATCGCACTCTGTCAGCAACGGTTGACTCACACAAACGCCGAGGAATTGTCCCAATGGCTCACAGTCCATTCCATGAGCGGAATCGGCTCCTGACAGCGCATAGCGACCCAAAAGTGCACGAAGCAATTTTGTCGGCTTACATTCGTGCAGACGTACCGGTCGTGTTCGGAAGCCGCAATCCTGCACACCTATCAGCAAATCTCGAGGTATTTCGCCGCCTCACGAAATCGAGCTGATCCAGTGGCTCGGCATACTTAACCGCCATCCAGGCCGTGCAACGGGAAGATCTGTCAACGCTGGATCTTCACCGATACCCATATGGCGATTGTTTCCCCTTGCGCGATACTCGAACGCGAGAACACCACTTTCGTTCTGGGTACGATTCCAGTCACCTCTGTGGACCACTTTGGAGGAAAGATAAAGAACGGTTCCGGCAGGTTGTTCAATCGGAATTGCCGCACTTTCCAACTCGTCGACACTAACATTCTGTGATTCGAGATTCCTATGACTATAGCCGCGGCTGGCCGGAATCACCCGTGTCGCACCGGAGGCCGCAGTCATGTCGTGCAGATATATCAGCGAGGTGACACCGCGATAGTCGTCAAATTTGTCCGTGTCTGCATCCCGATGCCATGGTGCCTCCATTCGTAGCCCCGAGGGGCGCATCCGCAAGAAGGACATGTCCAAATCGGCTGACGGGCTCAGGAGCTCACATACCGTATCGATAATTCGATGATCGGCCATCAACGAAAGCCAATTATCACCAGCAAGGACGGTATTGACCACGTGATACGTCGCGTATGGATTGTTCGGAAATCGCGCAAAATCCGGGTCGTCTAACGCACTGTGCATCGTAATGCGAGGGTTCCGCCCCTGAGGTGTTGAGAGCAACGAGGCCACCATGTTCTGCAGTTCGGTGACTTCATCGAACATAAACTCTTGCCGGAAGAGATATCCTTCGCGGCGAAAGTACTCAACTTCGGCGGGGGCGAGCGGGAGCAACGCCATAACAGGGCCCTCCAATCCTTCCGAATCGAGCCGTTAGAATGTATCCTAGGTCACAAGATCTCGAAGTGGGGTCTCTTGGATGATTGGAGCGAACATGACGCATGCCAGTGCTGCTGTAGACAAGACAAGCCATGAAGATGAACTGGACGATTTCCCAGAGTTGACCGTAGAAGTATCGCCGATCGTCGATAGGTCTCGTGCGACGTTCGCAAAGACTCACAACCGGCCGATGCTCGCAGAATTCACGAAGATTTTTTCGGATAGCGAAAAGTAGTCATAGATGCAGCGTGCGGAAGAACCCAGCACAGTTGCTATTGGGCGTTCAGCAATCCTTGGAGAAGCTGAGCGCCCAATTTCGTCAATGGGTTCCCAACTTGTCGCGATGCTGGGGCCGGACTTTCGGTCGCGCATGAGTCAACAGCTTGTATTTGAACGCGCGTTCCAAGGCTTCAAAAACGAGTTCTTCACGTGGAATGATCTGAATCATGCCCTCAATCGGCGTTCCGTCTTTCCTGCAGATCTTCAACTTTCCCACGACGGTGATGTGCTCCCTCGAGCGAAGTATTCGAATTCAGATGGACTCATTGACCTGCACCAGCTGTCACAGATCGTTCGAGATGGCGCGAGTATCATTGTCGATGGTCTGGACCGCATAAACGATCGAGTTCGAGACACCACAACAGACATCATGCGGCTGACTGGTGAGGTTGCTTCATGCAACTTGTTTGTTACGTTCTACGACTCGCAAGCTTTTCATAGTCACTTCGACGAAGTCGACACCGTCATCGTTCAGCTTGAAGGCACAAAGCACTGGCAGGTTCACGGTCCATCCGAGAAGGACCCTCTGCCCGAATATGGTGAAAGTGATCCCAGAAACTGCCCTAACGAAGTACTTCTTGATGCTGTACTTGAACCTGGCGACGTTCTTCACGTTCCTCGGGGATGGTGGCATACAGTCCGTGGTGCGGGAGGCAGAAGTTTACATGTTACTTTTGCGTTCACTCGCAAGACGGGGTTCGATTTCGTTCGTTGGCTCGCATGGAAAGCACTTGGTGATGAACGCATTCGGCAGAGTCTAGATCGATGGGGATCAGCTGAGTCGCGAATTGCTCAACGGGATCAGATTCTCGCGAGCTTCTTAAATGCGGCGGAATCACTAACTGTCGATGATTTTTTCAAAGAAGAGGCGTCCAAAGCGGACGGATGGCAAGGCGTGAGCCTGCCTTGGAGCATCACAGGAACTGACTTACCTGGAAACCTCAGGGTTCGCGTGCTCGCGGTTTTCGCACCGCTTCTTGAGTCCAATGAGGAGATACTTAAAATGACGTTCGCGGGGAACGTCGTGACCTTGTCCAAAGCATATGAACCTATCCTGAATAAGGTGCTGGAAGTTCAGAGCACAACGATAGAGGAGCTGGCGGAGGCCTCCGGAGCACCTCGCCGCGCGGTTGCTGATCTTGTGCGGCAGCTCCAAGTGATTGGACTCGTGGAGCTTATCTAGCGGATGAGTTGGACTCGCTGGTTGCAGGGTGGTGAAACCGTCGGTCCATCGCTGATCATTGCGCATGCAATGGCGACCAACCGGGAACTGCCGTTGACTCTAAACCCTTGGGATACGAGACGTCTCATTAACGTCAAAATGACGCCACTCTTATCCATCAAAGTTCCGCGAGCTTGTGAGTCGCAGCGGTAAGTGGCGTGATTCTGTGATCGATAAATGGCGTGATTCTAGGCCGTGTCCTGTGACTGGAAGCTCTGTCCGGGCGTTTTCTACTTAGCGAACTCTGCCATGGTGTGAGCCAGTGTCTTTGCCTGCGACGACTGCTCGCTCCAGTCGTCGCTGATCTGTCCGAGATAACCAGCCCGAGCGTACTCCAGTAGCACACGGTCCTTCTCGGTGAGTTTCGGGGCGACGGCTTGGGCAGCGGCGTCCTTAGATACCACCTGGCCTGTGTCTAGGGTGACTATTATGCGCGCCAGGGTCAGTAGGGAATTTCTTTCGTCACCAGCGATCTCCTGGACCACATCAGGTATGACAGCCAACAATGCTTGCCGCAGCAGCTCGGGTGGGATCGGGTCCAGTAGATCCTCGAACGCTTGGCCACGCAGCACTTCGTGGGATTCTTGCGCGGCAGCCAGCAGAGCAACGACGTCAGGATCATGGCTGGGCTGTGGCAGCAGCCCCGCCAGAAGATCTTCGCGCAACCACTCGCCGTACTGAAAGTCGCAGCGAGGCGATACGGTCAACGGTCGCAGGTCGTCGAGGACGAGGCTGGTCACCTCCAGCGGCTGGCGGGCAGCGGCCTCGGGAAATTGGCCGGCGTGGCCTTTCCACCCAGAGGCCTCTAGCAACAGCGAGACCAAAGCAGACCTCTCACAATCGGTCAATGACCGGCGTGTGAGGATCAGCAGGTCGATGTCGCTCTCGGGCCGCAGTCCTGTGGTCGTAGCGGAACCGTAGAGGTAGAAGCCAATAACGTCACCCGGGGAGCTTTGGTCCAGGTGACTCAGGATCGGGGCGAGCAATTCATCCATCACGATTCAGACTAAGCGCCTCTGCGCCGACTCCTCAACTCATCATCGCTTGCGGTTGTCGAACTTGGACCCCACGGCTCCCCAGCCGGGTGTCTCAGTTCCTTGGTAGTGGAACGGTCTTCATCGAAGCGCGCTGCGATCGACCATCATCGGCATGTCTCCGTTCCAGAAGTCATCCCACAAAACCATCCCGTCTCTTCCGTGCGGTTCTGACTACTGGTACTCTCGGTGCATGGATTTGGGCTACGCGCGGGTTTCGACGGTCAAACAGGACCTGGATCGGCAGATCGATGCTCTGCGCCAGACCGGCATCGCACCCGAGCGGATCTATGTGGACAAGAAATCCGGATCGACGGTCGACCGCCCCGGGCTCCGCGCGGTCCTGGAGTACGCCCGCGACGGCGACGTGATTGTGGTCCACACCTTGGACCGGCTCGGGCGCACGGTGCGCGACACACTGAACCTGATCCATGACCTCTCCGAACGCAATATCGGGGTGCGAAACCTCGCCGACCCCATCAAAGTGGACTCATCCAACCCGGATGACCCGATGGCCCAGCTGTCCGTGGTGCTGCTGGCGTTGTTCGGACAGATGGAACGCACCTACACCCTCGAACGCGCCGCCCACGCCCGAGCGGTAGCGACCGCGAAAGGCCGACGTGTGGGGCGGCCCTCCGTGGTGGATCCGGACAAGTTGGCCTACGCCGAGCATCTGCGCGGGCTCGGGCACACGATGGCCGAGATCGTGGCCAAGACCGGCATCACGCGCACCAGCCTGTACCGTCACCTGCCGCCCCGGCCTCCCGAGTCGGTGACTGCGGGGCCGGACACCGCGGCCAGCTCCGGCCCGGAGACCTGAACAGGTGATCGCTATGGTGCAGTTGAGCCCGCAGGAGAAGCTCGCTTTGCTGCGCCAGCACGAGCACGGTGTGCCATGGACGCGCATCGCTGCGGAATCAGGCGTGCCGGTGCGGACACTGACGCGCTGGTCGGCGCAGTATCGCGCTGATCCGACATCCCGTGGTCTGGAACGGAGTCGGCGGGCCGATCGCGGGACGAGACGCATTCCGGCCGAACTCATCGAGATAGTCGAAGCACTGGCACTTCGCCAGCCCGAGCCCACGGCGGCATTCGTCCATCGCCGTGTCAGTGACATCGCTGTCGCTCGAGGACTGACAGTGCCGGGCTATTCCAGCGTGCGGGCGATCATCGGTGCCATCGATCCGGGCCTGCGCACACTCGCCCAGCACGGCAATGCCGCGTATCGCGACCGGTTTGAACTGGTTCTACGTCGCACCGCAGCGGGCCCGAACGAGCAGTGGCAGGCCGACCACACGCTCCTCGACGTCGCGGTCCTCGACAAGACCGGTCTGCCGACGCGGCCCTGGTTGACAGTCGTGCTCGATGACCACTCTCGCTCCGCTGCCGGCTACACCGTCTTCATCGGTACCCCGACAGCGGAGCAGACGGCACTTGCGCTGCACCAAGCCGTCAACCGCAAGACACACCCGGACTGGCCCATTTGCGGGTTGCCCGATGTGCTCTACAGCGACCACGGCTCCGACTTCACCTCCGCTCGGCTGGAGCGCGTGTGCCTGGACACGCACATCCAGCTCATCCACTCCCGGACCGGTGTCCCGCAGGGCCGCGGGAAGATCGAGCGCCTCTACGGCACCATCACCACCGAACTGTTGCCGCACCTGCCCGGCCACATTCCGCACGGAACGAACGGAACACCGATCACACCGCCGACGCTGACGATCGAACAGCTCGATGCGATCCTGGAACAATTCATCGTCACCGAGTACAACCAGCGCCCGCACTCCGAAACCGGCGAAGCCCCCGCCGATCGGTGGGCAGCGTCTGGGTTCATTCCGCGTGCTCCGGCTCGGCCCGAGGATCTCGACCTGTTGCTGCTGACCGCGGCTGCGACGCGGAAGGTCCAGCGTGATGGGATTCAGTTCGCCTCCACTCGGTATGTCTCACCCGTGCTCGCCGCCTACGTCGGTGAACACGTGACTGTCCGGTTCGACCCGCGCGACGTCGGCGAGATCCGTGTCTACTTCAACGACGGGTTCCTCTGCCGGGCGATCGCTCCCGAGCTCGCCGCCGAGTCCGTCTCGCTGCGAGAGCTACAGGCTGCCCGGTCGCAACGACGCCGTGACCTCAAGCGACAGTTGCGCCACCGCCGCAGTCTCGCCGACGCGCTGCCGGCCGACACCCGGTACGTCCCGCCGGAACCCGCCGACGTGGAACCGGTCACCATCGAAGAAGCCCCGCCACGACACGGATTGCGTCTCTATGCCACCGACTGACTCTGGACATAGTCTCCTCAGAAAGGGCGAAGATGGACGCCGATTCCTTTTCGGCGATTTCGGGGAGGTCAACGCCAGCGCCCCGCCACGGCCCGATTTGCCACCTTTCCAGACGACTCATGAGCATCGACGCTTCGCCGAGTTCGCCGACGCGGTGCGTACCCACCGCTATATCGGCCTGTGCTGGGGACCACCTGGCGTCGGCAAGACACTCTCCGCCCGGCATTACGCTGGTGCGGATGACTGGGAACAATGGGAATCACTCTTCACTGACACCCTCGGCCCCGTACCGGAACGGGTGCTCGATGCCCGCACCGCGTTCTTCACACCCACTGTCGCCGCCACGCCGCGTCAGATCGATCAAGGGCTTCCGCGTGCTTGCCAACGAATCTCCTTTGCCGTGGACTTCGCTGAGCACGGCGTCGTTGACCCCTACGTTCACACCCAGTCCCGCTCCAGCGGGCGCACAGAGCTGCTCATCATCGATGAAGCTGACCGCCTCAAGGCCACCGGCCTCGAGCAAGTCCGCGACTACTTCGACCATCACCACATGGGCGTCATCCTCCTCGGCATGCCCGGGATCGAGAAACGCCTCGCTCGCTACCCGCAGCTCTACAGCCGCATCGGCTTCGCGCACGAGTACCGCCAGCTGACCCCGGACGAGCTCACCGCAGTCCTGGCCAGGCGCCTTCCCGCAGAAGTCGACGCAGCGGACGGCGGTGTCGCCCACGCGACGGCCGTCGCGACCATCATCCGGATCACTGCTGGCAACTTCCGCCTCGTCGACCGCCTACTTACCCAGATCGAACGCGTGCAAACAGTCAACGACCTCGACGCACTCACCCCAGAAGTTGTCGAAGCCGCACGACAGGCCCTCCTCATCGGCCACTAAGCGCCGCGAGAACCAGGCCACTTACCGCTGCGACTCACACGCGAGCTCTCAGGCCTGGTCGCTTGTCGTCAAATTCTCATAACTATGTATTGTAACGTTAGGGTTGAATCGGTGTACTCACCGCTAGTTTTGAGACACATAGGAGCATCGCCGTGGCGAAACTGATCGGATACGCTCGCGTATCTACCCGCGACCAGTCGACTGATAGGCAGCAAGCTGACCTCCTTGCTGCTGGAGTTCGACGCGATGATCTTTATGTCGACCACGGCGTATCGGGGGTACGAGCATCACGACCTGAGTTTGATCGAGCACTCGAAGCACTCATCGACGGCGACACTCTCGTCATCACCACTCTCGACCGTCTCGGCCGGTCGACCCAGAACATGCTCGCCTTCGCCGAAGAGCTCCGGGTCCGTGGGGCAGGCTTACGCGTCCTTAACCTCGGTGGCGGCGATGTCGACACTGCAACCCCGATGGGATCGATGCTGTTTACCATCATGGCTGCGCTCGCACAGATGGAACACGAGATCAAACGAGAACGAGTTACCGATTCCATCAAAAGACGTCGCGACGCTGGCCTCGACCTCGGCGGTCGGCCTCGCCGAATCACAGACAGTCAGATCCGTAATGCAATTCGCTTGATCGACAGTGGTGAACCGGCCGCGCAGGTTGCCCGAGATCTGGGGATTTCCAGAGCCACGCTCTACCGTCGAACACGCCTGCTCGCTGAGTAATCAGTTTTTTCGTCCGGTCAAGATCTCCCTTGAATTCGACGAACGCTGCCGTCACCAACTTCCGCTCATCCACATGCGGCCTGCTCATTTGCCGACCTTCGCCAGTACTTCGGTTGTCCCACCCGTGATTGACGACGGGCTTGGTCGAGGCCGGTCTCTTCGCCACCGACAATGCCTCGAGGCGGACGGTGTGGTCGAGGATCTGCTTTGATAGGGCGGCGGGTTTGATGCGTTTGAACGCCGCATTCAGCGTGATGATCGGACGCTTGCGCATCTTCTTGTGCTCGATTGCCCTCCGGTGAGGCGTCTTCGAGCTGTCGTGTTTCTTGGTGACCTTCGCCCCACGGCGCGTCCTCGACACCAGCTTCTGCTGGGGCAGCAGATAGTTCGTGAAGACTCGGGCGAGATCCCAAATCTGGTTCAGCAGCTCCAGTTCGGAAGGAGTGTCATAGCGCAGGTATCCGACGGGTTCTCTGACTCTGGCCCAGTTCTTCTGCTCGACATGAGCCCCATCGTTCTTGTTGCCCGACCTCGACCGGGTGAACGAGATCTGATGCTCGATGCAGTAGGCCAGGAGATGCTCGTTGATGAATTCCGACCCCTTATCGGAATCGACGCCGATGAGCGGAAACGGGGACACGCTGATCACGTGTTCCAGGGCCTCGAATACCCATTTCGCGGCTTAGTTCTTCACCGACCGATTCACCGTCCAGCCGGTGCTGATGTCAGTCACGGTCAGGGTGAAGCAGTACTCGCCGCCTATGTTTCCACCTTCGTGTCACCTAACCCTGCATCAGTCCCTGTCGACGAGGTCGATCTCGACGAGCTCCCGACAGCGTCGCCCCACTCGGCCCAGGTTCGGACTGGAATCTGGGACTTCAGTAATGACCCAGATTTCGTGTGGGACCGTCTTCTGGGCAGCATCTTCTTGCGTTGAGGCGAGTTTCCGGTCGATCGTGGCCGGACTCATGGCCATGAGGAGGTCTGCCTGGGCATCGGTGATGTCAAGTTCCTTACCGTGACGAAGCATCGAAGCCAGCAGGCCTCCTGCCGGTGCTCGCAGCACTGCCCAGCAGGTGATGAGGGCTGGCATCAGGTCCGGAGGGGGTAGATCGGTGCACGGCTGGTCGGGGTTTGACGGGCGTCAGCGCGTTCTTCAAAGCGGCGCCAGCGTAATCGCGATGCTATCCGGTGAGGTCGATGAATTCGTCATTTCCGGAGATTTTGTTGTGAGGCAACGATCATGAGTTCACGAAGGTTTTCAACGAGTCAACTCGTGCGGTTGCCGTGAGATAGAACGCCGAGTAAACTGTTTGGCGTAAGCCCCGCGTGGACCGCTGGTTTCGACCAAGTCGCCGGGGCACTGCTTTTTTGGCATACTTGTCAGATGTCAGACCAATGGATCGACTCGTGGCTTGGAGCCGCCCGTTTTCAACGCTATGTGGATGAGTGTGATGGTGATCGAGTACGGGCGCTCGAGCTGTACGAATGGAACGTCGAAGCCGGGCAGTCACTTATGCACGATATCGCTCACTTTGAAGTTGCGCTCCGCAACGCCTACGATGCAGCGATTTCAGCCACATGGCCCTATCAGAAGCACTGGCTTCTTCACTCCGAGTCCCCGGCCGTGATGCCTATCTGGCGCACACGGCTGGTCAAGGGCATCAAACGAGGGTCAGACGTCAATTACCGCACCCGGAAAAACGTCGATGACGCAATCAAAAAATGCGGTTATGGGAACGCCAACCCGGGCAAAGTCATCGCGGAGCTATCGTTTGGCTTCTGGCGTCAGCTCACGACGAACGCAATGGAGAAGAGTGTCTGGGTACCTCATCTGCACACTGCGTTTCCTCAAGGCACGTCGCGAAGCACCATCGATACTCAGATTTCGGCAGTCAATAGGCTGCGGAATCGAATCGCCCATCATGAACCTTTGTTCACTTCCACTGTCGACCCAAGCGCCATCCACGCAGACATGATGGACTGCCTCTTGCTGTTGTCACCGTATGTGCATGCGCATATTCTGCACACTTCAAAAGTCTCTCAGATGCTAGCGGAGAAGCCATGATCGTGAGTTTCAATAGTAAATGGCAGTCTTCTGCTAGAGATCGGTGGCGATCCTGAAATCATCACTTCTGCCTTTGAGCTCTGGCCCTATGGAGCCTTGCCTGCCAAAACCAATTGCGACACGTCACCGGTCGTCGCTCAAGCCATCAGCGACGCGGGAGCTTAACCGGGACCGCGCAACACCCCAATAGAGCTGAGTATCGAGAGCATGCGTCGACTCGTTAGCCACCTTTCCCAAGCCCTGGGTAGCTACTAGCCCGACGTTGCCGAGTAGCCGTGGCCCCATGGCAGTCTGTCTATCGAATCGGGTATGCACCACGCTCGTCATGGACTTCGTCTCCTGCAGTGGGCGGGGTGAAGATGCACACACCTTGAAT
>OMJG01000464.1_pt1 | contig 30309 bp, 26 predicted proteins | sample 1646431 | NCBI WGS metagenome assembly OMJG01 (sample SAMN03771674, study PRJEB25209) | food metagenome | isolation source: Cotija cheese | place: Mexico:Jalisco,Michoacan | collected 2011-12-12
TTTGTTTTGGATATTTCTTACTTTTGAATCGTGGAAACTTACGCTTTTTACTAAAGAATCCTTTATAAGCTTCAAATAAATCTTTATTAGAAACTTGAAGACTCGTGCTTTCAGCTTTTTTTAGCCAAGTGTGTTCTTTTTTGAAAGTTGTTAAAATATAGTTCAAGTCGAATGCTTTTAAAGATTTCAAATCAGGATTATTTTCATGACGTTTGATCATCATGTTTAACATATTGTTCCAAACAAAACGATTAGCACCAAAGTTGTATTCGATAAGTTTCTTCTGGTAATTATCTGGATAGATACGTAATTTAATACCCTTTAAAACCATATGAACCCCCTCTCATGATTTTGTATTATAATTATATCACATCAGGGGAACATATGTTTGCAAGAATACTTAAAATTGCATAAATCATTGATTCATCACGGCAATAAATTACCGTGTTTTCTCAATTAGCGATTTTTATAAAAATTGTATTTATTGGCCACATGAAACTAGCTCCACATGACAAAATAATTGTCCCTAAGACTAATACTTTCGCAGTAATTTTTTTCATTGATTCATCCCCAAAAAAACCTGTGTTATGACTAACAGCAGTATTTATCCCCTTTTGAATGCTTTGATTTTAGAACATTTACTAACAATTATAAAGCAACCAAAAATAATATTATATCCACAATTATTTTTATTTCTAGACTTGTAACAATTTTTTCGTAATATATAATCTAGTTGTGTACCAAAAAACACAAAAAGAGGAAAAAAACGTGAAAAAAAGAAACATTTTTATCACTTCAGCTTTAATTTTATTAGCACCAACTGTGCTTTCATTATCACAACAAGATTCTCAAGCTGCTACTAAATTAGTCGGACGTACAAATAGCATCACTTCTTTAGTCGATTCCACTGGTAAGGCTGTTCAGAATCGAGCTCTTGGCAAAGATACTGATTGGCAATTAGGCAAGATCATTAACATTGACGGCAACACCTATTATCAAGTTGCTACAGATGAATATGCTCTTTCAACTAATATTACTGTTATAAATTCTGATTCAACAAACACTGATACAAATACAGATACGACTACCGATACAAATACTGAAACAACAAAAATTGGTACTTTATTATACGCTGCTAAAGTAGTTGATCCGGACGGAAATGCTACTGGTCAAGTTCTTCCTGCTGGTTCATCATGGCAACTCGGTGAAACAAAGAACATTGACGGCAACGATTACTACCAAGTCGCAACTAACGCTTATGTAATTGCTTTAGCTGTTAAAATCAATTCAGCTGAAACGAACACAAATGCTAATAATAATACCAACACGACACCTACTATTCCAATGCCAAACAATGGTCTAGTTGCTACAACTAACGTTTCTACACGTGTTTACAACTATGCTGACAATGCTTATGGTCAAACACTTGCTGCTGGTACTGCTTGGAAAGTTTCTAAGTTAGTTGTTAACAAGTACGGTTCATATTGGGGCGAGATTGCTACTAACCAATATGTTTGGTTAGGTGATGTTACAATCAATAGTGGTCTTAATTTGAAAGACAACTCAGAATACATTGCTGAATTTGCAACTAGTATCAACAAATAATCAATAAAGGAGAAGTTATGCCTGAAAAAAATCCTTACTGTCATGCAGGTATGGTCTGTCACGATGGCTGTCGTTGCTCAAGAAGCGACGGTATCTGCCATTGTAAAATGCTAGATGACCAAAAATGTGCCTGTGACGGTTACTGTGGTGCTAAGCCAAAAGCTACAATCTAAAAAATGCTCTTCGAGAAAATTCAATTCCCGAAGAGCATTTTTATTTAACGACCGTCAATTCATCCAAAGTTTTACCTTCTGGTGATATCAACTGTAACCAACTATTAGTCCCCGCAAAATACAAGAAAGTGCCCACTTCATTAACGCTACGCAAGTGAACATCTTCAATCAAAATATTATCTTGAATAGCATCCGCATGTTCTTGACGCAATTGCATCCCAAATCTTCCTGCAAAACCAACTATTCCAGCTTTCGTCAGTGGCGCTTTATCTACTAAAATAGCACCCTTTTTAATAATCAGTTCATTACGGCTGTTCCAATATACAGTAGCTTTACTACCATTATAATCAACGGAAAATGGTACTTCAGATAACTCTTTAACAAAGCGATGGCGTGCTTTAGTCCGTTTTTTAATTTGCTTTTTCAAACCAAACATCGCCATCAATGGTGCAATTCTTACCCAATAATCTTGATAAACACTCATAGACTCTTGAGAAATTGCCATTTTATATTCAACATTCATCATATAACCATAACTAGTTAACTCTTTAGTTAGAAAATAAAAGAAATCAGCTGGAATCATATTTTCTGGTAAAATTAATTCTACAATTCCATCACAATCTTTGGCATTTAATAAACTTCCCAAATTTATACCAATAACTTCGTGATTTTTTATAACGATAAATATCGATTCTTCGTTCACTTGATCTGGAATTGCTTGATAATAATTGACTGTTCCTAGTTTTTCCAAGTTAAAGGTCAGTTTTTTATTTGAAACGCTACCTGTAAAATCCATTGATCTATTATCCTTTCGTAATGAACAATTCTAAGTAAAGATAATTTTACATTATTTTGATATTTTATTCATAAATATAATCATTTTATTTATATTAAAATGTATAATAACCCTGAAGCAACGGTTTTTGCATTAGGGGTGAAAAAAATTGAAAATTCTAAAAATGGGATTAAAATACGCGTTAATTTATTTTTTTACTGCACTGTTCGTACTTTTAACGACTCTCGTTCAAATCAACGCCGCAACTGTTGACGGAAATAATGACGGAATAGATGACGGTGTTTCGTACTGGTCTAAGGGTTCAGTTACCCGTTCTGATCCAATCCAATTAACTCCAAGTTTGAAATTAGGTTATAGTTTTGGCTTAACAACAGATACTAACAATAATTACACCGCCAATACTTCAGATGATACGATGGTCAAAGATTCTGAAGTTATGGGTGCATTAAATATGTATTATTCAAAAATGAATGTCTTCTTAATCAATCCATCTAATAAATATATTAGTTCAACCTTTCAAGGCTTTTCCACTTCAGGAACTATGAATAGTCGTAAGCAAGGTGTATCTATGACCTCACCTGATTTTCTAATTACCAAGCCTGGTGTTTATTCTAAAGTTCAATCTGACACCATGTCAGTATTAGGAAATAAAATGACCGATAAATCTTATTATTTTTCTAAAGATAGTGATGGCCGCTATACATATATGATTGCTGGAAATTTCAAAAGAGATAATTATAATTTCGTCATCGAATTAATTTCACGTCCCTCTTCTACGAATAGAAATTTAGTTCAAAGAGAAATGTACGTCCGAAACGTTTCTGGTTCAACTCAAGAATTTCAGGTCTTCTTTGGTGAAGATACCAAATTAGGTCTTGCTACAAATTCAGCAGCCGATGCTGTTCCCATTCAAGATTTAGGAGATGGACACGGAATTTTTATTGCCGCTGGAGATTACAAACTATCCATTACAAATGAAACTGAAGATGGTTTCCAACACTACGTTGCCTTAAGTAGAGCAACCAATGCTCCTAACTGGGCGGATCGGTATGATTCCGATGGTAATGGTGACGAAAAAAGAAAGTTAAATTATGGCGATAAGATTATTGACTCTACTGACTCGGCCTATTCCTTAAGTTGGGATAAAACGACTTTAGCAAACAATCAAGTCGCACATTATTCTTCCACTATTGGTGAAACTCAATCACCATATTCTATAATGCATGCCAACAAATCATATAAAAATGAGACTAATAATACCGGAAAAAATAATATTAATGACAAATTGAAATTCACCCTCAATATCACTAACAATGGATACAACGCCAATTGGTATTACAGACAACTAGTTGATAAAATTCCTGAAGGCTTACAAATTGATCCTAATTCAATCAAGAAAGTTTTCAATAATGGCACTGAAATTGCTATGGATCCTAGCGATTATGACTCATCTTCAAGAACTTTAACCGTTCCAGTAGCACAATCCTTAACTGATAATCAAGCTGAAGCTGTAACATTTGAAGCTAACATTACTGCCGATGCTATCGATAATCTTGATTCTAGTGGCAATTTGAAAAATACCGGTCAATTTTACGGTACTGACCAAGAAGTTGCTGGGTCAACTGAAGAAACTATCGATGCTTCAGTAAATATACCAGTAGAAAAGCCCTCGTTTTCGGCTACCTTCACAAAACAACTTAAAAATGAATCTAGTGACTCAGACTTTAAAAATAGTACCGAGGGCAAAAAAGGCGACATCATTGATTATCTAATTTCTTATAAAATAGACTCAGGCAGTAAAGATTATTTGCAATCAGGTGCAACTATCAAAGATGTTATTCCTGCTGGATTAAAAGTTGATGAATCTAGTGTTTACGTCAAAGGTCCTAAAGATACAGATTATTACTACCAAGGTGGAACTGATGAAAATAAGGGCGAACAAATATCAACTGGTATGAATGCAATCGAGCAAGGCGAATCGGTTCTAATTAAATTTTCAGCCACTGTTACTGCCAATTCTGTTGGTTTAATTACTAATACTGCAACTGTAACTGGCGGAACTACTTCTGCTGGTCAACCCACAGGTGAAATGATCTCAAATGGTGCTGACTTAAACGTTAAAAATATCAACGGTTTTATCCAAGTACCTACTTTAATCGATTTTGGTACAACTAACTTTACCGGACAAAGCAAGACCTTACAAAACACCAGCACCAATGGTGAATTAATCGTATCACATCCTGATACTAAGCCGTTTAATATTTATGTCTCATACGACAACAATTTAAATGGTTTGCAAGACAATAATGGCAATAAATTATCTGAAGACGGATCTAATCTGCTATTTATTAAACAAAGAAACAATTCTTATGAAAATGCCGGTACTTGGCAACCTATTTCAAGTGATGGTATTCCTATAAGGACAGCTTCTTTCCAAAATACCGACAATCAAGAAAATATTAATTTAACTGACTATGTTGGTGTTGGAGATTGGCAACTCAAATTACCACAAAATACTAATTCTGGAAATTATCAAGGAAAAATCACTTGGACTATGGTCGATGATATAACTAGCTAATTAAGATTTGTTAAAATAAATTAAGTTTCCTTAAGAATAAGAACACTTTTTAAGCAATTTGTTATTCTTAACTCGTAGGAAGAATTAGTTGTTTTTATAAAAAAAGTCGTTCACAGTGTGTGAGCGACTTTTTTATTTTAGATTGTTTTAGCTAAAACCCAATCTTTAACATCCCCATGACTCAAATTAACTTTCTTAACTGAGCGAACGGAGAAATTATTCTTCTTATAGAACTTAACGTTCTTTTGTGTATTTGTTTCTAAAATAATGTTTCTGTAACCAATTTTTTTCACGTAAGGGCTAATGTGATTGTTGAGCATCTTACTACCGATACCTTGGCCACGTAATTTCTTATCAACAGCCAAATATTCAACAGCACATTTTTTCTTACCCTTTACTTTATCGAAAAGATCTTCGAATTTAAAGATATCGAATGCATTGAAACCATTGAATCCATTCTTGATAATTTCTGGCAACAATTTTAAACCATCCATTGAAAGATAATCCCAGTTACTAATCTGCTTACCTTGATTAAATTCAATTAGAGCAACTGCTCTAGGCTTTCCCTTTCCGTCAGCTCCAACATAAACCAAACCTTTTTTCATGAATACATTAACTTCAAGTTCAAAATACTTGCGTAACAACTTATCGAACTTAGCACTAGAACGAAATTCTTGTTGGAACATGTTCTTAGTTGTTATGTATTCTTTAAATGAATCTACTAGTAAATTTATTATCTGAGGCTTATCACTGTTTAAGCCACTCCGAAAATCCAAAAATATGACCTCCTTATTAAGTCATACACTTATCATAAGCACTTCTATACCAATTGTCCACTAATACAAATTATTTTCATGCCAAACGTAATTTTTGTAATATATTTTTAACAATAAATTTAACTTAAAGTATTAGACAATAATATAGAATGATAGTATGATTTTTAGTAAAGTGAGATTCTTGTTCAAAGCCGATAGCTAAGGCCTTCTTAGTATATCGGTTTTCTTATGCTCAAAAAAGTATTTACATAGGGAGGGAAATTATGGGGAAGAACAAAAAATCAATCTACATCTTAGTATTTAGTAACTTTTTAATCTGTTTGGGGATTGGATTAGTCATACCAGTTACACCTTTTATCAAAAACCAGTACCATTTTACGACTTCACAAATGGGTGTCATGACGTCATTATTCGCCTTTGCTCAATTTATAGCATCACCTATTGTAGGTAAACTATCTGATAAATTAGGTAGAAAACCAGTTATTGTTTTCGGATTATTTACTTATATGATTTCAGAATTCATCTTCGCTGTCGCTACAACACTACCTATTTTTAACATCTCTCGAATCATTGGTGGATTGTCCGCAGCCATGGTTATCCCTACTTCAATGGCCTTAGGATCCGATTTAACAACTTTAAAAGACCGTGCCAAAGTAATTGGTTGGCTTTCGGCTGCCTTTAGTGGTGGCCTGATTTTGGGTCCCGGACTTGGTGGTATTTTAGCTGGAATTACTTATAAAACACCATTTTGGGTTGCCGGTATTTTGAGTATCACTAGTGCTATCTTCACATACATTTTTCTTAAAGAAGACAAAGAAGTTCTTGAACGTGAGGAACTTGAAGCAGAAAAGAAGGCTCAAGAAAAAGGTTCAATTCGAGCAATTTTGACTTTGCCTATGGTCATGTTGTTCGGTATGATTTTGGTTTCATCTTTTGGATTACAAGGATTCGAAAGTATTTATAGTATTTATGTTAACCAAGTCTTCGATTTCGGATTGGGAACAATTGCTTTAGTTTTAACTTTAAATGGAATCATTTCTTTAATTCTACAAGTTGCGGCCTTTAACTGGATCATCAACAAAATCGGTGAAATGCGTCTGATCAGTATCGCCTTTTTATTGAGTGCCGTCTGTGTTTTCTGGATAACTCAAGCACACACTCATATCGAAGTTATCGTCGCTACTTTAATTATTTTCTCTTCATTCGACCTATTAAGACCGGCTATTACAACTTTATTAACGAAATCAAGCCGTTCTAATCAAGGTTTGATCAATGGTATGAATATGTCTTTGACTAGTGTTGGTAACGTCATTGGACCTTTGATGTCTGGAGCTTTGATGGACTGGAATACACATTATCCTTACTTAGTCGTTACTATCATCTTAGCGGCATCTTATCTTTTGACCTTCATTGTCAGAAAACATCCAATCGTACCCGTAGAATAAAAAAAGAGCATCTATTCAGATGTAGTCAATTTAACGACTGCCATTATCCGAATAGATGCTTTATTTGTTTGATTGTAATCTAGTTCTTTTTTGATTCTAAACTAATCCTTGAGCCAACATAGCCTTAGCAACTTTCTCAAAACCAGCGATATTTGCACCAGCTTGATAATCCTTGTTCAAACCATACTCAGCATCAGCGTCAGCAATCTTTTGATAAATATCTTCCATAATATCTTTCAATTGCTTGTCAACATCATCGAATGTCCATGACAAGCGTTCACTATTTTGACTCATTTCTAGAGCTGAAACAGCGACACCACCGGCATTGGCAGCTTTAGCAGGTCCATAGATGATATCATTTTGCTTGTAGACGGCAATGGCATCAGTATTACTTGGCATATTAGCACCCTCAGCAATGTACTTGGCACCATCTTTAACCATCAATTTGGCTTGGTCTTCATTGATTTCATTTTGAGTGGCACATGGTAAAGCAATGTCGTAATCAATATCAAAATCCCAAACGGAACCTTCATGATACTCAGCAGTTGAAATCTTGTCGGCGTATTCTTTAATACGTCCACGTTCAACTTCCTTAATCTGTTTGACAGTATCAAGGTCAATTCCATTTGGATCATAAACGTAACCATTTGAATCAGAAACAGTCACTACTTTGGCACCATTTTCTTGAGCTTTTTGTAATGCATAAATTGCAACATTTCCGGCACCAGAAATCTTAACTGTCTTACCTTTCAAAGTATCCTTTTGGTCTTTGATCAAGGCATTCAAGAAGTAAATCAATCCAAATCCAGTAGCTTCAGTTCTAGCGAGTGAACCACCGTATTGCAATCCTTTACCAGTTAAAATTCCACCTTGAAAGCCGTTCAAACGTTTGTATTGTCCGAACAAATAACCAATTTCACGACCGCCAACACCGATATCACCAGCAGGAACATCCAAATCTGGTCCAATGAACTTTTGCAATTCAGTCATGAAACTTTGGCAAAAACGCATAATTTCGGAATCTGATTTACCTTTAGGGTTGAAATCAGAACCACCTTTGCCACCGCCGATTGGTAGTCCGGTCAAACTATTCTTTAAAATTTGTTCAAATCCTAAGAATTTCACGATACTCAAGTTTACACTAGGATGTAATCTCAAACCACCTTTATAAGGTCCAATGGCAGAATTGAATTGAACACGAAAGCCACGATTAATATGAAAGTTTCCTTCATCATCTTGCCAAGGAACTCTAAATTGAATCGCACGTTCTGGTTCAACTAAAGAACCCAAAATATTGTTCTTAACATATTCTGGATGCTTTTCTAAAACAGGCTTTAATGTATCTAAAACTGTAAAAGCTGCTTCTTGAAATTCTGGTTGATTAGGATCTCTTTTAATAATAGAATCCTTTAAATCTTTAATATATGTTTCGACATCTGCCATGTAAAATACCACCTTTTTAATTAATTAAACTATTGTTTATTATAGCTCAATATTAAAATAATTGACTTTAAATTAAAAATAAATTAACCATAAATTATTTTTTCCAAACTAATCGTGTTTCTTCTTCACCAGTTTCTTCTTCGACTGACTGGATAGAAGCCTCAAAACCATTTCTTTCATAAAATTGCTTAGCCTGAATATTTTTATCATAAACATTTAGTGACAATTCTTGATGATCTCTTTTTAAAAATTTTATCAGCTTCTTTCCGATACCTTGATTGCGATATTTTTTATCGACAAAAATTCCAGCAATATAATTACCCTGTAAACCAACAAACCCTCTAACTTCTTGTTCAACATCGACGTATATTTCAGCATTTTTGAATTGTTCTTTGACCATTTGATAATTATCAAGCCAAAAGTTCTTATCAATAAAATCATGTGCTTCTAAATTACTATTAAGCCATATCCGGCTTACCCTTTCCAATTCTGAATCTTTCATTTTTTGAATCATACTTGCCAACCTTTTTTCAATTTGCTAAAATGTCTCATTGAAGTTAATAAACACCGCCGGGTGTCACTTAATCAAGTATTCTTAATAATTCCGTTAGGCCAAAGAAGGAATTATTGAGAGTGCTTATTTTTTTTGGAGGAAATATCATGCATTGGATCTATTTAATTATTGCCGGACTTTTTGAAACAATTTGGGCAACGACTATGAAATTGAGCCACGGTTTTACCAAAATCAGTTTTACTATTTACACGATTATTGGCCTAGCTCTGAGTATGTTTTTCTTATCAATTGCTATTAAAAGAATGCCGATGAGTTTGGCCTACCCTATTTGGACCGGAATTGGAGCTGTAGGTTCAATCATTGCCGGTGTAATAATTTTTGGCGATAAACTATCTCCCTTAACTTGGGGATTTGTAGCTTTACTACTTGTTAGCATTATTGGTATCAAAATTACTTCTGGAAGTTAAATCCCAATAAGTATTGTAACAAATTGGCCGATTATAATGACAGCGTTTTCTATTCGGAGTATGATTTAAGTAAAAAAAGGATGACAATCATGCAAATACCCGAAGAATTTTATCAAGAAATACAAAAACGTAATGAAAAAGAATTAGAAATCATTAGTAAAAATCCATGGATAATTCCCGCAACCGTAGCCTGGATGGCAATTCCTGCTGCTATTTGTATTCGTGGTTTCTGGAAGAATCGTCAATTAAAAAATCAATTAAAGATTGAACGAGAAAAGACCAGACGTGCTAGTTTAAGACTATCTGAACCTAAGAAAATTCGCCCTTTCCATAATTGCTAATTAATCGTGTCATCGTATTTATTGCGGTGGCACTTTTTTTATGATTAAACTATGATAAGAATAGATTATTTGGGGGAAATTATGAAAAAGAAACTAACCATTATTTTATTTACTTTATTACTAGCTTTGGGCATGCCACTAAACGTCCAAGCAGCGGCAGCTCCAAAAGCTAAAAATCTAACTTCAGTTACACAAAGTATCAATCATGCTTCACCAGATACGCCATTAATTTTTTCTCATCGTGGCAGTCCTTATAATTATCCCGAACACTCTTTTAAAGGTTACAATCGAGCCATCAAGGACGGAACCCAATATATTGAACAAGATGTTTGGTTGAGTAAAGATGGCAAATTATTTGTCTCCCACGACGACAACCTCAAACGAACAACTGGCAAAAATATTACCATTTCAACTACAAATTCCAATAAAATTAGCCAAGTCAAATTACGCAATGGTGAAAAAATTCATCAACTAAAAGATGTTTTCAAATGTTATGGCAAAAAAGTTCACTATATAATTGAGACTAAGAAAAATGCTGGTGACACTACTGACACTGAAAAAGCTCTCGTCAAAGAACTTAAGAAATACAAAATGACCAAAAACGTAATCTTCCAAGATGAGAGCTTACCTGGAATCAAAGAGTTACATCATTCCTTGAAAAAAGTTCCTACTCTTTGGCTATTAAGCTCCGCCACTGAACGTCAATACAAGGAACAAATTGAAAATGCTCCACGTTATATCAAATTCATTTCGATGAAATTAGATCAATGGACACCAAAATTAGTTAAGTTATCACACCAGAATGGCTTCAAAACTAACGGCTGGATTCTAAACACCTATAACGATAACTATGAAGCACTCAATACATTAAAATTAGATAGCGTCTTTACCAATAATACTAAAGAAACAGTTCATTTAATCGACCGTTGGAAGTAAACAAAAAAGGAAATCCAAATATCGGATTTCCTTTTTTATTCTTTAGCAATTTTGGGTAACAATGTAAATATTACAAGTCCTACTAAAAACAAGACACTCAAGGAAGCAGCACCGATAGTCGATTTACCAGTCATTTGGGTTACGATAGCAACAATAAATGGACCCATGACAGCAGAAAACTTGCCTAAGATATTTAAAAAGCCATAAAATTCACTACCGGATTCCTTAGGAATAATTTGACCAAAATAGGATCGACTCAAGGCTTGTAATCCACCTTGACTAGTTCCCACTAAAATTGCCAATACCCAAAAGTCAAAATTAGTTTTTAACCTTAAAGCGTATAAACAGATCAATAAGTAAACTCCAATTCCTAGTAAGATACCTTTGCGTGTCGAAGTCTTATCTGCCAACCAGCCAAACATGATTGAAAATGGCACGGCAATCAATTGTACGACTAACATGACGATCATTAATTCTGTCGTTTTAATACCAATATCCAAACCGATTGCTGTTGCCATTGTAAAAATGGTATCAACGCCATCAATGTAGAAGAAATAAGCTACTAAGAACCAAGCAACTTTTTTATATTGACGAATGTGTCTGATAGTTGCAAATACTCGTTTAAAACTCCCTGACACTGGTGATTTAGTAGAAGTTACTGAATATTTTTGTATTACATTTCTTTGAAGTGGCAGGTAAAAGATCAGCCACCAACTAGCCGCAATGATAAAACTCATTTTAGCAATACCAGTTCCATCCAACATCCCAAATCCACTCGTCAACTGCATAATTAGGAAAAGTATGAATGCAAGTACTCCACCTAAATATCCAAAGGCATATCCATAAGTCGATATTTTATTCATCTGCAGATCATCAGCAACATCAGTCAAAAAGCTATCATAAAACAAATTACTGACGGAATAACCGATTGCCGAAAAAATATAAATCGTCAATAACAACTGCCACTGATTCGCTGGTACAAAGGCCAAGCCGACAGTCATTACTATCCCTAACCAACAAAACATACTCAATAGTCGTTTTTTAAAATTAGGATAATCTGCCAAAGCCCCTAAAAATGGTGCTAACAACGAAACTAACAACGTACTAAAACTATTTGCATATCCCCAATATGCTGTCGAACTAGCGTTAGAAATCCCAGAACTCGTTGCAACCGATTTGAAGTAAACTGGCAAAACTGCCGTCGTGACGATAATTCCATAAGCAGAATTGGCCCAGTCATACATAATCCAACCCCACTGCTCTTTATTAATACCCAGTTTAATATTATTATTTTTTAAAGAAATCATAATTCCCCATCCATCCTTTAAATTCACCGAAATTGTAGCATTTACAACTCGATTGCCGATATAAAAAAATCCAATTAATTTTTCTTGTTTTTATCCCTATAAATACTGATTTAACAGTATTATTAGCAATTAACAAAAAAATAAATATCGGTTGTATTATTATAGACTGAAAAAACTGGGAATTAATATAGCCAAAACTGAATAAAAAATCACAAAAAAAATGATGTAATTCAGATTTTACTCCGAACTACATCATTTTTATTTAATGAAGCTTATTTTTCGATTCCTTTTCCAACATAAACATCTTCAAGAACTTGTTTCAATTCAGAAATCAAAGGTTCTTTAGGGTTAGTGAATGAGAATTGATCACCAAAGGTTGCTTCAGCTAAGTCATCCAACTTACTATCAAAATCTTTCTTATCAATAAAGTTGTCTTTCAAGCTTAACTTAATACCAACGGCATGAGCAAGATCAACAATCTTCTTCACTAAGGCATCTTTCAAAGCACGTTCATCTTTACCACTCAAACCAATGTAACTAGCCATAGCAGCATAGTCTGAATCGGCTCTGAAACTTTCGTATGCAGGCCACATAGTCATCTTAGTTGGTTGTTCGAAGTTATAATTGATGACTTGTGGTAAAGCAATAATTGATGCTAATCCATGTCTGATACCATAAACATTTGTCAATACATCAGTAATTGAGTGAGCCACACCGGCAAAGGCATTACCATATGATAATCCAGCTAGAGTTGATGCATTGTGCATTTCAGCTTGAGCATCTTTGTCTCCGGCAACAGCTTTCTCTAAGTTATCAAAGACTAATTTAATAGCTTGAAGTGCATATGGTCTTGTGTAATCTGAGGCCATATTTGCAACATATGATTCAACAGCATTAGTCAAAACATCCATACCAGATTCAGCCATGATGTCTTTTGGCATTGTTTCAACAAATTGTGAATCAATGATAGCAACATCAGGTGTCAATGCATAATCAGCGATTGGGTACTTAGTACCAGTCTTAGTATCGATGATCGAACTAAATGGTGTAACTTGGTCTCCGCCGCCAAATGTTGTAGGGATAGCAACAAATTGAGCTTTTTCTGGCTTAGGGAACTTGTAAGTACGTTTTCTAATATCGATGAAGCCTTGTTTTGCACCAAACAAATCAACATCTGGATGTTCGTAGAATAACCACATGTCTTTGGCAGTTTCCATTGTCGTACCGCCACCTAAAGCAATGATCGTATCTGGCTTGAAGAGGTTCATTTGTGTAACACCACGTTTAACAACATCGGTAGTTACAATATTATCAACGTCTGAGAACATTGAGTATTCAACGTTAACTTTGCTACGTTTCAACTCATCAGTGATCGTATCAACAAATCCTAATTGAACCATAACTGGATCACAGACAATGAAGGCTCTCTTCATTCCTTCAAGATCCTCTAAGTAACGAACTGAAGTTTTTTCATAGTAAACTCTTGGTTGTTTAATCCATTGCATATTATTTCTCCGTTTAGCGATTGTCTTAATATTAAGCAAATCAAATGATGAAACGTTGTGAGAAATAGAATTCTTACCCCATGAACCAGTACCAAGTGTAAGTGATGGAATCATTTCGTTATAAAGATTACCAATACCACCGATAGCAGCAGGAGTATTAACTAGTACACGACTAGCTTTCATCTTGATACCAAATTCAGTAGCCAAATCTTCATCCATTGTGTGGATACCGACTGTGTGACCTAAGCCACCAAAGTGTAGCAATTCATCAGCTTTTTCGAATCCTTCTTTGTGACCAGCAACCTTGAAGACCGATAGAACTGGTGAAAGTTTTTCAGCTGAAAGTGGTTCGTCTGGACCGACCTTACTTAATTCAACACCTAAAACTTTAGTATCAGCAGGAACTTTGATGCCTGCAAGTTTAGCAATGTTCAAAGCAGATTGACCGGCGATAGGACCTTTAACTCCACCTTCTGGTCTAAACATAGCATCGGCTAATTTCTTGTAATCAGCTTTCTTGATGAAGAAGACTTTGTTCTTTTCAAACAATGACTTAACTTCGTCATAAATATCTGCATCAATAATGGCACTATTTTCAGCGGCACAAACCATACCATTATCAAAAGTCTTAGAAATCATAATATCGTTAACAGCACGTTTGATGTTAGCTGTCTTTTCAATGTAAGCAGGACCATTACCAGGACCAACACCCAAAGCAGGTTTACCAGTTGAGTAAGCAGCTTTGACCATACCAGGACCACCAGTAGCAAGTACTGAAGCAACTCCATCGTTATTCATCAAATATGAAGTAGCTTCAATGCTTGGCTTTTCGATCCATTGGATAACATCTTCAGGTGCACCTGCATCAACAGCAGCTTTCAACATAACTTTAGCCGCAGCAACTGAACATTTTTGAGCTTGAGGATGGAAACCAAAAATAATTGGATTACGTGTCTTCAAGGCAATCAATGATTTAAACATTGCTGTAGAAGTAGGGTTAGTTACTGGAGTAACACCGGCTAAAACACCAAGTGGTTCAGCGACTTTGATCAAGCGGTGTTCCTTATCGTCTTCGATGATACCAACGGTCTTATCGCGTTTGATTGAGTGCCAAATTTCTTCGGTTGAATACATATTCTTAATAACTTTGTCTTCAACTAAACCACGGCCAGTTTCTTCATAGGCCAATTTAGCTAATTTAAAACTAGCATTCAAACCAGCAATAGCCATTTGATGAACAATGTGATCAACTTGTTCTTGAGTGAAACTGTCCATAATCTTCAAAGCCTTTTGAGCTTTAGCGACCATTTCATCAATAACAGGTTTTACTTCTTCTTTTTTATCGGTTTTTGCAGCAGTATTTGTATCTTTGGAACCTTTCAACATCTGATTACCTCCAAGAATAAAAACTATATTTGTTAACTAATTCACGTTTTATCATATCACTGTGTTTTTTTTGTTCAAGCATTTTAATCCAAAAAGTCAATGTAAACGTATCCACGTTGATATATCAACACGTAACAGATAATTGTTTGTTAGTTAATGAATTTCACATCCCAATAATTTTGATTTTTATTGTGAATATTTCTTCACAAAGTTTGTATTATGGGGCTTTTTTAATTCACAAAAAAAAGTAGATTGAAGTGATTTTCAACCTACTTTGTGAAATATTTTATTTTCAAATGAACTTCTCCGCTCTCTATACTAAACGGGTTACACAAGCCAATTCTTTCCGGTTTGTTCCACCCTCTCTAAACGAGCTACGAATGACAAACTTCTGTGCTTTGCTACACTATGAAAATTGTCTTCAAGACCAAGTGACGCAGCCAATCCTCATAGTTAGGCAAATGCTCAAAGTTTAACCGTCATTCTCCACTCTCTCTATCTAAACATTGTCTTAGTAGCACGAGCCATTACTTTTGGATCTTTTTCATAATGGTGCATTGGTGTCATTTCTGATAATGGGATGTTCAACAAGGTGTAAACAGCACGTTGAGCAGCGCGGAATGAATATTGTTCTGTAAAGACCATATCAAATGGTTGTTCACAGAATTGACTGATAAAGGCTAAGTTTCTACTGTGCTTTGGCACTACATCAGGACGGTCGCCGACGGCTCTTTGATTGAACATTGCTGAAGCATATGGCAAATGAACCGGAATTACGTTGACAATACTGTCCATGATTTCTTCAGTATGATTCTTGATATTGTCTTTACTTGGATCAGTTGCAGCCAAATTACCGAGCAATTCTTCAAGCATTTCTTTACCAGTCATTTCCATAACAGGTTTTTGAACGTAATCACCATTTCTTCTTGGATACATGAAGTAACCCCAGAATGTTGATTCATTAGGCTTTTGTGCCTTGAAATGTGGTTGGTGGTGAACAACGATTGACAACAATGGCGTACTTTCAATCCAAGTGTTTAAAGCATTACCTGGCTCTTGTTGTGTGATACGTGAAATTTCGTTGACTAAGAAGTGGTTGTTTGTCGTAACTGTGAAACTTACCCACTCACTTTGTGTACGATCACCAAAGAATTTGTCAGGATTACCTAGTGAATAGAACTTCTCGGCAGCTTTCTTCCAAAGCGTAGCACTAGGAGCATAATCCATATTTTCTTTGAATGGAGTATTGAAGTCACCAATTGCTGAACTATCAGTGATTGAACCATTAGTATCAAAGACTAAGTCGTTTTCAGCAATATCGATGTGACCTTCTTTGTTGTCATTGTCGACTTCTTCATACTTCAAGCCGGTTACGACAATATCATCTTGCAAAGGTGTGTTTTTAAACTCAAGTTCTGTAACTTTGCGATTGTTGATAAAGGTTACGCCACGGTCTTCCAAGTATTTGCGCATTGGCAAAATAATACTTTCAAATTGGTTATAAGGACTTCTTGTAACACCTTCCAAAGTATTGATACGACTGAATTCTAGAATCATACGATTCATGTAACGACGCAATTCAACAGCTGAACTAGCACGTTTGAAAGCAAAAGTAGTTTGCCACATGTACCAGAAGTTCGTTGTGAAGAAGTGAGGACTGCTTGCAAACCATTGTGCAATACTAATGTTATTTAGTTTTTCTTCGTCCTTTTCAGGCATCAACATCAATTTCGATAACAAGTAACGATCTTTATTATCAAATTGCATGTGTTTGTAATTGTCTTTGCCAGGATTTACTCGTGGTCCATTGTGATCAATCAAACGTCCCACATCATGTGTTGGATGGGCATGGTCAAAATTCAAAATATCATCGGTAACAGTTTGTCCAGGATGATCAAGCGATGGTACTGAACGCAAAACATCCCAAAGGTTTTCGAAAGTCTCCTCATTGAGCATTCTTCCACCTTTTGCTAGAAATCCTTTGTTATTAGAAAGTGCTTGGTTACCATATTCGTTTTCATAGTCTTTTACAGCGGCGCCATCATTAGCACCGTGGTCTTCAAGTCCCATCATAGTGATTTGATCACCATTAAATCCACCATCACGAATCAAATAGATACCGGCTGCTAAATTACCAATACCAGTACCAATCATGTAGGCTTTTCTTGTCATAATAACTGACCTCCATTCAAATCTTACTGTTCATCTATACAAATCAAATATAGCAGTTTTTTCAGCAAAGTAAAGGCTTAAATTTTGAATTTTGTATCATTTTTCTTCTGATTTTTGGAATAAAAAAAAGATTCAAAACTAGTTAAATTAGTTTTGAATCCCTGATTATTAATCACTATATTTTGTTAAACGGATGACGTCACGAACAATCATTAGCTCTTCATCAGTTGGTACAACTAGAACTTTGACAGTTGAATCATCCGTACTGATCAAGCGAGTGCCTGTACCATTTTCATTACGTTTTTTATCAATTTTTACACCCATATAGTTAAAACTATTGGCAATATCTGCACGTATTTCAGCACTGCTAGCTCCAACACCGGCTGTAAAGATAATTACATCAGTGCCTTTGAGCATGGCGATATATGAACCAATATATTTTACGATACGGTTAACGAAAATTTTGATAGCTAAATCAGAACGATCATTTTCTTCACGTGTTGCTAATAAATCACGCATATCTGGTGAAACGCCAGAGATACCTAATAACCCAGACTTAGTATTCAAAATTTTAACCATTTCATTAGGATCAGTAATTTTTAATTTTTGCATTAGGTAAGCAACTAGTGAAGGATCAATATCTCCAGAACGTGTGCTCATTGTAATACCGGCTAGTGGTGTAAAGCCCATTGAAGTATCAACTGACTTACCATCTTCAATTGCATCAATTGACGAACCACTACCCAAATGGCAAGAAATAATCTTCAAATCATTCAAAGGTACGTGTAAATAATCAGCTGCAGCTTGTGAGACATATCTATGGCTAGTACCGTGAGCTCCAAACTTACGAACACCATATTTTTCATAATATTCGTAAGGAATACTATACAAGTAATTAACTGGATCCATTGTTTGATGGAATGAAGTATCAAAGACAGCTACTTGTGGCACATCAGGCAATATTCTTTCAAAAGCCTCAATACCAGCGGCTTGTCCTGGATTATGCAATGGAGCAAATTCAGACAAGTTCTTGATTTGTTGAACTACTCTTGGAGTTACCACCGCAGAGTCTTTAAAGATACTGCCACCAGCGACTACTCGATGACCAACACCTGTAATTTCAGAATAGTCATCAATGATCTTTAAGTCGATCAATTTATCGAGCATCTTGTTGACAGCAGTTGTGTGATCAGGAATATCACCCATTTCACTGATTTTTTTACCAGCAAATTCAACTTCAAAAACTGAATCAGAAAGACCAAGACGGTCAACCATTCCTTTTGCAACAACTTTTTCATCAGGTACTGTGTATAGTTTCCACTTCAGTGTAGAGCTACCAGAATTAACGGCCATGATTTTAGACATTTAATCTCACCTAACCTTTAAAATTTTTAGCCCAGTCTTGTAACTGGTCTTTAAATCCTTCAAACAACTTGGGATTATTGGTGTCTGGAATTGTACCCATCAAAACATTTTCCACTTGTTTAGCATTGCCACCGTGCTTTTGCAAAACAACAACTGCTTTTTGCGCCTCTTTAGAAGCAAACAAATTAGCAGGTAAGTCTAAGACAGCCTGCAAATAAACGCTAGAAACCATCCACTCAGACAATTTCTTAGCTTGATCGGTTTGGAAAATTTGTGATGGGACGATAAAAATACCCAGTCCACCATCATTCAAATTATTCATTGTTTGTTCAATCAACAGATGATGAGCATAAGAATGGCCCGATTCAGCACTAGTCTGGAAATTCTTGGCATTTTCGTCAATTGGATAATATCCAACTGGTAAATCCGCTACTGCCATATCAATATCAGTAATATCCCAATCTGCCACACTATCTTGATGATAGGCATCCAAATTAAGATTCATAACTTCACTAAATGCCTTGGCTAACGCAACTAATGCATCGTCATTGTCCAAAGCCGCAGCGTTGATATGGAATTTGTCAGTCATATTCAATTGTTCGATAACTTCAATCAATAAGTTTCCTGTTCCGACCGTCGGATCAACTATGTTCACCGTTTTCTTGTTTTGAACGTTTAGTACCTCATAAGCAATAAGGCTCGCAATCAAACCAATGGCATCCGGAGTCATTAATTTATTGACTTCTGCTTTATCATCTTTTTGAGCTTTAATAACAGCAACAGTGATAGCTTGCTTTAACTGTAATGGCGTTAAGTTTAATTGTTTTAGTTCTTGATAAATTGCCTCTAATTTAGCAACTGTATCTTGATCAGGAACTGAATTTTCTACATAAACTTTACCATCGGAAATATTAGTTAAATTCTCGGCAAGTGTATCGATATTACTTACTTTCAAAGACTCCTTCAATAAAGAATTGGCTTTGTTTAGCTTATCAAAATATGATTGCATATCTTTTTCTGACATAGTTAACCTCTTTGCTTCATAATAAAATTTTAACGTTGGAACCGATTTTATTCAAGGATTCCTAAATTCACGATAGTCTATTTTATTACTTTTATTAAATTTCTTGTTAATTTGTTGCTTGTACAACTCGTCCAATTTCTGGTAATCATTGATTTCTTCAGCCAAATAAGAGCTGCTGTAACCAATGACCATAATTGCGACCATTAATACTAATATACTATTTAACAGGACAGTTGCGCTATGTTTTTGATTTTTTTGCAACCAATTATTCATCATAAACTAAACACATCGTTGATTTTTGCTGAGCTTTATTCTCTGTTGTAATAATAACTAAATTTCCATTTTTTTCAATATTAATTTTTTGCAAATCAGTCATAATCGTTTCATGCCCTCCATTTGAAACCGTGGTCGCATGTAGCATTAATATACCTTTAGCCCAGTATTTTTCAATAACTCTTTTATCCTGTTCATCATTTTTTAAATAGACTATTCGTTGATTCTTCAAATCGATACTTTTACTATTTTGCAAAGTTTCTTGTAATTTCTCTTGGGTAATATGCCATCTAACTTGTTCTTGAAAATCTGTTTGCTGAACAATTTTTAAAATTTGTAAGCTTTGTTGCAAAATCCCTAAAGTCATAATCGTGACCATCAAAGCAATTATTGTTTCATATAAAATAAATCCTCTACGTGGTTGGTTTGATTTGATAAACATTTTTATTGACCGTTACCTGATATCCATCATTAATAGTTTCAAAAAAATATTTTTTATTTTTAATGATCAAAGGATTGGGGACATTATTGCTATATAAATTTAACAAAATAATTTTATGAGCATTGACCCTTTCTTCCCAATGATCGATCACCTTAAATTCTTCTTTGACACAATAAGTCAGGGTAAAAATTATTAAAACCGAAATCGATAATGCCACTAATGATTCTGCTAGAACAAAACCTTCACGATTCTGTTTCAACGATTTCACCCCAATTCATTTGAATTTTATATAAGATTTTTTTATGATTCAAACTTGATTCAATAATAATTGTTGCTGCACTAGCTTCTCCAGCTTTGTTGATCGTATAATTTGTCCTTGCACCTGAAGTAATCTTCAAAGATTTTGGTATTTTTTTACTTTGAGTTTGAGTCCTTGTACCTTCTGATGTATGAAAAATAATTTTCTCTTTATCAAAGACCATCCTTCCACCAGTATTATGCAAATAGCAATAATTAAAAGTACTTTTAAATGAATCTTTGAACCACTCTAAATACTGGCGTTCCTCAACTCTAGCTTGATAATCTTTGAGGTTACAGATTGAAAAAATGGTTAAGCTGCAAAAAATACTTAAACTCACGATTGTTTCCAATAATGTAAAAGCCCTTCTAACTGGCATCAGTCTTATCTTTTTCAACTAAATCATTAAGATTTAAATCTTTTATCTTTTTCGCTTTTTTAGCTTGAGCACCAGTTATGTAATTTTCTTTTTGTAAATTATCTATTGAAACCGTTGGATCAGCCGGGTGATTTTCTAAATACAATTCTGCTTGAGTAGTCAAAGTAGTTTTGAAGGCCTCTTCGGATTTAGCATTTGCATGATCTTTTTGGGCGACAATATTTGGCACCATAATTAACATCAACAACGAAATAATAAACAAAACAACAACCATTTCAATCAAAGTAAAACCTTTTCTTATTCTTTTCATCATGACAGTCCTCTCATCATTCCATATATTGGCATCAAAACAATCAAATATGTCACAACGATTACAATTGCGATAATGCCAAACAGGATAGGTTGAATTAAATTCAAAAGTTTTTTTAATTCTTGTTTAGTTTCTTCAAATTTCAATTCCGAAATCAATAACAAATCTTGAGCCAATTGTGGCCCGCTTTCTCCAGCTTGAACAATTATTTGCAACTGATTCGGTAACAATGGTTCTTCTTGGATCATCTGTTCTAAACTTTTTCCTTGTTGTAATTCTTGAATAAATTTATTACCTAAGTAGCGCTGAATTGATCCTTTTTGAAAGCGATTGCTAGATTCACAAATTATAAAAAAATTCATGCCACTAGCCAATTGCATTCCTAGTCCTTGTAAAATTAAAAATTGAAAAAAGTGCAAATAAATCTTTCCAACCAGCGGCAATTTCACAAGTAATAACGAACGATGATATTCATCTTTACGTCGTAAATCAGCAATCAAAAAAATTATTCCGCTTGCTAACAAAATCAAACTGATCAAGATGATTCCTAAAAATAGATCGATTGATTTCCCACTACCAGCAATAGCTAATTGAGGTACAATATAAATCTTCATTCCAATCAGCATCGTTAATAGAAACATCAAAATAAAGCCTGGATAGACTAAAAGTTCTTTTAATTTATTTTTTTGTTGTGCCTGACTTTTTAATAAAATCCCAGTTTGTTTTAACGTTTGATCGATTTTGCCGTGATTCTGGGCAATAACAATCTGATTAAAAACCACATTGGGCAATTGCAAATGACGTAACGCTTGTGAAATCATTGCTCCATTTTGTAAGTCTTGGTGAATTTTTTCGAAGACATCATGTTTGTTTTCAAGTAAGCGCAAACAGTTGATTGACTGATTTAGTGAAAAACCATTTCCCAAAAGCTTACTAATAATCAACAAAAAATCTGCTTGTTGCTTAGAACTTAACTTCTTATCCGTTGACAAATTCTTGGTAAACATCTCATCTATTCGACCTGCTTGATAAATTTTACGGATTCCCTGTCCCCAACGATCATCTTTAAGATTATTCTCTAAATATTCCTTAATCTCTTCTGTATTCAAAGTATCCAAAAAAATTTGTAAATCATCATAGGTTGGAATCAACCTTTGATATGAGATCAAATTGACGGCATTGATGATTTCTTCTTCACTAACACCAAACTGTTGTAGTCGTTGAATCACTGAATATTTGGATTTACCGTGAATCGTCGACATGACAGTATAACCACAAATTGCTGCACGAATAGCTTGTTGAGCAGTCTTAGCATCCCTAATTTCTCCAATAATCAAAATACCTGGACGATGACGCAAAGTTGTTTTGATCAATTCTTCGTATGTCATCCCCGCTTCCTCATTAACTTGCAATTGCAAAAAACTGTCTTCAACAATTTCAATCGGATCTTCGATACACATAACTCTCTTTTCATAACTAAGATGCCTTGCCAAAGCATACATCAATGAGGTTTTCCCTGAACCCATCGGACCAGAAAACAACATCATCCCTTTTTGTTTAACGATTGGTAACAAATTGTCGACGATTTCTTCTGACACCGGGGAAATCAATTCTTGTGGATAAATCAAACGAATGACCATTGATTCTCTATTTTTAAAGTCTCCTACTGCTGAAACACGGATAAATATTTGTCTATTTTGATACATGAATCCAAAAGAACCTTTTTGAGCTCGACGTCTCTCTGAAATATCTAACCCAGAATTAAATTTAAGGTAATTCATGATCATAGTAGTTTCTTCACTTGACAGATCCGCTACTGTGTATGATTGAAGTGCATTGCGTGCTTCGATATGATAATGCTCATCTCTTGGCAAAAAATAAATATCTGAAATTTTATTTGTACAAGCTTCAGTTAATAAATTGTTGACCATAGTAATGATTGACATATTAACGACCTCCTTTACAAAAAAAATTACGCAAAAAAAGACCGCAAACTGAATTGTTTACGGTCTTAATTTTTTAAAAATTATTCGTCGTCTTCATCTGCAGCAGCAGTGTAAACTTCTGAAACATCATCATCATCTTCAAGTTGATCGATCATGTGTTGGAATTGTTCCTTCTTTTCTTCAGGAACTGGTGTTGTATTTTGAGGGATCATTGTCAATTCTGCATCGGCAAGGTCATATCCCTTTTCAATCAAGCCATCACGAACTGCAGCGAATTCTTTTGCTTCTGTATAAATTTCAAAAGCATCATCTGATGTTTGTAGATCATCTGCACCAAGATCCATGATATCCATTAATACTGTATCTTCATCTTGTGAGTTCTTTGTACGATCCAAAACAATGTAACCTTTACGGTCAAACATGTATGAAACTGAACCAGTTGAACCCATGCTACCTCCGTTACGGGTAAATGCAACACGTACGGCAGAAGCAGTTCTGTTCTTGTTATCTGTCAAAGCTTCTACTAAAACTGCGACTCCACCTGGAGCATAGCCTTCGTAAGTAACTTCATCATAATGATCTTCACTGCCGCCATCAGCCTTGTCTAAGGCACGCTTGATGTTGTCCTTTGGCATATTGGCTGCACGAGCTTTATCTACTATTAAACGAAGGGCAGCATTATCGTTAGGATCGGAGCCACCCGCCTTAGCTGCCATAAATAATTCACGAGACAGCTTTTGGAAGATTTTACCACGCTTTGCATCCTGGGCACTTTTTCTACCTTGGATGTTATGCCATTTTGAATGTCCTGACATTTCTGTTTCCTTCTTTCATGATTATTGTAAACCGCATATTATTTTATCAAAACAACTTCGTTATTTCAATATTTGCAGGTTAAATAACCATCAAAAAAGTAGTTTTTATTAATCTAGTGACGAACTTTTCTGATATCGATTACACCTAGCGTCAAAACAGCAATCATTGCACCGAGAATTTTCATAAATGTGCCACTGTCATTGCCTGTTTGTGGGAAGGTTTGGATACCACTTTGATTAGTTGGGTCGTAGCCATTTTTATGTAAATTAGTTGGTGTTACTAAGACACCTTTAGATTGTCCTTTAATTCCCGGAACGTAGTAAACACTGCCTTCCATGACAATTTTAGATTGTGACTTATTGTTGACGGTTGGATCTGTTGGGCCTGTTGGATCCTTTGCATTATCATTTATCACATTGTTAGAATCACCGGCATTATTATTTGAAGAGTTATTGGTATTATTATTAGTTTCTCCATCAGAATTGCCACCAATTTCATCGTTATTATTATTTGGATCTTTTTCATCAGGAACTACCGGTTCAACTGGCGAAACGACTGGGGGATCTGTTGGGTCTGTTGGATCTGTTGGATCTGTTGGATCTGTTGGGTCTGTTGGATCTGTTGGATCTGTTGGATCTGTTGGATCTGTTGGATCTGTTGGATCAACAGTACCACCACTATTAGGATCAGCTTCTACAGTTAACTGGACTGTCTTACTTTGACCATCAGATGTGTTCAATACAACATCATACGTACCAGCTACATCTAAATTAGCTTTGCTCAAATCAACGTTAACATCCAAAGGATTACCATTAACATCAGTTGCTGAAGCTTGAAAGTCACTGGCCATTGGTGTTGGATCTCCAATGTGCATCGTATAATTGCTACCAACTAAACTTTGTTTGTCAGCAGTAATTGTTAAAGTACCAGGAACCACTGTAATTACATAATTAGGATTTTGACTTTCATCGACAACTGCATTGATTTTATATGTTCCGGCAGTTTCTCCAGGGTCCCTAACGATTGTATAAGCCGGATCATCACCATCGACTATGTTAGGCATGGAAAGTTCAACATTATATGCAGGATCTTTGCTTCCGGCCACTTTAGTTGCGTTATCAACTGTTATCGTGATTGGTGCCTTATCAATTATTAAGCTACCACTTTGACCTGCAAACCAATCTATATAGGAGCTTTGAGCCAAGTTATTGATATTGTCAATTCCTTGTTGAGATAAAATAACTTGATAAGTTCCAGCATTTTTAGCATCACTTGCTTCAGAGAAAACCAAATCACCATTTTGAAGTGTATAAGTTGAGCCATCTGACAAGTTAACTGTGTAATCATTAAGATCGATATTTTGATTTTGACCATTGTAAGTTACTTCTTGATTACCAGTTATATCATACGTACCAGAGCGTTTGTAGACTTGAACTGTGACAGTACTCGATTCACTTCCATATGAGTAAACGACTTGATAAGCTCCAACTTTAGTCGTATCGATACTTTGTCCCCTTGTTCCATCTGGTGCAGTGACTTCATAACTTATATCGCTAAATGGAATCGTTGAACCATCATCCTTTTGCGCACTAATAAAGTTATCGCTAGCTTGCCAACTTGTTCCCGCTGCAACTTTGGAATCAATTGCTTTAATAACTGGATTATCCAAAATGACATCATAAGTACCACTATATTTATCAGCACTTGGCAAAGCCCAATTGAAAGTAAAACTATTAGTACCAGTCGGAATATTGAAGACACCATTACTATAAGTTACACCGTTACTCAAATCAGATATTACCAAATCATTTTCATTTACTCCTCCGATATCAATATTGAAGTAATCAGAAATTTTATTGTGGGCAGAATCAGTAAAAATTGCTGCTAATTGATCAACTATACCATCCAAGTTGACATTGTCTAATGAAATATTTGGCAACAAAACCGTCGTGATGCGGTTATTACTAAAAGCATTGGGACCTACTTGAAAATCAGAAGCATTAGATGAAACACCAGTCATTTGATTGTTGCTAAAAGCTGAATTTCCGATGCTTTGAACTGAATCAGGAATCGTTAATGTACCAGTCAACTTATTAGTTGAAAAAGCACCTTCACTGATTGTTTGTAAATTATTATTAAGTACTAGATTAGAAATATTATTACCAGCAAAAGCATACTCTCCAACTGATTGTAAATTAGCAGGCAAAGTAATCGTTCCTTGCAAATTAGAATATTCAAAAGCGCCAGTACCAATCTTCGTTAAATCCTTAGCATTTGAAAAATCTAGACTACTTAAATTGTCATTATAAGTGAAGGCCTGATAGCCAATTGATTGCAAATTTGGACCAAACTTCATTGAAGTCAAACCAGTATCAGCTAGAAAGGCTTGATCACCGATTGTTTCCAAACCATCTGGCAAAGTTACTGATGTTAAACCATTATCATAAATAAAAGCGCCTTTACTGATAGTAGTTAATTGATTATTTTGACTCAAATCTACCGAAGTCAAGGCAGCATCAGTGGCAAAAGCTTCTTCACCAATATTTTGTAAATTAGTAGCTTTTGAAAAATCGACACTTGATAATTTAGTATTACCAGCAAAAGCTTGATAACCAATCGATTGCAAATTAGCTGGCAAAGTGACCGAGGTCAATGCGTTATTGTAAGAAAAAGCCGAATCACCGATAGTTTCAACTGAATCCGGCAATTGAACTTGTTTGATTTGATCACTGGAAAAGGCTTGTTTGCCAATATTTTGTAAAGTTTTATTATTAGATAAATCAACGTCAGTTACTTTGGTATATGCAAAAGCATCATCGCCAATATCAGTTACGCCATCGTTGATTTTGACAGTATTAATGGTTTGATTGCTGAAGAAGGCAGCATTCCCAATCGCTGTGACATTATAGTCGGTACTAGCATTAGTATCCTTATTGGTGACGGTAATCTTAGGTGGAATATTAATATCCGTATCGTCAGCAGTTAAATTAGAATTAGTTCCAGTTAAAGTAGCATTGCCATCATCATCAGTACTCCAATTGAACTTATTAGCATCAGTATAGTCACCATCTGAAGAGATTGTATTAGCACTTGTATCTACTGGCGTTAATGTGGTTGCTTTAGTGTCTGTCGTATCTTTATCAGGAGTCGTAGCAGTTGTGTCAGTCGATGCTGGCGTCGTTGTAGCTGCCACTGAACTTGTCGTATCAGTCGTTGTAGTTGATTTAGTCAAATTAGTCGTTGCAGGCTGAGAAAGACTAGTTGCAGACTTATCAGTACTAATATTATTGTCAGTTGTAGCTTGCGTTACAGTATTTGTTGTTGCTGCTTTTGGTGTAGTTGTCGAGCTGCTATCTGTAGTAGCAGAAGCTGTTTTATTGTCGTCATTAGTTGTTTTCTCGGTGGCATCAGGATCAGTCTTAGTCTGGGTTGATGTCGTATTTGAAGTAGTCGTTGTTGCATCCGAAGCCGAAGGTTCTGAACCGGTAGTTGTTTTAGAAGGTGCAGCAACCGAACTAGTATTATCAGCCGTAGCCGCGTGAACAATGACTGAGTGACCTGCACTGGCTCCTATTCCCAAAGTCATTGCTGCACCAGCGGCAATTAATAATTCTTTTTTATCAATTGTTAATTTCTTACTCGTCATATTAATAAACCGTCCTTGCTGGGATGAAATAAAAATCATAACCTGTCTAAACATCTCAATTAATATAATACAACTTCTATTTTTAATTTCTATTTTTATGCCTTTAACAGGTTTTTCTTAATAGATTCGATAATTAATCGTATAGCAAAAAAGACGACCGTCTAAGTCGCCTTTCGTAATTAATATTTTATGATTTTGAATCATATTTTTTATTTCTAATGCTAAACAAATACAGACAAATTACTAATATAACAATACCAGTAAAGGCTCCTGCACTATCTAAAATCACATCTTCAACTAATGGCGTACGTCCACCAGTCAGTCCTTGATGAAACTCATCAAATGCGGCCAAGCCGGTCGTTGTCATCCATGGTATAACAATCATCAAAAAATAATTACGTTTGAAATATGTAATCAAAGCTAAAGCTAAGAAAACTCCTAATACTAAGTAAATACTGAAGTGTGCTCCTTTACGAATAAAGAACTCAATGAATTTAAAATAGCCATCGTTAGCGACAGATTGATACTTACCACCATAATTAAAGCCAATCTGAGACAAACTATGCTCAAAAGGCTTATTTTGAAGATACCTCTCTAAAAAAGGAACCGACGTTTGTTGTTTATAAGTCATGGAAGAACTGTAAAACAATCCTAATAGAATTACGATAGCTATTCCATAAAACCACTTCTCATATTGCTTAATTTTTTTCATTATTCATCTTCCATTTTAACTGTTGCATTGATCTCCTTGGCATCATCAAAATATCCTGAATAATACAAGGAATGAATTGCCCAAAAGTACATAAATGTAGAGAAAATCAAAATAACAACAAAATCATATGGATAATGAACTAAATTAATTCCTCCAAAACTGGAACTACCTAACCATGAAATCATTGCTAATCCAAACAAATGTACGATCAACCACAAACTAGCATATAATTTTTGCCTAAATTCTCTAAATCCACGACGTGCATCGTAAATGAAGTAAATTGGCAAACCAACAATAATTATAACAATAACTTCCACAGTCGTTGGAAACATTGCCCAATAAATTGCCAAACTGATCAAATCAAAGACAATTGGCGCCAAAATGTGCATCCCTTTAATCTTTGTTGGACGCTTTAAATTAGGCCCCATCTTTCGTAAACTACCAGCTACTACTGGACCGGACAAAAGTGAAATCAATGTCGAAGCAGCAACTACTCTTGATAAGAGCGACCAATTTTTAAATAGTAAAATCAAAACAAAACTAACTAACATATTTATCATCAAAGCCACTCTAGGTGAATGATACTTGTTATTTGCGTTACTCAAGAACAGTGGTAAATGCTTATTCTTAGGCATTGACGATAATGATTTACTTGCTGAAGAAGCAAAGGCGATTCCACTACCAACTGGTGAAATAAAGGCCGTAAAGTAAACCAAAGTTGATAACCAATAAATATTTAACAAAATAGCCAAATCGGCAAATGGTGAATTAAAATTGATTTTAGCCCAACCACCATTGGTTACTGACTGTGGTAATGCACCGATAAAGACAATTTGTAAGGCAATATAAACTAAAGCACTAATCAATAATGAAATAATTATCCCACGTCTAATGTTTACTGAAGGTTTGCTTATATCATTACTCAAATTAATGACAGTTTGAAAAGCCACATAAGAGTAAATAATTCCGGCACTTCCAATTGCTACGAAAATCGAAGCTGAACCATTAGGCATAAATTCTTGAAAATTACTACCCATGTTACCAAAATCAAAATGTGCAGAAATTAAAACAATCATTGTAATAATTGGTACAACTAATTTTAAAACTGAGATGAAATTATTGAATTTTGCCATAATCGCTACTGACCAATAATTAATAAAAGTAAATATTAAAATCATCACAGCCGCCATCATTAAACCTTGTGACGTTAGTTGTCCATCTTTCATAAAACCATGAGTCCATTGTGCCCATTCCCAAGGCCAAGTACTCATATATTGAGTTGATGCTACAGCTTCAATCGGTAAAATTGCTAAGAGCGATAGCCAATTAGCCCATGAGAAAATATGTCCTAAAAGCGATCCGTGAGTATACATCGTAAAACGACTCATCGCACCTTCTTCAGGGAACATTGTCCCAATCTCAACATAAACCATCGCAATCATTGCTACTAAAACTGCCCCAATAATCCAGGCCAGAATTGCAGCCGGACCAGCTATTTGAGCTGCTTGACTAGAACCGAACATCCAACCGGAGCCAATAATAGCACTCAGACCAAACATAACTGTGGAAAACAGATTTAATTTTTTATTCCTCATAAAACGCAAATTGCAAGAACAAGTTAGCCACTTTGGAAAAATAAAGAAAAGTTAAGATT